>Ga0137306_100674_pt1 | contig 43622 bp, 44 predicted proteins | sample Inofroosms_March_FD_97187 | JGI IMG/M metagenome (GOLD analysis project Ga0137306, IMG submission 97187) | Mouse cecal microbial communities from Vienna, Austria - N-Acetylneuraminic and N-Acetylglucosamine D2O microcosms_March | ecosystem: Host-associated > Mammals > Digestive system > Large...
GGGAAGCGACGGTGATGGCTGTGACAATTGCGGCGAGGAGCAGATAAATATGGAACGGATATTACATACACTGTTTGATTATCAGCGGTTTGCGAATGACGAGCGGCTCTCGGCGGTGATCGATTATTACCGGACCGCAAAGCAGTTTGGGGAACTGACGGAAGTATCGGCAGATGATCCGGGAATCGAGGAACAGATTTTGGGAGAGGAAATGCTCTCAAGGCTGGCAGATGCGCTTTCACAGCTCGATAAGAGGGAGCGGGATCTGATTGTTCTGCATTTTTACAGCGGGCATACGCTGAAACTGACAGCAAAGATGATGCATATTTCTTACAGTTATGCGAAACTGATTCACGGGAAAGCGTTACGGGAACTGCGCAGACTGCTGGAGACGTAGAGAGATGAAGTGTGTGGAGGAGGGAATCGGATGAGAGAGTTGACGATTGACGCGGCAGTCGAGAATATCGAGAAAGTGACGGTTTTTGTGGACGAGCAGCTGGAAATGCTGGAGTGTCCTATGAAGGCGCAGATGCAGATTGATATTGCCATCGACGAGCTGTTTGGGAATATTGCGCACTATGCTTATAACCCGGAGGTCGGTCCGGCGACGGTCCGGGTGGAAGTGGTGGAGGAGCCGCTTTCCGTGGTGATTACTTTCATAGACAACGGTGTGCCTTATGATCCGCTGAAAAAGGACGACCCGGATATCACCCTTTCCGCGGAGGAGAGGGAGATCGGCGGGCTTGGCATCTATATGGTCAAAAAGACGATGGATGAGATTTCTTATGAGTACAATGACGGGCAGAATATTCTGAAAATTAGGAAGCACATTTAAAATCGCGGTGGCATAAGGGCGTAACACAGGTTTGCGCCAGAGGAATATGACAGTGTGAAAGTACAAAAGAGACATTGCAGGAGCGTTTTTAATCGCGGCGGCGCTTGCTCTGTGCGGCTGCAGCGCGAAGAGTGAAAGGTCGGAGGATATCGTCGTCCTTTACACAGGCGATGTGCACTGTGCCGTAGATGAAAATACCGGCTGCGCAGGGCTTGCCGCTTATAAAAAGCAGATGGAGGAAAAGACGCCCTATGTGACGCTTGTGGACTGCGGGGACGCCATACAGGGAGACGCGATCGATCTGGTATCAAAAGGGGAATATCCGGTGCAGATAATGAATCGGACAGGCTATGATCTGGCTGTTTTGGGGAATCACGAGTTTGATTATGGGATGGAACGGCTCAGTGCGCTTATCGGGACGGCAACGGCGCAGTATCTGGGCTGCAATATCCGCTACTCTGGGAACGGGGAAAATGCGCTCTCCGGGGTGAAGCCTTATCAGATTGTGTCATACGGGGATACGGATGTGGCTTTTATTGGCGTCTGTACGCCGGAAAATATCACAAGCTCCACGCCTGTTTTTTCTGTGATGAGACGGGACAGTTTGTCTATGATTTTTACGGAGGCGGCGGCATCCGGGCAGACCTTCCGGCAGGAGAGATTACCTGCGGGGATCTGATCGGTGTACATCCTTTCGGAAATACGCTGTGTGTGGCAGAAGTCAGAGGACAGGATATTCTTGACGCGCTGGAGATGGCAAACCGGGCGGTGCAGGCGGAATATGGAGACGGCGGAAACGCGGTGGGTGAGAACGGCGGATTCTTACAAGTGTCCGGCATTACATTTACAGTTGATACGACGGTTGCATCCACGGTGGAGACGGATGAAAATGAGATGTTTGTCTCCTGTGGGGATGTGCGCCGGGTGAAGGATGTTATGGTGCGGAAAGAGGACGGCAGCTATGAGCCGCTTGATCCCCGGCAGACCAATACGGTGGCATCACAGAATTATCTGATCAAAAGAGGCGGGGACGGTCTGAACATGTTTATGGACAAGCCGCTGACGGTTGACGAAGGGCTTGCGGATTATATGATTCTGGAGACTTATATCGCAAATGAGCTCGGTGGCGTGATCGGCAGGGAGTACGCCGAACCGCAGGGCAGAATCGCAATTCGGTAAAGTGATAAGTAAGATTATGGATTAAAAATAGTGGTGGAAGAAGGGCTGAGGTTATGTTATACTCGGATATAACATAATCTGGCTTTTTTGTGCTGTAAAAAATGCCAAAATCTATCAGACCGTCTTGACAAAGTTGAGGCGGTTTATGAATAGAAAATGCGTGTTTGGGGGAATGCGCGGAACATTTTTAAAACAGGAGGAATAAGGGTTATGGAAGGGAAGGAAAAGAGAAGTCTGACTGCACTTGATGAGTACATCAACAAGGTGTATGTACTGGTTTTGCTGCTGATACCGGGAGCGTGTCAGTGTGCGGGCATTATGTACACGTTTATGAAGCTGATGGGCTGGATACCGCCTGTCTCATGGACGGCGTTACTTATTTTTGACGTGACCTGTCTGATTTATCTGGGGATAGGCATCTATTTCATAAAAACCGGGTTTGAGGACGGTGTGGTGAAAGCATCCAGTCTGAAAGCCGGAAAGATTTTCGCGGCTGTGATCTTGCTGATCCAGTGGAACTTTATCCAGTATATGGTTCCGGCAGGGGATTTCTGGGGCTTTGCCTTTTTCTTTGTGGTGCTGACCACATTTTTCCTTGACTATAAGCTGGTTGCGGTGACGTCGGCAGAGATTGTGGTCTCTCTGGTGATTGCATGGTTTGTAAAAGGGACGGTTCTTTTGCCGGCGCAGGGCGAGATGTTTATTACGAACATAGCTGACAGAGGCGTTTGCTTGAGCCTGTCTCTCCCCACTACGGTGCTGTTGACATATCTGATCAACCGTTTCCTTGTTAACGCGAAAAAGGACGAGATGGAGCGCAACAATGAAAAGGTGAGAAATGTGCTTGGCTCCGTGCAGTCCCTCTCGGAAAGCCTTTTGAGCGCAGGTCAGGCGCTCTCTCAGATATCGGAAAACGAGAGCGCTTCCGTGGAGGAACTTTCAGCTACCAGTGAGCAGTTACTACAGAGCAGTAACAGGCTGGACGGCAAGACGAGAGAGAGTATGAAAAATCTGAACGAGCTGGACGAGTGGAAGAACGTTGTGGCGGATAATGTGGAGAAGGTGGAACAGACTTCCACGGATCTGCTGGATAAAACGAGGGAGAATGAGGAACGTCTCGCGCAGCTGAAGGAGATCAACGGGGACGTTTCCCGATCCATGGTTGCCACGACGGATGTGGCGCAGAAGCTGTCGGCGGCGGTGGAGCAGATCGGCATGACGCTGAATCTGATCAGTGATATTTCTTCCTCCACGAATCTGCTCGCACTGAACGCTTCCATTGAGGCGGCGAGAGCGGGAGAGGCGGGGAAAGGGTTTGCCGTGGTAGCGCAGGAGGTCGGCAATCTGGCGAACAGCACGCAGGATTCTCTGGAAGAGGTGGAAAAGGTCATTCAGACAGTGCAGGACAATGTGAAAGAGATTACTTTGTATGTCAATGACAATTCCAAGAAGCTGGAGAAGCAGAACGAGTATTTCACCCATGTTTATGCGGGCATACAGGATATGACGCGGCTGCTCGGCGTTGCGGCGGATGCGGTGAGCGCCATGGGAGAGGCGCATCATAAACAGGCGATGGTGATCCAGAATACCGTATCCATCAACAAGGAGATTGCGGATGATATCAGTAACGAGAACACCCAGTTCCAGACGATCGACGGCATGGTGGAGAGTAACGTGAGTGATATCGCGGAAATGGCTACGCAGATCAATACCATCAATCAGATGGTGGACGAGATGAACAGTCTCTTGACGAGGGAAGAATGATACCTGTTTTACCGTATATGAAATTCACAATCCGTACGGGGAAGACGCCGGAGGAGGTTTTCCACATCATGGAGGAAGCAACGGCAGTTCGGGACGGACTGATACACTTTTCACCTGACGGGACGGATTTTCTCGGAGAAGTCTGGGAATCGGAGTTTGAGGTGATGCCGGGGCAGCCGTTCGGGGTTCGTAATTCTTTTCATCCGGTTATTGTGGGGCATATCAGGGCACATGGAAGCGGGACGGCAGTAGATATACATATGCGGCTGCCGTGGGATGCGGTTTTCTTTTGCGTTGTCTGGTTCGGCTTGACGGGGCTGTATTTTGCGGTCTGCTTTCTCAATCTGATTGTGGGTCATTTGGACGGGTGGAAGGGGATCGCGTCTGCCGCCGGTTTTATTCTTGTCGGGCAGCTTCTCGCAAGAGGCGGGTTTTACATTCCGGCGAGGAGGGCGAAGCGGAGACTGGAAGAACTGCTGGGGGATCGCGCATGAGGGGAGAAGAGATGATCATTGATGAGATCAGAGAAATGCTGTATGCAGAAAAGGATATCGCTTACCGGGATTTTCAAGCGAAGCTGATACCGACGATCGACAAAGAAACCGTGATCGGCGTGCGCACGCCCGCGCTTCGGAAGATGGCGAAGCAGTTTGCGAGGCGGGAGGACATCCCTGCATTTCTGGAAGCGCTTTCCCACAAGTATTTTGAGGAAAACCAGCTTCACGCTTTTATCATAGCGGAGAGGAAAGATTTTGCACAGTGCATGGAGGAACTTACCGCGTTTCTGCCCTATGTGGATAACTGGGCGACCTGCGACCAGATGTCCCCGAAAGTGTTTAAAAAGCACCGGCAGGAGCTGATGCCTTACATCAGGGAGTGGATTGCTTCCGGCCAGACCTATACGGTGCGGTTTGGTGTCGGGATGCTGATGGGGCATTTTCTGGACGAGGATTTTGATCTGGCATATCCGCAGATGGTTTCGGAAATCCGATCAGAGGAATACTATGTCAATATGATGATTGCGTGGTATTTTGCCACGGCGCTGGCGAAGCAGTATGAAGCGGTTCTGCCTTATATAGAGGAAAAGAGGCTGGAGACCTGGACGCACAATAAGGCGATCCGGAAAGCGGTGGAGAGCTATCGGATTACGCCGGAGCAGAAGGGGTATCTGAAGGGGTTGAAGATTCGGGGGTAAATAGAATGACAAACAAGGAACTCCTCCAAATTGCAATGGAACAGTCCGCTCTGGACATCAACTGCAATGCGGAGGACTTTTTATGTGCGCACCCGGTGATCGTCAGATCCGGCGTGGGACCGATGGCGCGGAAATACTATAAGGAGCCGATCGCCTGCAATCTGGTTTCCTACGGAAATAATATTGTGGCATCCGTGCGGGAGGAATACCGGGAGATTGTGGAGGCATATCTTGGGAAATTTGAGTTTTACCACTGTTTTGAGACGCCAAATCTCCACTGGCTGAATGAACGGATGCAGCTGTTTGGACAGAAGGTCTGTTTCATGGCGGAGTATTATCTGCCCGATGTGGAAAAACTGCGCGCTCTGCCGTGCGGCTATGAACTGCGGGTCTTGGAACAGGCAGATTTCCGGGAATTATATAAGCCAGAGTGGGGCAACGCGCTCTGTGAGGACAGGAAGGAACTGGACGTTTTGGGGATCGGCGCCTACGACGGCAAAGAACTGATAGGGCTGGCGGGATGTTCCGCGGACTGTGAAACCATGTGGCAGATCGGGGTGGACGTGCTGCCGGCGTATCGGCGGCAGGGCGTGGCTGCTGCGCTGACGAGCGGTCTTGCCGTGAAGATTCTGGAGAGGGGCATGGTCCCTTTTTACTGCTCGGCATGGTCCAACATCCGCTCGGTGAGGAATGCGGTGAAGAGCGGGTTTATCCCGGCATGGGTGGAAATGACGGTGAAGCCGGAGAGCGTGGTGGAGGAATTAAACCGGGGAAACTGCGGCGGGTAAGGAAAGCGAAAGCCGGGAATCAGAGAAATCAAGTGTGAAGAAGTAAAATGGGGAAATGTCAGTGGACAGTGAAAACAGAAGAATGAATAATAGAGACGGAAGCGGTCTGGGGATGGGAAAGAAGGGGATGTGTGCTGTTATGAAAAAGAAACTGTGGAGAAGCGGACGGGCTGCGGCAGGAATTTTCGCTTGCGCGGGCGTGATGTTTTTGACAGCCTGCGGCGCGGGTGACGGTGCAGGGGAGCGTATACAGACTGCAGAGTCTGCGGCAGACGGTGGGCAGCAGGATGGAAACACGAACACGGAGGCTGGGGAAAACACAGCTCTCATCGAGACGCCGGAGAAACTTCAGCAGGCGCAGATCAGACACTACTACAGCGGCATTCTGTCACAGGTCATGGCGGCATGGCGGCTTCCCGATATGGAACTGGGTGTCGGGACTTCTGCGGATGATACGCTTGACGCGGAAGAGATGGCGAAGAACTGCTTTGCGGTGGCGGATGTGGATCAGGACGGCAGGGAGGAGCTGTTAGTCAGATGGACGACGACAACTACGGCAGGCAGTCTTGAGGCGGTATACGATTACAACCCGGAAACCGGGGAATTGAAAAATGAATTTTGTGCGTATCCTATGCTCACCTATTACGATAACGGCGTCATCAAGGCGGGATGGTCGCACAATCAGGTGCCGCCCGCTGAGTTCTGGCCCTGCACGTTTTACCAGTATGATCCGGAGAAAAATTTTTATGTGGAAATCGGCTCGCTGAGGGCGTGGGATGACATCGGAGAAGAATGGGATTTTCCGACGGAGCGGGATGTGGACGGTGACGGAACCGTGTACGAAATTGTAAAGGCAGGAGAGGAATATTCCGATTATCAGTCTGGTTATGAGGGCTTCCGAATTAATCAGGCGGAGGTGGACGAATGGCTTAATGGATTTATGGAGGGCGCGGAGGAGATTTCACCCGTGTACGATCCCATGCAATATGAGTCCTTTGCGGATTTTACGCCCACGTATTTAAAGATGTTAGCGGAGAAAGCGGGAAGAGAGCGGTCGGATACGTCGGCGGATCTGGGGCTGTTGATTTTGGAGGAAGCCCATTTTCTCGACGCAGCGCAGACGTTTCTTTCCGAAAAGTATGGAGTGGCAATGGAACATCCCGACCCGGATTTCGAGGAGTGGACGGTGGGATCGAAGGACGGGAAAGAGCTGTTTACCTTCGAGGCGCTCAACGCGGGGCATATCGGGTATAAGGGGGAAAAGATTGAGGATGTGACGATCTTTGGCATTTATCCGGGCATCAGCGTGGACGGCGCATGGGAGAAATTGCAGGCTTACGGGTTTTATGCGTCCCCCTACGCGGAGGCGGAGAACTGCCTTATCACCGGGGAGGGCTTCGGCAATATCAGCATCTGGTTTTCCGCGGAGGATGGCGTGGTGACGGATATTGCGGTGGGGCCTTACTGCGCGTTTGCGGGGTGAGTATCAATGACCTTCACGGAGTTTCTGCTTGCCAACGGCGACGAAAATCTTGCCGGGTATGTGGAACGTGTGGATGCTATTGAGAGGATTCCCGATGCCTTTTTCAACCCACTCTGCCAGACCTTGCGCACACAGTTTGAAGTGGTTTCCCGATACTGGAGCAGGAACAATCCGCTGTTTATGGCGGATCAGACGGACCGGATGATCGGACTGGCGTTTGAAAAGAATCAGTAAAAAGCATACAGAATCAAAACATATTCGTCACCAGATAGAGCACAAGCACAATCACCGTGCCAAGCACAGCCCAGAGAAAGCCGTTTATCGGGAATCTGTTTCGCACAGACGGTTTTCTTTCTGTTGACGGCGCGGTGACAGAAGCTGGCGGCATGATAGGGGCGGTTTCCGGGGCGGAGGATTCTCCCAGCAGGATGGAATCGGTGCTGATTCCGTAAAGCTTTCCGAGCTGGACGATGTTCTGGATGTCCGGGTTTGAAACACCGCTCTCCCATTTAGAGACGGCTTGTCTGGAAATATGTAATGTCTCCGCGAGCTGTTCTTGAGACAGACCGGCATTTTTCCGCAGCTGCCGCAGGCGTTCGCTCAATTGGCTATTATCTTTCATGGGTTTTCTACTCCTTTTATGTCACATGGCTGTATGCTGTAAAAGGATACAGAGCAGGACGGAAACCGCGCCTAGCAGCAAAAAGGTCAGCATAAACCATGGATTCCCGTTATCTGCAGGGATAGTCATTACGATTGTATTCTGCCAGCTGTGGAAAAGCATACACAGGAGAGCGCTCTTTGTCAACAGATAGATGGCGGTAAGGATAAAGCCGGTCACGACACCGATCAGCGTATAAGAAAAGGGATTTTGTCCCGACTGCAGACTACCCGGCAACAGAAAATAAGGCAGATGCCACAGCACCCAGATCAGACTGACGGCGGCGGAGGCGGTCAGAATGTGCCATTTTTTTAGAAAACAGGGCAGCAGGTAACCGCGCCAGCCCGCTTCCTCCAGTCCGCCGCCGAGGAGTAACTGTCCCGCAAAGACGGAGAGGAAAACCGGGACAGTGCAGCCAGATTCCGGCAGGCGGAAACAATAGAAATTGAAAAACTGCGCCGCAAAAAGACATAGGACAATGAGATAGAAAGAGAGATGCCCGGTTTTGCCGAAAAGGAAATGTTTCAGGGCGGGTAAGGGAGAAAGAGACTTTTTCAGTAAGAAAAGGGCACAGATTAAGGGTGAAGCGTTCTCCAGAAAATCCAGAACAGTGAAGAGAACCGGATCGGCGTTGTAGTCGGTAAATGTCATAAGCCCGGCACAGAGCCATGTGATAAGAAAGGTTCCAGACAGGAACGCGACTGGCTTGTAGACGGTCTTGGTTTCAACGGTTGATTTTGTGTTTTGCATGGGGATAAGCCTCCTTTGTGTTTTCTGTATTTGCATTCCGCACAGATTCATTTTAGGAAAGAACGCTGGTTGCGTGCTACCAACGAAAGGTTACATTTCCGCAACGAATTGTGTCAGGATGGTTGCCGCTCATCAAAATAAGGCGAGAACAAAAGTATATATAACTGATAGGAAAAATATGTATTGTTTATCCCGGTTCTTTCTGTTATACTGTTTTCGTGTAAAGGGAAAGACGGAGGAAAAGCGATGGCAAGAGAAATCGGGACAAGATGTATTCATTTGGACGAAGAGGACGGGAAAAACCATTACGGCGCGGTCAGCTATCCGATTTACCAGACGGCGACGTTTGCGCATCCGGGGGTGGGACAAAGCACAGGCTACGATTACAGCAGGGTACAGAATCCAACAAGGGAGCAGCTTGAGAAAGTGGTGGCTTCAATGGAAAATGGGACGGACGCGCTGGCATTATCCTCCGGGATGGCAGCGATTGCGCTGATGATGGAGCTGTTTTCACCGGGAGATCACTTGATTGTGGACGCGGATTTGTACGGTGGGAGCATCCGTCTGTTTGAGCAGATTTCAAAGAAGAATGGCATCAGCTTTACAAGCATTGACTGCTGCTGTGAGGAGATAGAGAGCAGGATTCGCGAAAACACGAAAGCGGTCTACATAGAGACTCCCACCAATCCGATGATGCATGTGACGGATATTGCGAAGATGGCGGCGGCAGCGAAGCGGCATGGATTGCTGTTGATTGTGGACAATACGTTTTTGTCTCCCTACTTTCAAAATCCGCTTGATCTGGGCGCGGATCTTGTGGTTCACAGCGGCACGAAGTATTTAGGCGGTCATAACGATGCGCTGGCAGGTTTTCTCGTGACGAACCAGGCGGAGATCAGTGAACGCCTGCGCTTTTTTTATAAGACGACAGGGGCTGTTCTGGCGCCTTTCGACAGCTGGCTTATCTTACGAGGAATCAAGACGCTGGGCGTCCGCATGGAGAGAGCGCAGGAAAATGCAATGGCGATCGCAGAGTGGCTGAAGGGACAGAAAATAGTCACGGATGTGATTTATCCGGGGCTTCCAGAGCACCCGGGCCATGCGCTGATGAAGAGACAGGCAAGAGGATTTGGTGCGATGCTGACCTTCCGGCTGGCGAGCAAGGAGGCGGCGCTGGCTGTTTTGGGAAAGGTAAGGCTGATCCAGTATGCGGAGAGTCTTGGCGGGGTGGAAACGCTGATTACCTATCCGGCGACCCAGACCCATGCCGATGTGCCGAAAGATGTCCGGGAGAAGAACGGGATTACGGAGAGCACTTTGCGGATGTCGGTGGGGATTGAGGACAAGCGGGATTTGCTGGCAGAGTTGGAGCGGGTTTTTTGTGAACTGAATTCTGACACAGAGAAAGGAACGAAAGATGGCGGAGAGAAATCTTGATTTTGACAGGGTGATAGAGAGACGAAATACACGGTCGCTAAAATATGATTTTGCGGCAGAAAGGGGGATGTCGGAGGACATACTGCCGATGTGGGTAGCGGACATGGATTTTAAGACGTCCTCCTACATAGAGGATGCGCTTGCCGAGCGGGTGAGGGAAGGTGTTTTCGGTTACAGCGAGGTAAAGACGCCTTATTTTGAGACCGTGCGCGACTGGATGCTCAGGCGGCACGGCTGGCAGCCGCAGGAAGAATGGCTTGTGAAAACGCCGGGCGTGGTGACGGCGCTTGCCATGGCGGTGAAAGCGTACACGGAGCCGGGCGATGCGGTGCTGATCCAGCTCCCTGTGTATTATCCTTTTGCGGAAGTGATCGAGGACAATGGGCGCCGCGTGGTCAGCAACACGCTGTACCGGGGTGAGGATAACCGTTATCATATGGATTTTGTGGATTTTGAACAGAAGATTGTGCAGAATAAGGTGAAGTTGTTTCTTCTTTGCAATCCGCACAATCCGGTGGGGAGAGTGTGGACGAAGGAAGAACTGATCCGGCTGGGCGATCTCTGCATGAAACATAACGTGATTGTGGTCAGTGACGAGATCCATGAGGATTTTGTGTTTCGGGGAAAGCATCAGGTGTTTGCGGGGCTGAAAAAGGAGTACGAGGACCACTGTATCGTCTGTACGTCTCCCAGCAAAACTTTTAATCTGGCGACTATGGTGCTATCGAATATTTTCATTCCCAGCCGGGATTTGCGGCAACGCTTCAGAAAGCAGCTTGACGCGGCGGGGATCAGCCAGCTTGGCGTGATGGGGCTGATCGCCTGCGAGACGGCTTACAGCAAGGGAGAGGAATGGTATTTGGCAATGCACGCGTATGTGCGGGACAACGTTGCCTATGTAAAAAACTATGTGGAACAAAATCTGTCCGGCGTGAGGATGACGGAGCATGAGGGAACCTATCTGGTCTGGCTTGATTTTTCCGAAACCGGGTTATCGGAAACCGAACTGGAAGATCTGATCGTGAACAAGGCAAAGCTGTGGCTGGACGGCGGCACAATGTTCGGGGAGGGCGGAAAGGGCTTCCAGCGGATCAATGTGGCATGTCCGAGAAGTATTCTGAAAGAGGCAATGAAGAGATTGGAAGGGGCGCTTAAGGAAATACGCGGATAGCCATTTGTGACGATGGCGTGGATTTTGTAAAGAGAAGGCAGCGGTTTCGTTAAGGAATCGAGATTGAGATGATAAACCGTATCATAATGCCACAAAAAACAGAACAGTCTTGACAACCCCGAACAGAAATTTTTATAATGGGAACGAGGGGGTTAGTGAAATGAAAAGCATACGTACAAAAATCAGCTTGTGTCTCATTTTAACTGTTCTGGTAGGGCTGGTGGCATCCGGCACTTCCAGTATTGCGCTCAATTACAACAGCACCATAACGACTGTGGAGCAGATGATGAGCGAAACCGCGGTTCTGGCGGCGGGACGTGCCCAGCAGGAGCTGGCGTCCTACAAAAATGTGGTCAAGGAAGTTGGGCATATTCCGCAGCTTGCGGAAGCGGATGTGCCGGTGGAGGAAAAGCAGGCGATCATGGATGAGCGTGTCGCCATGCACGGTTTCCAGCGGGGAAATATCATCGGTGCGGACGGCATCAGTATCTTTGATGGCAAAGATTATTCTGACCGCGAGTATGTGCGTCAGGCGATGCAGGGAAATATTTATGTGTCGGAGCCGTTAATCAGCAAGATTACGGGTCAGTTGTCCATTATGGTAGCGGCGCCCCTTTATGCAGAGGAAGCTTACGGTGCATCCATTGTGGGCGTGGTCTATTTTGTGCCGCAGGAGACGTTTTTAAATGATATTGTGACAGCCATCCAGATCGGTGAGAACAGCCGGGCGTACATGATTAATAAGACCGGCGATACGATCGCGGATATTACGCTTGAGACGATCACGGTCCAGAATATTGAGGCGGAGGCGCAGAGTGATCCGTCGCTGCAGGAACTGGCGGCGATCCACAGTGAAATGCGTCAGGGGAAAAACGGATTTGGATCCTATATGAGCGAAGGGCATCCGATGTTTGCGGCATATGCGCCTGTGCCGGATACGGACGGCTGGAGCATTGCTGTAACGGCCCCGCAGGTCAATTATCTGGCTTCCACGCGTGATGCCATTGTTGTAAATCTTACAGTGATTGCGATTTCCATACTGCTTTCTGTTGTGATCGCTCTGGCTTTGGCACGCAATATCGGCAGTCCCATGAAAGCGTGCGTCAATCGGATGAAGCTGCTGGTGGAGGGAGACCTGGAAACGCCGATGCCCCAAATTAAGAACAGGGACGAGACAGGTGTGCTTGCCACATCGACGGAATCTCTTGTGGCAGGGTTGAGTATTGTGATCAACGATATCAGTTATCTTTTAAACGAGATGGCAAATCAGAATCTGGATGTCCGCACGGAGCACGAGGAAGTGTATGTAGGCAGTTTCCAGAACATTCTGCTTTCCATGCGGAATATGAGAAAAGAGCTGAGCGGCGCTATGCGTCAGGTCAACCATTCCGCAGGGGAGGTGTCTGACGCCAGCGACCAGCTGTCGGCGAGCGCACAGATGCTCAGTCAGGGCACAACGGAGCAGGCGAGTTCTGTGGAGGAACTGGCTGCGCGCATCAGCGTCATTTCCGATCAGGTGAAACATACGGCGAGCGGCGCGCTGGAGGTTAGAAGCCAGACGCATCAGACCGGCGAGGAAGTGCTTCTGTGTAACCAGAAGATGCAGAGTCTGGTAGAGGCGATGGAAAGGATCCAGACAAGCTCCGAGGAGATTGAAAAGATCTTAAAGACCATAGACGATATCGCGTTCCAGACGAATATTCTGGCACTGAACGCGGCGGTGGAGGCGGCTAGAGCCGGAGCCGCAGGAAAAGGATTTGCCGTTGTGGCGGAGGAAGTTCGTAATCTTGCCGGAAAATCCGCACAGGCGGCGCAGAATACTTCGGAACTGATCGAAAACTCCACGGAGGCAGTACATATCGGCACGGAAATTGCCCGGAATACGGCGGATGTTTTGCTTGGCGTTGTGAACAGCATTCAGGCGGTGGTGGAGGCGATAGACAACATTGCCACGGTATCAGGCGAACAGTCCGAGTCGGTGGAGCAGGTGTCTGAGGGCATCAACCAGATTTCGATTGTGGTACAGAACAACAGCGCTACCGCAGAGGAGAGCGCGGCGGCGAGCGAGGAGCTTTCCGCAGAGGCGACATGCCTGAAGGAGCTGGTGGATCAGTTTACACTGGCATCGGAATAACACAGATATGGGAAGGGACCGCACAGGTGGCGGTCTCTTTTTTCGCGAATAAGCTTTCGGGAGATTATCTTTTATGAGAAGGATAAGGTCGTGGAAGAGATTGAAGGATGGCCGGGCGAAAATCGGTGGAGATATGATGAGATCAGAAAAATTATATAGTTTGCAGAGCAGTTTGTTGGGCGGGAAATGGGGGCTGCTAAGATGAATTTTTACAGTTAGAGGGAGAGAGAAAGGAGACTGCAGGCATGATGAAGGTAATATGTTTTCATAATCCGGAGGAGATAAACGGATATCTGAGTAACTGGTTTTTTGCGGATTTTTGTGTGGGGGACATTAGGTTTTCTTCTATGGAGCAGTATATGATGTACCAGAAAGCAGTTCTTTTTCGGGATACAGATACTGCGGAAGAAATATTAAAAACATCTAATGTTGGAAAAATTAAGGGCTTGGGACGCTCTGTAAAAAACTATGTAGATGCGGTATGGAATGGAATGCGGCAGATAGTTGTTTATGAGGGGTTATTGGAAAAGTTTCAACAAAATGAAGAATTGAAACAAAAACTTCTGGCAACGAAAAATCATATGTTGGCGGAATGTGCAGTTCAGGATAAAATATGGGGGATTGGTCTTTCTATGAAGGATGAAAGACGGTTTGACTTGAATGAGTGGCAGGGACAAAATCTGCTGGGATTTGCGTTGATGTGTGTGAGGGAGAAGTTAAATGACGACCGAAAAAAATAGAGGGAACGGGACGGTAAAATACATGAGCCATGGTAAATTAGTGCGCGATAAAATTCCGCAGATTATAGCAGCCGCAGGGAAAAAACCCATCACAAGGATTCTGGGGCAGGAAGAGTATCTTGTGGCGCTTGACAGGAAATTGGATGAGGAAGTGGCGGAGTATCAGGCGGACAAGTCTCTTGAGGAGATGGCGGACGTGCTGGAAGTGCTTTTTGCCATCTGTGAGGCGCGGGGGCATTCCGTGGAAGAACTGATGGCTGCGAGGGATGAAAAGAGGAAAGCACGCGGCGGTTTTGCACAAAAGATATTTTGGGACGGGAATGAATGATGCAGTTGACCATTGATACACATTATTACAATAAACTGGATATCAAAGGCTTTTCGCGGATGATGAAAGATCCGTCGTACTGTTACAAGTTTTACTGGCTGGAAGCGATTGTACAGCTTATACTGGAGGGCAGGAAAGAAGCCTCGTATGATGAAATCATAGACGAGATGATTGCCAATGCATGGTATTCGGTTGTAGAATTTCATATTCATCTGAGCGGCATCTGGGGCGCTGGAGGAGTCAGGGATAATCTGGAAAAGGCAGTAACCAAACTGAAAGGGTTGAGCGAACTGCCGGCGAATGCCTCAAAAGTGGAAATTAAGAATGCTATCAGACAGTTTGATAGACAGCTTCACCCGGAAAAACAGTCCTTGACGCTCAATGTGCCGTACAAGGCTTTGTCAGGTTTTGCAAACAAAACGGGTGAGAAAATCAGTCTGGACAGTAGTGCGGGCAGGATGATGGCTTATTACAATAAGCTGAATGAGACGGAAATTTTGTTGCCGTACACGTTCGGAAATGAGAGCGGGCTAAGCCGAAAGGTGATATTTGGCACAGAGTGGATTCCGATGATTCAGGATAATGCGGTGACAATTCTGGGATGGATTCAGTGCGAAAAAGTGAAGTGGTTACAGAATAATAATCCGGAAGTGCCGGGGCTGATTTATAAGCTGGAAATACTTGACGAGAAAATGAGAAAGCTTTCGCATGTGAGGAAACTATGGGACGGGATTCTGGGGCAGAGAAAGGTGGCGGATGTATTTACGGATAAAGAGATCGACAGGGATAACTATGATGTGGATCATTTTATTCCGTGGTCTTTTGTGATGAATGATGAACTCTGGAATCTGATGCCGATGGATTCTGCTTTAAATTCCTCTAAGAGTAACAAACTGCCGGATTGGGACGGTTTTTTCAGGCGCTTTGCCAGAAACCAGTATATGATGTATGAGATGGTATACGAGGTGGCAGGAATCGGAAAATTGTATGAGGCATGTTACCGGGATAACCTGCACTCGATCTGGGCGAATCAGGAATTGTATCGGAGAGGCAATTCCGAGACCGAGTTTTATGGGATTTTGGAGAAAAATATGAAACCAGTGTATGAGTCAGCGAGGCATCAGGGGTATGAGGTGTGGGAGTGGAGGGGGTAGTAATTAATCATGGTACATTTGAAAAGATTATGTAACTAAGTATTTTCTCGAGACAACAAAACATATGGCTGCACAAATAGCGCCGCAGACATATTTAAAATTTATACGGACTCCGATAATCCGGGCACAGACACCTCTCACTCCATTCCATCATCGTCTGTAGCACAGGGATAAAACTTTCCCCAAGTGCGGTCAGGCTGTATTCCACCCGGGGCGGGATTTCGCTGTAAACTTCTCTGTGGAGGAAGCCGTCGCTCTCCAACTCGCGAAGCTGCTTAGTCAGCGTGGACTGTGTGATCCCGTCAAGACGGCGCAGCAATTCCCCGAACCGCTGTACTTTATAAAAAGAGACATACCATAAAATCAGAATTTTCCACTTGCCGCCGATCACGGACTGCAGTCTGCCCATGGGGACACAGCGGGCAAGCGTTTCTTTGCCGCTAAATTTATTCTCAGCCATATTCTCAGCAAATTCCTTTCTTCTCCGGCGATTCTTGCAGGAGGTTTCATTTCATTGTAAACAACCCATAGAGAAAAAACAAGACACTGTCACAAAGAATACATAGGATCAAAATAGGTACTATCTCCATAAAAAGTCCGTACTTGAATCCTTGAAAAAGCAGAAGTACAGTAATCGTAACAGAATTTTAGGCATCTGTAAAAAGAACGGCATTGCCAGATATCAGATCTGAAATTCTGCGAAAGGGAAAAAGGAGGAATGAACCATGCACTACACAGGAACCATATGGAGACCGCCCTATGAGGCGTCTTCCCTGCTTTTGGAGGCGACGGCGGGCTGTACCCATCACAGATGCAAGTTTTGCACCCTTTATAACGATCTGTCCTTTTCATTCAGAATGTCGCCGATAGAGGATATGGAAGCAGATCTGGAGGAGGCGCGGCAGAGGTACAGCCGTTTCCCTAAATGCCGTGTAAAACGGGTCTTTCTGACGGGAGCCAATCCCTTTGTGCTGACATATGAAAGGCTTATGGAGATTGCAGGGCTGATACATAACTATTTCCCGGAGGCGTCTTCCATAGGCAGCTTCGCCAGAGTGACGGACGTTACCTTAAAATCGGACGAGGAACTTGCCGCTTTGCATAAGGCGGGTTATGACGGGCTGACAATCGGTATGGAGACGGCGGACGACGAGGCGCTTGCGTTTATGGACAAAGGTTATCTCACGGCGGATATTCTGGAACAGTGCGGGCGGCTGGACCGGGCGGGTATCCGTTACAACTTCTTCTATCTGACGGGTATATCCGGCGCAGGGCGCGGGGAGGAAGGCGCCAGACTTACCGCCGCTGTCTGCAACAGCCTGCACCCGGGCATTGTGGGCGCAAATATGCTGACGCTCTACCCGGATTCCAGACTGTACGGGGAGATGCGGCAGGGAAACTGGCGGGAGGAGAGTGAGACGGAGAAATACCGGGAGGTCAGGACACTTATAGCTGAACTTAAAATTCCAACGATTTTTGCGGCGATGGGAGCGTCCAACGCGTATCAGATGTGGGGAGAACTGCCAGAGGACAGGGAAAAGCTGCTGTCTTTTCTGGATGGAGTGATTGAGAATGTGGGCGAGGACGAGCTGCGACGTTACCGCAAAAGTGTCCATCATCTGTGAAGTCAGAGTGATTTGATATTCCGCAGAGCGGAATCGGGGAGGGACGTGTATGCATTTTACGGGAAGGACGTGGAGACCGCCCTACGAGGCGCATTCTGTGATCATTCAGGCGACGGCGGGCTGTACTTACAGAAAGTGCCGGTTTTGCAATTTATATCAAAGCGAGTGCTTCCGCATGTCGCCGATGGAGGAGTTTGAGGAGGATCTGGCGGAGATCAAGCGTTACCAGCCCTATGCCAGACGCCTTTTCTTTACCGGGGCGAACCCTTTTGCCATGAGCTATGAAAATCTGAAACTCCGGGCGCTGACGGTGCGGGATTATCTGATCAAATGTCAGAGCATTGCCATGTTTGCCAGCATAAGGGACATCATGGGCAAGGAGGTGTGGCAGCTTAGGAAACTGCGTGCCATGGGGATCAACGGGCTGAGCATCGGGACGGAGAGCGGGGACGATGAGACGCTCGCGCTTGCGGGAAAAGGCTATACAGCCGCCGATATTTTGGAACAGTGCCGGAAACTGGACGAGGCGGGGATCGAGTATTATTTTGTCTACATGACGGGGCTTGCGGGGAAGGGCAGGGGACGGTGCAATGCGGTGAACAGCGCGTCGCTTTTCAGTCAGCTCAATCCGTATTTCGTTTCTGTGGATTCTCTGACGCTCTTCCCGGGTACGGAGCTGTATCGGATGGCACGGGCGGGAACGTTCATACCGGCGGGGGAAAAGGAGCGTTTGGAGGAATTACAGATATTTATCCGAAACTTGCACATTAGGACGCATCTGCTTGCCAACTCGGTCTCCAACTTTTACCCGGTCACGGCCTATCTGCCGAAGGAGAGGGAAAGGGTGGTGAGCGAACTGCGGTATATCATGGAAACGGTGAGAGAGGAGGAGATGGCGGCTTACCGCAGGGAATTGAAGGGGCTTGGGTAATAGTGGCTGCACGATCAGCCTGTAAATATACGTTGCGGAGAAGTGGCAAACATTTTATAATGTGAGTATGTCGGAATTTTCGGAGAAAATAGTTGATTTGAGTCACAGCAGAACTGTGACATGGAGGGTATGGCTTATGGTGAAATATGTACTGGAATGCTGTGTGGACAGTGTGGAATCCGCCCTTGCGGCGGCGGAGGGCGGGGCGGACCGTCTGGAGCTTTGCGCTGCGCTTGTAATAGGCGGTATCTCGCCGGGACTGGCGCTCTTTGAACAGGTGAGCGCCTGCTGTGACCTGCCTGTGCGTGTGCTGCTTAGACCGCGGTTCGGAGATTTTCTGTACACCGACTATGAGTTTCAGATTTTGAAAAGAGAGGTGGCGCTTTTTCGGGAGGCGGGCGCTGAGGGCGTGGTGATCGGCTGTCTGGATGCGGACGGCAGTCTTCACATGGCGCAGATGCGGGAACTGATTGCGGAGGCGGGCGATATGAAGGTGACGCTGCACCGTGCCTTTGACGTGTGCGCAGATCCGGTCGAGACATATAGAAAGGCTGGAGAATTGGGCATTGACACGATACTGACATCCGGGCAGAAGAAGGAATGTCTGATGGGAATGCCGCTTTTGAAAGAACTGAGCGGGATGCAGAAGGAGGCGGGAATGCCACGCATTATGGCGGGCGCGGGTGTGACCCCCGATGTGATAAGGCAGTTTTGCGAACAGACGGACATTACAAGTTACCATTTGTCGGCAAAAAAGGTGCTGGACAGCGGAATGCTTTATCGCAAGGAGGATGTGCCCATGGGACTTCCCGTCATGGACGAGTACAGTATTTTTATGACGGACAGCAGCGTTGTGGCGGAGGCGAAGAAAGTGCTGGTGGAGCATATGGCGGTTTTGCCGTGAGCTATAATGGGCGTTGGCAGGAACAGGTATTTCCCGGCGGCGTTTTATTTTAGGGCATTTTTGGGAAACGGAGGAAAACATGGCGATTGACAGAGTAAAAACTTATTTCAGACAATACGGAATGGAAGAGAAGGTTAAGGAATTTGACGTGTCCAGCGCTACGGTAGAGCTGGCGGCACAGGCACTTTCCTGTGAGCCTGCAAGGATCGCGAAAACGCTGTCATTTATGGTGGACGGTCACGCGATGCTGATCGTGGCAGCGGGTGACGTGAAGATTGACAATCACAAGTATAAGGAGCAGTTTCACACGAAGGCGAAAATGCTCTCCCCGGAGGAGGCGGAGACGCTGGTGGGACATGCCATAGGAGGCGTGTGTCCGTTCGCGGTAAACGAGGGTGTCACAGTGTATCTCGACGAGTCGCTGAAACGGTTTGAGACAGTATTTCCCGCCTGCGGCAGCTCCAACAGCGCGATTGAGCTGACGATTTCGGAATTAGAAAAATATGCGCTTCCCGTACAGTGGGTGGACGTCTGTAAGGGGTATTGAGGGAGAAGTGTGTCACCGCAAAAGCATAAGTACGGTGTATTGCGGTGGACTGTTCTGAAATGGGTGCGAGGTTGAAAGAAACTGTCAACTTTGGTTTGAGGGTCAGTGTCTGGCTTATGGAGGGAAAATGGAATACATCAGAATACAGGAAAACGGTATCCATATTGTGTTTGGCATTACAAAGAAGAATCAGTTGAAACTCCTTCACTTTTCCAAGAATGAATTTTGTGAAGATGATTTGTGCAAAGTGGGACCGGACTGCAAAGCCGAGGATCAGGTGAGAAGGGAGCAGTTCATCGACGAGGCGTTCCAGCTTGTGCAGGTCAGCTTATCCGGATATAACCGCCCTTACGAAAAACACGGAAATAAGCATATCGTGACGGCGCCGGGGCATCTGCTGACTTATGTAGGCATGGAGGACAGCGTGGGCGCGAGCGGGCGCAGGCTTGTCATCACGCAGGAGGATAAGGAAGTGACGCACGTCCGTGTGGAGACGGTGATGCAGTTTTACAACGGAACCTCCGTCGTCCGCATGTGGAGCAAGGTGACGAATGTGGGAGAGGAGACACAGTGTCTGGAATACCTGTCCTCGTTCTGCTATACGGGTATTGAGAAGGAAGGGGATCAGAACTCCGATGCCAAGATGAAGCTGCGGGTTCCCTACAACGGCTGGCAGAAGGAGATGAGCATTAAGGAATACACATTCGGGGACGTGGGGCTGGCACAGACGCAGCCAGGGGTATACCAGCGCACGTCGCAGGTGTTCGAGGTGACCAATACCGGCAACTGGTCCTCCAAGAAATATTTACCCTTGGGCTATATCGAGAACATGCAGGCACATACGAGCCTGTTCTGGCAGATCGAGCACAACGGCTCGTGGCATTATGAGATCGGCGACCAGAATACCCATTTTTATCTGTGCGTCAGTGGGCCGACAGAGGTGCAGTCCCACTGGTTCAAGAACCTTTCGCCGGGCGAGGCTTTTACATCCGTGCCGGTGGCTGTGGGCGTGACGGATGACAGCTTTGAGAAAGCGGTCGCGGAACTGACGAAGTACCGCCGTCTGATCCGCAGGCCTAACAAGGACGACGAAAATCTGCCGGTGATCTTTAACGACTATATGAACTGCCTGTTTGGCGATCCCACCACAGAGAGAGAACTGCCGCTCATTGATGCAGCGGCGGAATGCGGCTGTGAATACTACGTGATTGACGCGGGGTGGTATGCGCCCGGCGAATGGTGGGACAGCGTGGGCGAATGGCAGGAGTGCAGGGAGCGGTTCCCGAACGGCATTAAGGAAGTGACGGATTATATCCGCAGCAAGGGGATGGTGCCCGGTGTCTGGCTGGAACTTGAGGTCATGGGGATCAACTGTGAGAAGGCGAAGAATGCGCCGGACGACTGGTTTTTTGTGCGTCACGGCAGGCGGGTGTTTGACAGGAGCAGGTACCAGCTTGATTTTAGGAATCCTGCAGTGATTTCCCATGTCAACGAGGTCATTGACCGGGTGGTGAACGAGTACGGCGTGGGCTATATCAAAATGGACTACAATATCGAGCCGGGGATCGGCACGGAGCTTGGCGCAGAGAGCGTGGGACAGGGGATGTTTCTGCACGAAAAGGCTTACCTCGCATGGCTGGACGATGTGTTTGTGAGGTACCCGGATCTGGTGATCGAGAACTGTTCCAGCGGGGGGCTACGGATAGACTACGCGCTGCTTTCCCGTTACAGCATCCAGTCTACTTCCGATCAGGAGGATTATCGCAACTATGCCACCATTGCGGCGAACGCGGGTGTCGGGGTGACACCGGAACAGGCGGCGGTCTGGTCCTATCCGCAGCGGGCGGGAGATAAGGAGGAAGTGATCTACAATATGATAAACGCCCTGCTTGTCCGGGTACACCAGAGCGGGCATCTGGCGGAGCTTTCCGCAGAGCGCATGGAACTGGTGAAGGAGGGCATTGCCTGTTATAAGAAGCTGCGTGCGGATATCAAAGCGGCGGTGCCCTTTTATCCGCTTGACGTGACGGACAATGAAGACCTGTGGGCGTGCGGCGGTCTGCAGACGGAAGATAAGGCGTATCTGGCAGTCTGGAAACGGCAGATGGAGGGCAAGAACAATGACAGGCGTTTGCGGGCGGGCACGGTCTGCTCGGAGACGACGCTGTCCATTCCCCTTGGCAGTCTACCCTTTGTAAAGGACGAAATCCATGTTTCCTGCCTTTATCCTGAAAAGGAGCCGGTCAGCTTTTCGGTGGAAGAAAAGGTACTGACGGTTACCTTTGAAAAGCCGGTGATGGCAAGGTTGTTTTTGGTGGAAAGGTAAAAAAACGGCATCTTTTTTGAAGTTTTTTCAAAAAGGTGCCGTTTTTTATTTTTTGTATTGACCGTACAGTTACTGTATGGTTTATGATGGGGATATCAAGAATAGATCAAGGAGGAAATAAGATGAAAAAAACAAGTGTGATTGTGGTCGGTGCGGCTGCGGCAGTCGGAGTGGTGGGGATTTCTTTCGGGAAAAAGATAAAAACATTGTACCAATCGCTGAACAGCTTCAAGGATAAAAATCTGGCGCATACGTTTCAGCATACCCCGGATTTACGTCAATCCGTCCAACAGGGTGATCATCGTGAAAACAGGCGCCGACCCGGATTTCATGGAAAAGGGTTATGAGTTGAAACACGTGGAATTTTTCCGGGCGATTGCGGACAGTATCGCATAAGAGCGACTGGGAAAAGGGAATAAAAGGAGAAAAACGGATGGAAAACAAAAATGTATATGAAAAGCCGGTAACATTGAAAAATATTCTGAAATTTGCCGTGCCTACCATTGCCATGACTGTGTTTATGTCCTTCTACACGATGGTGGACGGCCTGTTTGTGTCAAATCTGATCGGCACCAACGCGCTCTCGGCGATCAATCTGACCGCGCCCATCATCCAGCTTGTGACGGCGATCTCCACCATGCTGGCAACCGGCGGCAGCGCGGTCATTATGAAAAAGATGGGGGAGCAGAAGGCTGACGAGGCTAAGGAGGATTTTACTTTTTTAATCATAGTGAATGTCATTGTGGGGATTGTCATGTGCGCCGTGGGATATCTGGCGATGGACCGCATTTTTGCGGGGATGAACCTTTCCGCCGATGTGGAAGGGTACTGTGTGGAATATTTAAGCCGCTATCTCGTGTTTACGGTGCCGATTCTTCTGATGAACAATTTCACACTGTACATGATTGCCAGCGAGAAGGCAACCCTTTCCTTGATCTGTTCCGTGACGGGCGGTGTTCTGAATATGGCGCTCGACTATGTGTTTATTGCCGGATTTGACATGGGAATTAGTGGGGCGGCAATCGCGACAGGGCTTGGCTATTCCGTGACGGCGATTGTGGGGCTGTTTGTTTTTAGCAGGAAAAAGAGCCTGCTGCACTTCAAGAAACCCGCATTTCGGGTTAAAGTCCTTGCAAGCGCGGCGACAAACGGCTGCTCGGAGATGGCGACTGCCCTTGTCACTGGCATCATCACCATGATGTTTAACTGGACAATGCTGCATTATGTGGGTGAGGACGGCGTGGCGGCGGTCACGATCATTATGTACGTGCTGATGTTTGCAAGTTCTCTGTACACCGGCTATTCCTACGGCGTGGCGCCTATGATCAGCTATTACTATGGAGAGCAGAACCACGGGAAACTGAAAAAGCTGGTTGCGGTCAGCATGAGGGTGATCGCGGAGATTTCCCTTGTGACGGTGGCGGCATCCTTCCTGCTGACAAAACCGCTGGTGTCCGTGTTTGCACGCCTGGATAATCCGGTGTACGACTTGGCGGTGACGGGAAATCGGATCTGTACCATCGCGCTTTTATTTATCGGATTTAATATTTTTGCCAACGGCATGTTTACTGCCCTGTCAAACGGCGTGGTATCGGCGGTGCTCGCATTCTCGAGATCCTTTGTGTTCATGCTGATTACCATGATCGTACTGCCTTTGATTCTTGGGGTAAACGGGATCTGGCTGGCAACGCCTGCGGCGGAACTGATGGCGCTCGCATTGTCGGCGGTTATGTTCCTTAAATACAGGAAAAGGTATGGGTACTGATCGGATGCTTTTTCTTATTCCGCATAGATGGTATAATAACGGCATAGGACAACGGGAAAGGAGAACGCAGGAATGAAGAAACTGTTTTGCTATGCGGATAGGTATTTGGAGAAGAGCGATTGGAGAGATATCGCCATGCTTAAGTTCTGTCTCTTTTCTATGGGGATTTTTGCCGGTATAAAAATCCCGGAAAAGAACAGGAAACAGGCGGGATGTGTGGCGGCGGCTGTCTTTGTGGCGACCTATATTCCACTGATGGCGAAGTTTGTTTCCGTGATTCTGGAGGAGGAAAAATAGACGGCGGACTGCAGCATAGACATGACGATGTGAAGAGCCGGCAGAATTGCACTTTCCCGTACTTTGTGCTACAATTTTTAGGAATGCGGACTGTGTGATACACAGTCGGAAATGTCGGAAACTTGCGGCGGGAGTGAAGCGGGATATGGGATTTTTGAGGCAGACGGGAAAGAAAAAGAAGAAGGAACAGAAAAGTTACGAGGGAGTGCCTTTTGCGGAGCTGGAAAAGATGGCGCAAAAGAGGGACGAAACGGAAAAGACCATGTTTCTTTCGCCGGAAGATAGAACCGTCTCCAGAGCGAGGGGCACGAAGCGCAGATCGCAGGAAGGCGGGGAAGAGTCCGCCCATTCCCGGGAGAAAATGTTCCGCGGGAATCCGATCCTAATTAACGGGCCGGATTATCTTCTGCGCATCAGCGAGACGCGCATGGAGGCGTTTCTCACGCTGTACCGCCGCTTTTCCATGAAAGAGCTTCTCGGACTGCTGAAGGAAAATGAAATTGTCTACGGCATCAAAGAAAAAGCGCTGGAAGAACTGGCGCAGGGGAACTTAAATTACGAGGAAGTTTTCGTGGCGCAGGGGGTGGCGAAGAAGGATGGCAGGGACGGTTATTTTGAGTACCATTTTAATCCCGAGCCGGAGACGAAGCCGATTATTCTGCCGGATGGTTCTGTAGATTACAATGTGTTGGGAAAAATGGAACTGGTGACCAAGGGGCAGCTCCTTGTCACCTATCATGCAGTCCTTCCTGCGGTGGTTGGCAGGGATGTGCAGGGAAACATCATGGAGGCATATGAGGGAAAGGATCTGCCGCCGCTCCAGTGCAAACGCTGCGAGATGGATGAAAAGGGCTTCCAGTATTACGCTTCCACGGAGGGGAATGTGACGCTGGAGGGAAGGTGTCTGACGGTTACGCCGATCTATGCGATAGACGGCAATCTGGACGCCGCCACGGGGGATGTGGATTTTCACGGGGACGTGCTGGTGCAGGGCAATGTGTTTGCCGGTGTGACATTGAAAACAACCGGATCGATTACCGTAAACGGGCATGTGGAGACGGCGCATCTCTATGCGGGAAAAGACGTGATTTTGAAAAACGGTATGCAGGGTTCGGGAAACGGCGTTATCCGCGCGGGGCGCAATGTGATGGCGCGCTTTCTGGAGCAGACGCAGGTCTATGCCGGCAATGAGGTAAATACGGGCGCCATCTTAAACTGTGAGGTGGAATCGGGGCAGAGTGTGGTAATAGCCGGAAACCGGGGCACGATCATCGGCGGCAGCGTGACGGCGGTGGAGCAGATTACAGCCGCTTCCATTGGAAACCGCGCCGGGGTTACGACCCAGCTTGTGATCGGGCTTGACTGTGAATTTAAGGAAAAGATGGGGGAGATCGACCGCCTGACGGACGAGTATGAGGCGAATATGAAAGACGCGGAGAACGCTCTCGACCGCATTTCCTACCAGTTGAAATCGCAGCCCGCCACACCCGAGATCAACCAGCAGAAAGCGGAACAGATGCGCAGGAAGATTAACTACCAGTTGAAACTGAAGGAGGTCACCGCGAAACGGGAACAGTTGATTGATATCAACAGACGTTCGGCGGACGGGAAGATCGTGGTAAGCGGTACCTCCAACGTGGGATGCGTGATTATAATAAACGGCGTGCGGGAGGTGCTGCATTCGGAGTACCGGGACGTGACGTACAAGAAGGGGCGGCAGGAAGTGCGGATTATATCGAACAGACAGTAAAAATTGATGTTTGATATATGATATATTAAAACCGCAAGATACATGAAAAGCGGAGGGCAGATTCCTGCTATAATCATAATATTTCAGCCGGAAACAGCGGTTTCTGACTGAAATACGAATCCTTCTGTGAAAAAGTGCTGTCTGACGGGAAACGTTCCGCGATATTATCCTTTCTGCGCACATTCGGTCTGATCTCGTTTGCTTTTCTTTATCGGAATAAGGACAGATATCACTATCTGTAAATTCCTGTCTCTTGCAGGGGGGCAACCCGTCCCGGGCAATATCCAATCGCTACCGCCTTGTGTCCAGATACAACATTACTTCTACCTATTTGTCGATTTATGCCGATAACATATATGGACGAGGGAATAATAAGGGTTAACGGTCATAAAACGAAAACATGGAGTGGGACAGATTGAATATAGCGGTTTGTGATGATGAAGAAAATGTACGTTGTCTGATAAAGAAACTGATAGAAGAGCAGACAAAGGACTGTCGGATCAAGGAGTTTTCTTCCGGCGGGGAACTGCTGCGGTTCTGGCGGCAGGAGGACAGGGAACAGATAGATATTCTTTTTCTTGATATAGCCATGGAGGGCGCGGACGGAATGGAAACGGCGGAACAGATCAGAGACTGGAAAGAAGAGAGGGAGGAACCTTTGTGGGGAAGTCTGCCTTTGCTGATCTTTGTGACAGGCCATCCGGAGTATATGGCAAAGGCTTTTTCCGTCAATGCGTTTCAGTATCTGATAAAGCCCATAGACGAAAAGGAGTTTGCGGATGTGTTCGCGCAGGCTTTGCGGGAGTGCCGCCATCTGGAGGGGAAAAAGAACGCGGAGCCGCATAAAATATTGGTCAGGGACGGCAACATCACAAGAAATATTCCGATAGAGGATATTTATTATATTGAGAGCAACAACAGGAAAATCATAATAGCCATGCGGGATGAAAAAATAGAGTGCTATGGAAAGATCGGCGGCATGGAGCGCGAACTGCAGGAAGGTTTCTTCCGCACCCACAGAGGGTATCTTGTAAACATGAAATATGTGGAAAGATACAGCCGGACGGAAGTGCAGATGAAAAACGGAAGCAGCCTTCTGATCTCCAAGTATAAGTATCAGGATTTTGTGAAGGCATATCTGGCATACCTTGCGGAGGATGGCAGATGAGCCGGGCGGGATATGAAGCATTCAGCGGTTTCTGCGATCTGTATCTTGCATTTTTACAGACGATTCTCTTTTTGGTGATATGGGATATTTTTTTCAGACTGGAAAGAGGAAAAAGGGAAGTGATGTTTGCGGGGATTCTCGCGGCGGTCAATGTGTCTATGCGCCTGTGCCCGCATGTTCCGGGCTGGGGAAGGTATGTGGTGTCGGCGGCAGTCGTATTGACCTACTGTCATATCAGATGCAGGGGGTGTCTGGAAAAAGCCGTATTTACGATGCTGTTGTTTTACAATTTCCACGGGATGAGTTTTCTGGTTGCAAGCAGTATTTATCAGTTTATAATGGATGAAATGCTGGAAAGTCTGGATATTCAGGATGCCGCCTACATGTTTCAGCTGTATCGGAAACTGCTGATCGGGCAGGGCTGTCTTCTGCTGATTTATACGCTTGCGTTTATTTTTGCGGCTTGGATTTTGAAAAAAATGATAAAGAGTCCGCTGTCCATGAACTGGCAGGATACCGTTTTCCTGTCCGTCCTCAATGTGGTCGGCAGTATGCTGGTATGGATGGTCACTGATCTTTTGATGGTGCCGATGGAGCAGGAGATATTCTGCCTGTTTACCCAGAAAAGAGAGATGGTATGGCGGATACCTATGATCGCGGTTCTGCTCTGTGCAGGGGAGATATCCGCGGTCTATATTTTTCGGAAATACAAGGAACTGCAGGATGAGAGAGAAAAGCATTTTGTGGAGGAACAGCAGACGAAAGCCTTGAAGAGGAGGCTCGAAGAAGCGGAGCATTTCTATGGCAGCATCCGCAAGGTGAGACATGAAATGAAGAATCACATGGCTAACATCAAAGGGCTTGTGGCGGGTGAAAAGTATGGAGAAGTGGAGACGTATATTGAAAAGCTGGACTCGACCATACAGGAGCTGGACTATAAATTCAGCACGGGAAATGCCGTGACGGACGTCATCATCAACGATAAATACCGGCGGGCGGCAGACGCCGGAATTATATGCAGGGTAAAATTTGAATACCGGGAGACGGATACGGTCTCCGCCTTTGACCTTGGGATCATACTGAATAATCTCTTGGACAATGCCATAGAGGCATGTGAAAAGCTGGAACAGAAAAAGCGCCATATCAGCCTTACCTTGAAAAGGAAGAGCCATTTCCTGCTGATCGAAGTTGAGAACAATTTCGACGGAAAACTGGAATGGAGAGAAGGGGAAAGTTTTCCGGCAACGACGAAGCAGGACGGGCGACCCGGCATCCTGCCGGAGCATGGGATCGGGCTTAAAAACGTGCGGGACGTGGCGGAGCGCTACCTCGGATCTATGGATGTGAAGGCACAGGGAGAGGTGTTCAGGGTTACGGTGATGTTGCAGCAGGGGGAAAGGGGCAGGTAAAAACGGGGAGGGATTGATCTCATGGCGAACATTCTAATTGTGGAAGACGAAAAGAATATGCAGAACATCATATGCGAATATATGCACAGAGGCGGACATACCTGTTTTACCGCAGACGACGGCGTGGACGCTTTGATGCTGTTAAAAAACAATCCGATGGATCTGATGGTGCTGGACATTATGATGCCGCATCTCGACGGCTTTTCCGTATGTAAAGCAGCAAGGGAAATGAGCAGTCTGCCAATCATTATGCTGACTGCGAAAAGCGACGAAGACGATAAACTGAAGGGCTATGGATACGGGGCAGATGATTACATGACGAAACCCTTCAGCCCGAAAATACTGCTTGCAAAGGCAAACGCCCTGCTGCGCCGCACCTCTGTAAAGTTTGCGGATACAGCCGGTGACGCGCCGGGAAATACACTTGGCGACACGCGAAATAGCATGATTGGCGACACGTTTGGAAATATACTCAGCGCCGGGAAAATAGCGATCAGCCCTGCGGCGCATAAAGTGTTCGTAGACGGTACGGAAATTGCGCTGACACACAAAGAGTATGAGCTGCTGTACTTTTTTTTGTCCAATCCCGGACAGGTATTCTCGCGGGAACAGCTGCTGAACCGAATCTGGGGATATGATTTTGAGGGAAACACGCGGACGGTGGACACGCATATCAAGACGTTACGGCAAAAGCTTGGAAGTGAAGGGAAAGCCATTGTAACGTTAATTCGGTCCGGGTATAAATTTGAGGTGATAGGTTGATTAGATTCTCAAAAAGAGTATTTGATGCAACCGAAAATATGTGACGTTTGAAATGAGGGAAACATGAAAGAACAATTTTCACTCCGCACGGTACGGAAAAAAATAATCATGGTCTCGAAGATTGCGGGTATCGCTCTGCTGCTTTCCTATCTGGTTTCAACAAGACTGCCGCTGGATCAGGATCTCTCTTTTTTGCTGTGGGTCGTCTTTGTTATCTTACTGATTTTGATCATAGATTATCTGCTTGGACGGTTTATTTCAGACCCGATTGACAACATCTGCGAGATGGCGTACAGGGCGGCAAGGCTGGACTTTTCCGCGCCGTGTAGCGTAACATCGAAGGACGAGTTCGGGGCGCTCGCGGACAATCTCAACAAAATGTCCGAAAACTTGCAGGATACGCTTGGGAAACTGGAGAACGCAAATGCCCGGCTTGAAAACGATGTGCGGCGGGAAAGAAAACTGTTGGGGGAAAGAAAAGAATTGACGGACCGCCTTTCCCATGAAATGAAAACGCCGATAGGGGTGATCCGCGCCTATGCGGAGGGCATACAGGATGAAACGGACGAGGAAAAGAGGCAGAAATATGCGGGGATCATCATTTCGGAAACAGAAAGAATGAGTGCGCTGATCGAGACGTTGCTGGAGTTGTCCGCTCTGGAAAACGGGGCTGTGTCATTGGCGCCGGAACGATTTGATTTCGTAGAACTGGTGGAAACGGTCGCAGGTCGGTTGCTGATCGATATGCCGGAAACCGATTTTGCGCTGCAGTATGAACTCCCGGACCACAAGGTCTTTGTTTTTGCAGATAAACAGCGCATGGAGCAGGTCTTAAACAATTTCCTAGTCAATGCGAAAAAGAATGTATCCCCCAAAGGCATGTTGCGAATGTCATTAATCGAACAGGGAAATATGCTCCATTTTTCCATCTATAATCAGGGGGCTTTGATACCGCAGGATAAGCTTCCAAAAATCTGGGAAAAGTTTTACCGCGATAAAGACGCGAAATACAGCGGTTCCGGGCTGGGGCTTGCGATTGCCGCACAGATTTTGTCCATGCAGAATTTAACATACGGCGCGGAAAACGGATCGGACGGCGTTCGGTTTTTCTTCTCTATTCCCGTTGTATCATATGAATATAGTAATGGCAGATTTTGAATTCATTTCTCACTCTAATTTCACAGAGAACACACCTTAATTTCACCTCCCGGGTCTATTTTATTTAAAACGACTTACAGGGAGGTGTTTTTATGTTTTTAGGCGTCGAGTGGTATTGGTGGCTGCTCATCGTGGCATTGCTGGTAATCTCTATTCCCTTCAAGATTCGATTTATGAAATGGTGGAGCGGGCGTCAGCAGGAAAGAAAAGAAAGCCAAGGCGGGAAATGGGGTGCGGACGAATGATCGAAGTCAAAAATCTGACGTTTTCTTATGGGAAAGATAAGCAGGCGCTGCACGGTCTGAATTTTACGGTGGGAGACGGAGAAATCTTCGGATTTCTCGGTCCGAACGGATCGGGGAAATCCACGACACAGAAAATCCTCACCGGCATTTTAAAAGGACACGGCGGTTATGTGTCGGTGTTCGGGCAGGATATTTCCACGGTACATACGAAGGATTTTTTCGGGAAGATAGGCGTTTTGTTTGAATTTCCCTATCTGTACGCGAATTTGAGCGTCATCGACAATCTGAAATACTTTGCTTCATTTTATCCGGCAAACCAGTGCAGGGACATCGGGGAAATTTTAGAAAAACTGGAGTTTAAGACGGATTATCTGAAAAAGCCCGTTTCCTCATACTCCAAAGGAATGCGGCAGCGCGTCAGCATGGCAAGGGCGCTGGTCAGCAGCCCAAGACTTTTATTTCTGGATGAGCCGACCAGCGGGCTAGACCCGTCCGGCGCTGTTTTGTTCCGCAATATCATAGAAGAAGAGAGAAAGAAAGGCACCACCGTATTTTTAACCACACATAATATGCTGGATGCAGATCTGCTGTGCGACAGGGTGGCTTTTATCAGTGATGGAACAATTGTTGCACTGGACACGCCGAACAGGCTGAAAGAGCAGAACAGTAATCACTGTATCAAGATTGTTTACCAATATCAAGGCAGACGGGAAGAAAAAACAATCGAAGCCTCGGAGCTTCAAGCTGGTATTTCCTTCCCGCACGATGAAATCATCAGTATTCATTCGGAGGAGCCGACTTTGGAAGATATGTTTATCCAGTATACGGGAAGGGGGCTTTTATGATTTACTCTCTGCTAAAAAAGGACTTTCAAATGCTGATATCCGGGAAATTCTTTCTCGTCGCTCTGGGGTCGTTAGTTCTTTATACGCTGTTTATTCACTTTGGCTACATTCATTATATGCATGCCGAGCTTTACCATGTATATCTGTATGACCCGCAGGGGACGCAGGGCGAAACGTCCGATCTGGCCTGCCCGGTGGCGTCGCAGGAAGAATTGGACGCCGCACTTTCCGGGGATACAAACGGCGTAGGAATAGATGCCAGCTCCGGCGTGCCGGAAATTTTTTTCTACTTTGGAAGCGAAAAAACGGACAACCACAGGGCGGATTATGCGCTGTCGCTTCTTCAATGGCAAAAGGATTACAAAGCGCAGGTGGTGGGCAGCAATACGCCGGAGTTAAAACAGCGAAAGGAAATGTGCTGTGAACTGTTGTTTATAGAAATCATTGCGGTCGGTTTTCTGGGCATTGCCTCGGTGCTGTTCAAGGAAAAGCAGATGGGGGTTATCCGTGTCCACGCAGTCCTGCCATGTCCAAAGAGTTTGTTTATCGTATCTAAAATCCTCCTGTTTTTGTTGTCTGATCTGGTGTTTGCGGCATTGATGGTTGTACTAAATATAGGATTTCCAGATGCCGTCGTCATTTTGCCAGCCGTATTGACGCAGACAGCGATACTGTCATTGATCATGTCGCTTACGGGCTTCGGGTGCACGATGATGCTGAAGGATTTCCGGCAGTTTTCCCTTGCCTATCTGGTAATTGCCATTTTTGTTGCTGCGCCTGTATTTTTGTCAGCAAATACTTCGGTAAAAATGGCGTGGATCAACTGGCATCCCTTTTATCACGTGTATATGGGGCTTAAAAATGCCTGCTTCGGGACGCCAGCCGCAAATCCTGTTTACTATATTTGTTCCGTCTGCGGGATTGCCGCTTTGTTTCTGATTGTCCGGGCGGCGTTTCACAGGGAAATGAAAAAGGAGGGCTGACCGTGAGAGGTTTATTTTATCAGTTAAAAAGTGTGTGGAAAGACAAATTCTGCATCATGTCGTTTCTTCTGCCAATCGTGGCCGCGGTTGTCCTGCGCATGATCGGCGGGATCGATCTTTCTTCTGTGACGGAGTTTCATTTTGGCGTGTTGGAAAATGACCTGTCCGCCCGGACCGTTTCGTGGCTGGAGAGGTACGGTTCCGTGACCCCGTATGAAACGCCGGAAGAACTAGCCGCCGCAGTCAACGAACCTTCTACCTACATGATCGGCGTAAGGGCTGACGGTGAAAACATACGGACAGTGGTATCCGGCGATGAACTGGAAATATTCCGTCAGACAGCTGACACACTTCCGGCATTATACGAGGGGAGAGAAAGCGCCAAACAGTTTAAAGTCACTGTTTTAGGGCGCCCGGATCTGATGGACGGATTCCAAAACATATTTATTGCCATAACCTTGATTGTCGCCATGTTCATGGGATGTACCTTTAACGCCATGAACATGATCGCGGAAAAGGAAAACGGCGTGGAGCTGGTCAATCAGATACTGCCGATGACACAGGGCGGGTATGTGATGCAGAAAATCTTTGTCGGTTTCATTGGCGGATGTCTGTCGGCGGCACTGACAGCCTGCTGTTATTTCCGATTGTCTGTAAGGCGCGCATTTCTTATGATGACGCTCATTGTTCTCTCCGCCTTTGTAGCGGCGCTGGTAGGTCTGTTTGTGGGCAAATTTTCTGAAAGTCTTATGGTAGGGGTTGTGTATATTAAGATCATTATGATCGTATTTATGGCGGTGCCGCTGGTATCGTATCTGGCAGGGGCGGGCGGTCTGGCGGCGGTGATCTGCTATCTGGTGCCGTCCTGTGCGGCCTTTGAAGGGATTATGAGTCTGGCTGCCTGCGGGGAGATGGTGATTGCGAAGGATTTGGCTATTCTTGTGGCGCATGGTGTCGGCTGGTTTGCGCTTTATCTGTCCATTTCTAAATGGCGGAGAAGCCTGTCGGGCAGAGCCGGGAATCGGCGTTAATAAATAACGAAAAAAACACATTGACTTGCCATATCTTATCTGCTAATATGAAAGCATGTACTTGCATGAAGGAGGAAGCGGATTTGGATGAAACAAGCCAGAAAATCATAGACGCGGCGATGGCATTAGTCCGGGATAAAGGATATGTGGCAACGACCACGAAGGAGATTGCGAAGGCAGCCGGTGTCAATGAGTGTACCCTGTTCCGCAAGTTTGCCAGCAAAAAGGACATTGTTTTGCAGGGGGCTAATCAGGCGGGCTGGCGGGCAGGTGTCGTACCGAAGGTCTTTGAAAAGGCAGCGTGGGATTTGCAGGCGGATCTGGAAATGTTTATGAGGGCATATATTGATCGGATGACGCCGGATTTCGTCAATTTGTCAATCGGGCTGCGGGCGCCGCAGCTCTATGAGGAGACCAGACAACTCATTATGAAAGTACCGCAGGCGTTTTTGACGACGTTTACCGATTACTTAAACAAAATGTGCGAGATGGGGAAGATACCGAAAAAAGACTTTGAGACGCTGGCACTGACTGTTTTTTCCGCGACATTCGGGTACACATTTCTGCAGGCATCCTTCGGAAAAGAGCTTACGGCTATTGAAAAAGATCAATACATCAATGAAAGTGTACAGATGTTTGTAAAAGGAATCTACCAGTAAAATTGAGTCGGAGGGTAATACAACAGGAAACGACAGAAGTCGTTTCCTATAAAAATAAAATTTAGGCAAGCAAGTACACGCATGGAGGGTGAAAGAAAATATGGAACAGATTACGGGAGCAGATTTATTTGTGAAAGCGCTGAAAGAAGAAGGGGTTGACACGCTGTTCGCTTATCCGGGAGGACAGGTGATCGATTTGTTTGACGCGCTTTATGGAGAAGAGAAAATAGACGTGATCCTGCCGCGCCATGAGCAGGGTCTGGTCCATGCGGCGGACGGTTACGCGCGTTCTACGGGTAGAGTTGGTGTCTGCCTTGTGACAAGCGGACCGGGTGCCACGAATCTTGTGACAGGCATCGCTACTGCGAATTATGACAGCGTTCCGCTCGTATGCTTTACGGGACAGGTGACGACTCAGCTGATCGGGCATGATGCCTTTCAGGAAGTGGATATTGTGGGGATCACAGGAAGCATCTGCAAATATGCCGTAACGGTGCGGGAGAGGGAAGAGCTGGCGGAGACAATCAAAAAGGCGTTTGATATCGCAAAGACAGGAAAACCGGGAGTTGTGGTTGTTGATCTGCCCAAGGATATCCAGCGGGCTTACGGCAGCGACTGCTACCCGAGGGAAATGACGGGCAGAGAGTGTAAGCCCGATCCTTCCGTACATATGGGACAGTTACATAAGGCGCTGGACATTTTGAATCAGGCGCAGAAACCTGTTTTTCTGATAGGCGGCGGCGTGAAGATTGCCCGTGCAAAGGAAGAAATGACACAGCTTGCGGAACTGACAGGCGTACCTGTTATTACGACGATCATGGGAAAAGGGGCGATTCCCACAACCAGCCGTTTGTATGTGGGCAATATAGGCATACACGGCAGCTATGCCGCCAATGCCGCGATCAGTAACTGCGATGTCCTCTTTGCGATAGGCACACGTTTCAATGACCGCATTACGGGAAAGGTGGAAAAATTTGCGGTAAATGCAAAGATTATCCATATCGATGTGGACGCAGCGTCTATTTCCCGCAATATTGAGGCGGATATTTCCGTGGCAGCCGACGCGAAAAAGGCGATATGCGCATTGCTTGAAAAGGCAGAACCGCTCAGCATCTCCGAGTGGAAAAATAAAATAGAATGGTGGAAAAAGGAATATCCGATTACGATGGGAGAAGCCGGTCTGACACCACAGAAGATCATACAATCCATCAATGAAATGTTCAAAGATGCTATCGTCGCTGCGGACGTGGGTCAGAACCAGTTGTGGGCAACACAATTTCTTGAAATGGAAGGGGACACGCAAATGCTGACGTCGGGCGGTCTGGGTACAATGGGATATGGTTTTCCCGCCGCAATCGGGGCAAAACTTGGCAATCCGCACAGAGACGTCATCGTCATATCCGGCGATGGCGGGATGCAGATGAATGTGCAGGAGATGGCGACGGCGGTTGTCTATGAACTGCCAATCATTATCTGCATACTGAACAACGGATATTTAGGGAATGTGCGCCAGTGGCAGGAAATGTTTTACGGCAGGCGGTATTCGAGCACCTGTATGCGCTATCGGAGAAGCTGCAAGACAGGCTGTAACAAGCCCGGTCACCGCTGCCCGGAATACACCCCGGATTTTATCGCACTGGCGGAAAGCTATGGCGCGAAAGGTATCCGTGTCACTAAGGCGGAAGAGATAAAAAAGGCTCTGAACCGTGCGAAGCAGAACACAAAAACGCCGACAGTAATTGAATTTATCATAGAAAGAGAAGCCAATGTCATGCCGATAGTTCCGCCGGGGAACGCCATTGATGACATGATTTTGGAAAGAGAGAACAAGGGAAAATAAAAAGGATAGTTAAAGGCTGTCTTTCAGATCGGCAATCCATTTTTCAATCGCTTCCACCAAGACAAACTGCTGGCGTAAGACAGCCTTCCCTGTTTCGGGAATCTCCGGGTTGCTTTCCTTTTCATGGAGGTTTTCTGCCAAGTATGCTTTGAGTTTTTTAACATTATTTTCAATGTCTGCCACACATACTTTTTGTGTTTCAAAAGGCAGACTATCTAAATTTACGATCACGGCATTAAAGTCCAGAAAGATATGGATGGGATTGGAGGCAATCTCTGACATAAGCCGTTCAAATTCTTTCTCCCCCGCATCGGTAAGGGAGTAAATGACTTTTTCGGGCATTTTTCCTTCCTTGACGGTGCTGCCCTTGATAAAGCCCCTTTCCTCTAACTGTATCGCTTTTTTGTAGATGGAGGGGGTGCTGATCTTTACCCACTTGGAAATATTGCGGTATTCTACCAATTTTTGCATGTCATAGGCGCCCATAGGTTCTTTTTTTAACATTCCTAATACAATCAGATCAATCGCAGCCATAGCTTCCTGCCTTTCTTTGATGGATAGTAACCTTTGCAATGTAATTTATACTATTTGAATTTATAGTTTTTGTCAAGAATGGGGAGTGGTCAGATTCTCACTTGACAACCACTATATTTTATAGTAGTATTTCAATTGCTGTTATATACTATAAAATATAGTAGAATAAAATACATTTAAAAGGAGGAGTAACCGAAATGAAAGGAAAGAATAGTAAAATGGAATTGTTAGGGAGTGCGCCAATCCCAAAGGCACTCATGGCTCTTGGTGTTCCGATTATGATAGGTATGCTGATCAATGCCCTCTATAATCTGGTGGATGCTTATTTTGTGGGAGGTCTGGGCGAAAGCCCCATGGGTGCGATTTCCATCGTGTTCCCGTTAGGACAGGTGGTCGTGGGGTTAGGTCTGATGTTTGGCAACGGCGTGGCATCTTATCTTTCGAGATTATTAGGGCAGGGCGACAGGGATACGGCAAACAGGGCGGCGAGCACAGCATTGTACAGCAGCGTGATGGTCGGCGGGGTCCTGATCGTCTTTGCCGCAGTCTTTCTCAGACCAATCTTAGCGGTGCTCGGAGCCACGGACACCATTATGCCATATGCCCTCACTTATGGCAGAATTTATGTCATTTCCTGTATTTTTAATGTGTGCAATGTGACAATGAATAATATCGTGGCAAGTGAAGGTGCGGCTAAGACGACTATGACAGCCCTGCTTTTGGGGGCAGTATTGAATATTGGTCTGGATCCGGTGTTTATCTATGTATTGGATATGGGCGTTGCAGGCGCGGCGATTGCCACCGCTATTTCACAGGCAGTCTCTACGCTTGTTTATCTCATTTATGTACTGCAAAAGAAAAGCGCATTTACTTTCCGCTTTCAGGAATTTAGACCGACCATGCAGATATATGCGGAAATCTTGAAGATTGGTATTCCGACTTTGACATTCCAGCTTCTCACCAGTCTTTCTATCGCGCTGACCAACCGGGAGGCAAACGGATATGGCGATGCGGTGATCGCCGGGATGGGAGCGGTTACAAGAATCACTTCTATGGGCACTCTGGTTGTATTTGGTTTTTTGAAGGGGTTCCAGCCAATTGCGGGATTCAGCTATGGGGCGAAGAAATTTGACCGTCTGCGGGAAGCAGTCAGAACTTCCGTTTTGTGGCCATCTGCTTTCTGTATTGTGGTTGGACTGCTGATGGCTCTGTTTTCCACACAGATCGTATCGCAGTTTGCAAATGGAAATAGCGGGATGATCGCTGTGGGCAGCAAAGCCCTTTTTGCAAACGGGCTGTCCTTCTTTTTGTTTGGATTTTACACGGTATATTCCTCGCTGTTCCTTGCGCTTGGTAAGGGAACAAAAGGCTTTTTTCTTGGAGCCTGCCGGCAGGGCATCTGCTTTGTGCCTGCCATTTTGCTGCTTCCCAAAGTCTGTGGTATCAATGGAATCCTTTATGCGCAGCCGATTGCGGATGTGTTTTCGGCTGTGATTACCATTTTTATGGCATGGCAGCTGCATGGGGAAATCCGAGAGTCCTCGCGCTGATATAAAAAATCTGCGATTCACGTAGCCAGATGAACCATTCACGAAACAGATGTCAGGAGTCCCCTTGATTTTTCCGATAAGTTAGTTGGAGAGTGGAGATGACAGAAACGATAAAAAATGCTGTTTGTGATGGATGAAAAAGGTTTTTTGAAGGGGGATGATATTTATGGCAATGGAGATCGCTAACAATTACAGTAATTACACGGCAAATCCGTGGGCTGTTGCGGGTGAACCTGTATGCCAGAAAAACAGCAGCGCAAAGGCGGCAGGCACAGGAAATTTTGCGGAGGCGGTGCAGGGAGCAAAAAATGTGGTGCATATCGCCCCGGACGCATTATTTGCGATCCATGACGTAAAGACAGGTGAGAGTGCATACATATACCGGTCGGATGATTATTCAGAGGACAATCCGGTTTATCTTGTAAAAGGCACTGACATAAACGGAAAAGAATATGAGCAGACAGTGGATGTGAGCAAAGTAAACCCGAATAGCTGCTCTTACACGGAAATGCTTGCGTTAAACGCGCACACAGGAGATGGGTCGGCAAGTAATTTTATGACTATGGCGATCTTGAAGGATAAGGCGGGCAGCGTTTCTTACCACGAAAAAGCCGATTACATTGCAATGGGATATGCGCTTATGAATGACATGAAAACGCTTGGAAATTGGGATGGGTATTTAAGATATGGGAAGTGGATCAATGATATCCTTACTTTTTGCAAAGGCAAATGATGATTGAAAAAAGGGAGGGATTTTAGCGGTGGAAATTAATTCAGTAAATGATGCAGGTTCCACATGGGGAGCGGCTTTTAGGAACAAACCGATATTTTTCATGTCGGCAAAAGAAACAGAGGCATTTTTTGATGGGAAACTGCGTAAGGACATGGAACTGCGGGAGGATACCTATACGATCGGCAGTAACAATACGTTCCGCAGACCACATACCACCTATGAGGTTTATGATATGGAGAAGGGGAGTGCGTTTCTTGATCTGAATTTTCTGATCAAGGATGAAACCAGCAGCCTGAAAGGAAGCCTCAGCGACAAAGAGGATGTGGATTTCTATAACTTCACCATCCCATTTCCGAACTTCCAGCGCAATTACTTTGGCGTCGAGGCTTACATAGATATGCCGGAAGGCTGCGACTATGACCTTACCCTATATGATGAATACGGCAATCAGGTGGGGAAAGCAGAGTGGGACGGTGAGGGACGGAAAAAACTGACTGTTCCGAACTGGGACATCCATACCAGAAAATACTGCCTCAAGGTGGAAAACGGAAACGGGGAAGAAGTGTCCCCGGATGATTTTTATCGGATCAGTTTCCATGTCTGCGAAAACACAGAGCATGAAAAGACGGATGCCGTCAGGGAAGCATACAGAAACCTTCAAAGCGCATACAGCCGGAAGGATGAAAACTGGCGGGAATACCTTGATAAATATAATGCGGTCTTAAAGGAGACGGAAGAAAATTATAGGAAAGAGTTGGAGAAACTTCACAGGAAGCAGTACGAGAGTCTGGCGGAGGAAAAGCAGTACAGAGGGGAGCGCACAGTGGAAGAACTGATGCAGGATCTGGCGGAGGGCAAGGATTTAAGCGAGGCGGAACGGGAGTATGTGAAGATCTTTGCCAATCTGAAAGACGTGGAAAAGGCAAAGCAGAAAGCGGAGCTGAAGAACGATTTTTCGGATGCGTTCGTAAAAGATCTGGAAGGCATGGGCATTTCCCGTGAGGATCTGGAGGGGATGCAGGTACGGATCGGGAGCGATGGAACGGTGACCGTGGACGGGATAGCGGATGAAGCTGTCCGGCAACAGGTGCAGAAACTGGTGGAAAAAGAGTATGGCGACAGGATGTACCAGTATTACACAGGGATCGCGGACAGCGTGGAGGATCTGCCCTATAACGCATACCGGTATGCAACGGATCTACAAGAGGTGCGGCGCTATCTGAAAGGCGTCACGGGAGCGGATATTTCTCTGGAAAATCTTTATATGATGCCGGACGGAAAGATCGGCGGGCTGCCGAAAAAGGCGGATCACTTGATCAACCATACAAAGAACAATGTCAAAACAGAACAGATAAGGGATGCGCTGAGAAATATCATAGGGAATATCCGTATAAGCGGTGATCTGGGGATTCCCGATTTTACGTCGCAGTTCCAGTTCAGAGACGGTGAGTTTTCTGTTGTGGACAGCGGGTTTGCGGTAAATATGGGCGCGCTGGATGGGCGGCTGACACCCCGGTCATCCGGCGGGATGTATGCCGATATGTATAAGTATCAGTTTAAGAAAGTTTTGTAAGTTCTACAAAGACTGAATAATAAATTTACAAGAGGCAGGTGAAATAATGCAGATCAGTTCGTCTAATGGTTCATTGCAAAACAGTTTTGATGCAAAGGCATAGTGGGAGATAATCCTGTGGACAGCATATCTCCAATAAGCCACAGTGAGAGGATATATTTATGAAAGAACAGATAAAGAGACGGGTACATGAACTGTACTGGAATGAGGATATCAATTGTGCACGGACAACACTCATCTGTCTGAGCGAATTATTTGAAACGGATGTTGCGCAGCAGACAATCTGGTCGGCGGTTGGATTGCATGGTGCCGGCGGCTACCGGGCACAGTGCGGCTTGGTTGAAGGAGCACTTATGTTTATAGGGATTTATCTTCATGTGATGGGGGAAACAGAAGATGAAATTGTATCTGCCTGCTATAACTTTGCGGCTGCTTTTGAAAAAACTTTTGGTTCATTAAGGTGTTTTGAACTACGCCCTACGGGATTTTCAGAAAACGATCCGCCACATATGTGTGAGAGTCTGACTTGTAATGGAATTGAATTTGCGTACCAGTTTATTTTAGATATTACAAAGAAATATCGAAAATAAGCCACAGCCTGACAAGGAAGGGCAGAAATCCCCGGCGTTACGGTGGACTGATGGAATCGGGGAACAACAGAGAGAGGAGACGAAGATATAAAAGATGAGACGGAAAGGTACAAAGCGCTCATAGCAAACATTATGTTCGTAGGGCCCTCATTCTATCAATCTTCCATTAGCATCCCTTTGGGGACATATCGGGAAGTGCGGCTCTCCCGGCATCGGACATCAGTCCCAGACGTTCCATCCTCCGGCAGCATTCCTTTTCCTTATCATGGTTATTTATGAGCCATTCCCTCAGTTCACGGCGGTTTTCGCATCAAGCAGATTTGTAAATTCCATAATTATTTCTCCCAAATTTCGTAGTGATAATCTGGATTAAACCATAGGTAGAAAGATAATTCCACGGGCTGGTGGCACGTTTAATTGTTTAGGCATTCAACTTTAGGATTTTTGCTTTTCATTCCCGAAAAATAGACATTTCGTGTCATCGGATGAAAAACAGAAAAAATTTAATGGTATAATTCAGAAAACTTATATACTTTAGCGGCAACGGTATTCTGCCGAAGTAATAGGAAGCAGCGGAAAGGAAGATATACGGATGTATGATGTGATAGTGGTCGGAGCGGGGCCTGCGGGATGCACAGCTGCCAAGGCTTTAGCGGAAAAAGGCTATAAGGTTCTTCTGGTGGAGAAGTTCAGGATGCCCAGATACAAGTCCTGTTCGGGCGTACTGATAAAGAAATCAATGGAGCTTGTAAAGAAGTATTTCGGGGAGGCCGTGCCGGAGTCCGCCATGTGTACCCCGACAGATAACAGGGGCATGGTATTCAAAAATGACGCAGGGAAGGAATACCGCTTCGAGCAGGAGGGGCTTAATGTATGGCGTAGCCATTTTGACGGGTGGCTCGCGGAAAAAGCAAAGGAGAGCGGCGCAGAGGTCAGGGACGGCGTGGCGGCTCTTTCCTGCACGGAAAAGGACGGGGTTGTGGAAGTCAGCCTGCACGGGCAGAAGAATGATACAGTGGGCGCGAGGTACGTCTTGGACTGCGAGGGTGTTGTCGGAGCATTAAAACGGCAGATTGCAAGGCAATATGCCGGGAAGATTACCGGGGAAGTTCCCGGATACATAACCACATACCAGACCTTTAACGAGGGCAGCATAGACTTGGACCCGCATTACTTCTATGCGTACCTGCAGCCGGAGCTTTCGGAATATGACGCATGGTTCAACGTGAAGGATGACCTGCTGGTGCTCGGGGTGTCCGTAAAGGATATGGATAAAATCGGTCATTATTATGGACGATTCATTGCCTATATGGAAGGAAAGCACAACCTGCGGATCAGCAGGCAGACGAAAGAGGAAAAGTGGCTGATGCCGCATATCCGTCCGGGATGCCGTGTAGACTACGGTGTGGGTCGTATCCTTTTTGCAGGGGAAGTCGCCGGGTTCTTAAACCCGATGGGTGAAGGCATATCTGCAGGGATGGAGAGCGGGTACTGCGCTGCTGGTGCAGTCATGAAACATTTCGATAACCCGGAAGTAGTCCGGGAGGCATATCGGCAAAGCACGGAAAATCTGAAATCCTATATGCAGCGCCAGTGGAGCCTTGTCGGGGGAATGGCTGGCACGTTTAGGGAGATGGAATGATGTAGGAGAAGAAAAAATATAAAAAATTTCAAATCTACACAATAGATTCAAATTCCCCTGTTATAATCAGAAGCCAGGAGGTGCGCTATGAGCAAAATCTTAATAGTTGAGGACGATCTATCTATACAGGCTTTGCTGCATGATTTTATAATTGAGGCAGGGCATAGTGTTGTACTGGTGGCTGACGGGGTGGAAGCCCTTGCGAAATATTCTGAGCAGGATTTTGATCTGGTACTGCTTGACATTATGCTTCCCAAAATAGATGGTTACGGTGTCTGTGAGGTTATCCGGCAGAAATCCGATGTGCCTATCATCATGCTCACGGCTTTGGATGGGGAAGAAAACCAGATAAGAGGATTGGACTTGCAGGCTGATGATTATATCACAAAACCTTTTTCCATGCCCGTCCTGCTTCGGAAAATAGCCGCTGTTCTGCGCCGTTCATCAAAACAAAATGATACACCACAGACTATGAACTATAAAAATCTGACACTGGACTTAGATGGGTACAAGGTCTATGCAGGGGGAGAAGACATTGACCTTACCCCGCGTGAATTTGAAATACTGCGGGAGCTGTTGGCTAACAGGGGCAGGATTTTGACACGTCGGAACCTTTTGCAGACAATCTGGAAATATGAGTTTTTCGGGGAAGAACGGATCATTGACACGCATATCAAGAACCTGCGGAAGAAACTTGGTGCTGCTGACTACATAGAAACGATTAGAGGGGTAGGATATAGAATTGATAAAGAAGATGAAAAGCCGATTGTCTGCTAAAGTTTTTTTGCTGACATTGATGTTGATAGCGATGTGCTGTTTTACAACATATAGTTTCATTTTACAGGCTGCCCCCCAAAACTATCGGTATGACATAGAAGATGTCGATTTGGAGCTTAGCTTTTTGCCGGATGAATTTTCGAGAACTGAAAAGGAATACGCTTATATGTTTCTTGAAGCTGAGTCTGTCTGGATAGAGGAACAATACGAAAATGAATTTGAGCTGCATTTCTTTCAGTCTGACGGACAGGAAGTGAGCTTACATGATATTAACCAACTTGTCGGTGGACATCTTACGGACTTTGATAAAGTTGAAAAAACAAAACCCTATACCGCTTCATTTGCTGATAGCGATTCGA
>Ga0137306_100675_pt1 | contig 43570 bp, 35 predicted proteins | sample Inofroosms_March_FD_97187 | JGI IMG/M metagenome (GOLD analysis project Ga0137306, IMG submission 97187) | Mouse cecal microbial communities from Vienna, Austria - N-Acetylneuraminic and N-Acetylglucosamine D2O microcosms_March | ecosystem: Host-associated > Mammals > Digestive system > Large...
AACAGCTGATATCCAGTTGTTTTGCGGCACTTCTTTTATTTAGCGTATGATAATATAGATATTACAGCGATTTTCCGACTCCGATTTGATAATACTCGAATCCCATCTTCTTCAATTCTTTGGCATCGTACTGATTTCTGCCGTCAAAAATAATGGGATTTTTTAACCGCTTTTTGATTTCGTCCATATCGGGAGAACGGAATTCCTTCCATTCGGTAACTAAAATCATGGCGTCAGCATTATTTAAAGCGGTGTATTTGCTGGTAACATAAGTAACTTTGTCGTTGCCTTTTAAATAACAGGTCTGGGCTTCCTTAATGGCTTTGGGATCATATGCGGTTACGGTTGCACCTCTTTTGGTCAATTCTTCTATAATGGTAATGGAAGCGGCCTGCCTCATATCGTCGGTATCCGGTTTGAAAGCAAGTCCCCATACGGTAAAATTGAAACCGGTTAAATCTTCTCCGAATCGTTCTGTTATTTTGCGGGGAATGACCAGCTTCTGGTTGTTATTGACAGTTTCCACCGCTTCTAAAATGTGGGGCGTATGTCCGTATTGCTGACTGGTTTTTATTAAAGCCTGCACATCCTTGGGAAAACAGCTTCCGCCGTATCCGCACCCTGCGTAAATGAAAGAATAGCCAATGCGTTTGTCGGAACCGATGCCCCGGCGTACTTTATTTATATCAGCGCCTACTTTTTCGCAGATGCTGCTGATTTCATTCATAAAGCTGATTTTGGTTGCCAGCATGGCATTGGCGGTATATTTGGTCATTTCCGCACTGGCAATATCCATGCGGATAAAATTTTCTGTATTTAGAATATAAGGTTTATAAAGCTGTTCCATAACGGAGAAGGCCTCGTCATTATCAGCGCCGATAACGATACGGTCGGGACGCATACAATCCCCCACGGCGGTGCCTTCTTTTAAAAACTCCGGATTGGAAATAACGTCAAAGGTTAAATCGCTGCCCCGTTTGTCCAGTTCTTTCTGAATTGCCGCCCTGACTTTACCGGCAGTACCAACAGGAACCGTGGACTTATCGATAACATACATATGGTGTTTCATGGATGCCCCTATTTGCCCTGCAACCTCTAATACATAATGCAAATCTGCACTGCCGTCTTCTCCCATGGGAGTTCCTACGGCAATAAAACAGATATTGGCATGCTCCAAAGCTTCGGCAATGTCTGTGGTAAATCTTAAATGTCCCAGTTCGTAGTTGTTTTTTACCATACTTTCCAGACCGGGTTCATAAATGGGGATAATGCCCTCTTTTAAATTTTGGATTTTAGACGCATCCACATCTACGCACCAGACATCATTTCCCATATCTGAAAAGCATGTTCCTGTAACGAGTCCCACATATCCGGTTCCAATGACAGCGATTTTCATCTTTTCTATCTCTCTTTCATTATATGATTGTTTAACAAATATAAAATATACGGCCTTTATTTTATCAGTTATATGTATAGATAGCAAGTGATAGTACTAAAATAAAGTTTTCACAATAATTCATTTTTAGCTGACTTTTGCTTACGAATTTCAGAATAATATCCCCTACAATTTCCCTTCCGTTTTCAATCGGGTAATATAAAAAAACCTTTCGTCTTCGCTTAAATTTGTAAACTGAATAAAAGAAATGGGGAGTTCCTTTAAGGGAAGACTGCATTTGGGGCATTTCTTTTTGTGACCGTTGAGCATATGCACGTGGTCGCATTTTTTGCAATAGTGAATATATAACATGTGTTTTTTGACCTTTCCTGTGAATATTCGAGGTTTTTCCTCTTGAAATTTAATAGTACTGTAAATGAAATTTTTACATATTTGTAAAAAAACGTCAATATCTATATGGAATAAATTCATCGCAGAAGTTCGACAAAAATTCTTAGTGCAATTTCACGACAAATGGGTTACAATAAAAAGAGCGTCTAAAAATATTGATTATCAGGAGGACACAAAGAATGAGAACTTATTTGGTAACAGGCGGCGCCGGTTTTATCGGTTCCAATTACATTCACTATATGTTTAAAAAGTACGATAACGATATCCGCATCATCAATGTAGACGCATTGACTTATGCGGGAAACCTTGAAAATCTGAAAAGCGTTGAGGAAAGAGAGAATTATATTTTTGTAAAGGCTGACATCTGCGATAAGGCTGCCATCAGCAAAATCTTTGAGGAAAACGATATTGACAGGGTAGTGCATTTTGCGGCGGAAAGCCATGTGGACAGAAGCATCCGCAATCCCGAGGTATTTGTCCAGACCAATGTGTTGGGAACTGCGGTTATGTTAAACTGTGCGAAAGAGGCATGGGAGCTTCCCGACGGTACGTTCAAAGAGGGAAAGAAATTTCTTCATGTATCCACAGATGAGGTATACGGCTCCTTAGAGGAGGACGGCGGTTATTTCTATGAGACAACCCCCTATGCCCCCCACAGCCCCTACTCCGCGTCCAAGGCTGGCTCGGACATGCTGGTAAAGGCTTATATGGATACCTACCACTTCCCGGCCAACATCACGAACTGCTCCAACAATTACGGACCCTTTCAGTTCCCGGAGAAGCTGATTCCCCTGATTATCAACAATGCGCTGCAGGGTAAAAAGCTTCCTGTTTACGGAGACGGAAAAAATGTCCGTGACTGGCTGTATGTGGAGGATCATGCCAAGGCTATCGACATGGTACAGGAGCAGGGCAGATTATTTGAGACCTACAATATAGGCGGACATAACGAAAAGCAGAATATAGAGATTATCAACATTATCCTGGAAACCTTACAGGAAATGCTTCCCGATTTCGATCCCAGAAAGGCTCTTGTGAGCAAGGATCTGATTACCTATGTGGAGGATAGAAAGGGACATGACAGAAGATATGCCATTGCGCCGGATAAAATCAAGGCGGAAATCGGCTGGGAGCCGGAAACCATGTTTAAAGAAGGCATCAAAAAGACGATCCAGTGGTTCTTTGAGCATGAAGAGTGGATGAAAAACGTCACAAGCGGCGACTATCAGAAATATTACAACGAGATGTACAAATAATACGGCCGGTGGTACGTTTATGACGAAAGGCGTACGGACTGAAGGAAAATACAATGATTTTTTGGTAGAAATATGTTAAGGAGCAGAATATGAAAGGTATTATTTTGGCGGGAGGAAGCGGGACAAGGCTTTATCCTTTGACGAAGGCAATTTCCAAACAGATTATGCCGGTATATGACAAACCGATGATTTATTATCCCTTATCTACCTTAATGCTTGCAGGCATCAGGGAAGTGCTGATTATTTCCACACCCAGGGATCTTCCGGTATTTGAAGATTTGTTTGGGACGGGAGAACAGCTGGGCATGAGCTTTTCCTATGCGGTTCAGGAAACGCCTAAGGGGCTGGCGGATGCTTTTATTATCGGAGCGGATTTTATCGGCAGCGACAGCGTGGCTCTTGTTTTAGGAGACAATATATTTTACGGGCAGAGCTTTTCACAGGTTTTGCGCAGGACGGCGGAGCGCATCGAAAAGGAAAAAGGAGCGACCATCTTCGGATATTACGTCAGAGACCCCAGAGAGTACGGCGTTGTGGAATTTGATGAAGAGGGCAGGGCTTTATCCATTGAGGAAAAGCCGGAGAATCCAAAGAGCAATTATGCGGTGCCGGGACTGTATTTTTATGATAATGATGTGGTGGAGATTGCGGCAAATGTAAAGCCTTCTGCAAGGGGCGAAATTGAAATTACAAGTATCAACAATGAATATCTCACAAGGGGAACCCTTCAGGTGGAAACCTTGGGAAGAGGTTTTGCGTGGCTGGATACAGGCAATCATGATTCCCTGCTGGATGCATCGGATTTTGTGGCGGCATTCCAGAAGAGGCAGGGATTATATATTTCCTGTATTGAAGAAATAGCATACAAAAGAGGTTTTATTGACAAAGCTCAGCTTTTAAAACTGGCGGAGCCTTTGATGAAGACCAATTACGGTAAATATCTGGTAGAGGTAGCGAATGGACTCTAGGCTGAAAAAACAGGTCATTGCTGTGGCGGTGCTTATGATTACTCTGGTCGTGGCAATGGTAGTTGGAGCAAATTATATACAGAAGCAGAAATCCATAAGGGCAGGCGAAAATGCCACAGGACAAGAGCCGGAAAATGCTGAGAGCGGCGGCAATGGCTCCAAAGCGGCAAATGAATACGGGCTGGACCCGAACCGGGATCCTAATGCATTTCTGGGAGATGAAGAGTTCTTTGATCCTTTAGCGCCGGAGTATTCAAACCCTGATATTACCTTATCCCTTCTGGTCAGCTCAGTGGAAAAGGATATGCGGGTAAATGTGGTAAACGGCAGGGGAGAGCTTATAAAGGATCAGCCTTTTACCGTTACGCTGAAGGATTCCCAGGGGACGGAGCGCAATTATAAGGATGTGGATCAGGACGGCAGCATTTATATTGCGCCTGTTGAGCCGGGAGAGTATGAGATTTCCTTGAGGGAGACGGAAGGATATATTCTGGCGGAGGAGGCCATACCCGTTTCTGTAAAGGAACAGATAGACTATACGGTCATTGACGATATTTCTTTTATGATCAAGTCCGTGGATGAAATTAACGAGGCGGAAGAGGATACGGCGATCAACGATGCGGAGCTGAATGCGGACGGAACGGAAAGCAACAGACGGCTGGATGATGAAGACGCTCTTTTTGGCATTGATGTATCCAAGTGGAACAAGGAAATCGACTGGGAAAGCGTTAGGGCGGCAGGCGTTGATTTTGCCATTATCCGATGCGGTTACAGGGGTTCCAAGACGGGCGCCCTTGTAGAAGATCCTTATTTTAAGAAAAATGTGGAAGCCGCGGAAGCCGCGGGAATAAAGGTTGGAATTTATTTCTTTACCCAGGCGACCAATGAAATCGAAGCGGTGGAGGAAGCCAGTATGGCGCTGATGCTGTGCAGAAATTATAAGCTGGCTCTCCCTATTTTCATTGATACAGAAGGCGCAGGCGGAAACGGCAGGGCGGACGGACTGGGCGTGGAGACCCGGACGGCGGTTTGTGAAGCTTTTTGCCGCACCATTGAAAATTCCGGCTTTAATGCCGGGGTATATGCCAGCAAAAACTGGTTTATCAACAATTTAAGTACAGAAAATCTTTCGGACTATACCATCTGGCTTGCCCAGTATTCCAGGGAGGCAACCTATGATGGGCGTTACGATTTATGGCAGTATACCTCTGCGGGCACCATAGAGGGTATTGAGACCCGGGTGGATTTGAATATGTGCTATAAAGATTTTTAAAGGATGCAATATGGAAGAAAACAACGAAAATCTATTAGAATATTATAAAGAGGCTTATGACAGGGAAAAGCAGCGGGGGAGCGAATTGGCGGAAGAACTGGCGGATGCCAATGCCAAAGCGGCGGAGCTTTCCATGCAGTTAAACAGGATCAAAGGTAATCCTCTATGGAAAATGTCAAAGCCCCTCCGGGTGATCATGCACTTTTTTATCCGTAATTACCAGAGGCTGGCGGCTCATGGGAATCCCCGGGGAATCGCCCACAAATTAAAGAGCAAATGGATCGAGAAGCGGGCCATGAAGCAGCACGGGAAAAGGAGTTTTCCCGATGGGGCAAGGCGGAGAACGGAAGAGGAAACGGGCTTTAGCAGGGATATTACAATCAGTATTCTGGTTCCTTTATACAATACCCCCAAAAAGTTTCTGACAGAGATGATGGATTCTGTCTTAGCGCAGACATATCACAAATGGGAGCTGTGCTTAGCCGACGGCTCCGACGACGCCCATGCCTACGTAGGAAAAATCTGCATGGAATATGCGGATATGGACAAGCGGGTTAAATATCAGAAGCTTTTAAGCAATGAAGGGATTTCCGGCAATACGAATGAATGCTATAAGATGGCTTCAGGGGAATATATCGGTTTATTTGATCATGATGACATTCTTCATCCCAGCGTTTTGTATGAATATATGAAAGCCATATGTGACAAGGACGCGGATTATATCTATTGTGATGAGGCGACTTTCAAAAACGGCAATATCGATAAAATGATTACGCTGCATTTTAAGCCCGATTATGCGGCAGATAATTTAAGGGCCAACAACTATATCTGTCATTTCAGCGTTTTTTCAAGAGAACTGTTAGAGGGAACCGAATTATTCCGTTCCCGCTTTGACGGCAGCCAGGACCATGATATGATCCTACGCCTGACTTCAAAGGCGGAGCATGTGGTTCATGTGCCCAAGCTTCTTTATTATTGGCGCTCCCACAAGGGAAGCGTGGCGTCGGACATCAGCGCTAAGACCTATGCCATAGAAGCGGCGAGAGGAGCGGTAGCGGATCATTTAGGCCAATGCGGGTTCAAGAATTTTAAAATCGAAAGCACAAGGGCTTTTGAGACTATCTTCCGAATCCGTTATGAGCTTACAAGGTATCCGCAGATTTCCATTATTATTCCAAATAAAGACCACTTTGCAGATTTAAAACGGTGTATTGATTCCATTCTGGACAAATCCACCTATGAAAATTATGATATTGTGGTTGTGGAAAATAATTCCGTTACGGATGAGATTTTTGTCTATTATGAAGAAATCAAAAAGCATCCCCGGATTCAGGTGGTAACCTATGAAGGCGAATTCAACTATTCCAAAATCAACAACTTCGGCGCAGGATTTGCAAAAGGGGAATATCTGCTTTTATTAAATAACGATACAAAGGTCATTACCGTGAACTGGATGGAGGAAATGATGATGTACGGTCAGCGCCGGGATGTTGGCGTGGTAGGCGCAAAGCTGTACTATGACGATATGACCATTCAGCATGCCGGAATTGTCATAGGTCTTGGAGCCCACAGAACGGCAGGGCATACCCACTATAAGGTCAATAAGGAAAACGTGGGATATATGGGCAAGCTCTGTTATGCCCAGGACGTTTCCGCGGTTACCGGGGCGTGTATGCTGGTGCGTAAGGAACTGTATGAGGAGCTTTCGGGCCTCGGCGAGGAATTTGCCGTTGCTTTAAATGATGTGGATTTCTGCTTGAGAGTCCGTGAAAGAGGTCTTTTAGTGGTGTTTACTCCCTTTGCCGAGCTGTTCCATTTTGAGTCCAAATCCAGAGGCTCTGACTTAAAGCTTTCCAAAAAGGAAAGGCAGAGGCTTGCCAGAGAAAACGCGGGCAGGGCGGAAGGAGAAAAAGAAGGAAAAGCCCGGGACAACAGCAGCCGGTATAATAAAGAGGCGGCTTTGTTCCGCAGCAAATGGAAGGAGCTTTTGAATGCGGGAGACCCTTATTATAACGTGAATTTTTCCTTAGACCGCAGCGATTATTCTTTAAAGCTGCATCAGAGCGGCGGCGACGGAGAAAATCAGGGGCAGTGATCCGGCAGCAGACAGGGAAATGCCTAAATGAAAATGAAATAAACGGCGGGTTTTTGACCGTAGAAATAAAAGAGAAAAGAGGATTTGAACATGAGCTACAAGGATACATTTCAGTTTTGGCTTGAGGACGATTATTTTGATGAGAAAACAAAGGAAGAGCTGTTTGCCATCCGCAACAATGATGCGGAGATAGAAGACCGTTTCTTTAAAGACCTGGAATTCGGTACAGGAGGGCTTAGAGGCGTCATCGGAGCAGGCACCAACCGCATGAATTTTTATACGGTCAGAAAAGCAACCCAGGGCCTTGCCAATTATATTTTAGAGCAAAAGGGAGCGGATAAGGGATGCGCCATTGCCTATGATTCCAGAAGATTTTCTCCCGAATTCGCAAAGGAAGCGGCATTATGTCTTGCGGCAAACGGAATCCATGCTTATTTGTTTGACGCTTTAAGACCCACGCCGGAGCTGTCTTTTGCCCTTCGTAAGCTGGGCTGCATTGCAGGAATCGTCATTACGGCAAGCCACAATCCCCCGGAGTACAACGGCTACAAGGTGTACTGGGAGGACGGCGCACAGATTACCGCGCCCAAGGATAAAGAGATCATTGAAAAGGTAAGAGAGGTTATCGACTACCATACGGTTAAGACCATGGGGGAAGCGGATGCGAAAGAGGCGGGGCTTTTAACTGTGATCGGCAAAGAAATCGACGACGCTTATATGGCGGAGCTAAAGAAACAGATTATTCATCCCGAGCTGATTCAAAAGATGGCGGAGGAAATTACCATTGTTTACACGCCCCTGCACGGAACGGGCCTTGTGCCGGTTACAAGAGTACTGGAGGAGCTGGGCTTTAAAAGGGTATATGTGGTAAAGGAGCAGGCGGATCCCGATCCGGAATTTACCACACTGGAATATCCCAATCCCGAAGACCCCAAGGCATTTACCCTTGCCATAAAGCTGGCAAAGGAAGTAAAAGCGGATATTATTCTTGCTACGGATCCGGATGCGGACAGATTGGGGGTATATGCCCTTGATAAGGCTACGGGAGAGTATGTTTCCTTTACGGGAAATATGTCGGGAATGCTGATTGCATGGTACTTATTATCGGAAAAGAAAGCTATGGGCACTATGCCGGCTGATCCTGCCCTGGTTAAAACCATTGTTACAACCAATATGGCGGATGCGCTGACGAAGGATTTCGGCGTGACCTTGATCGAAGTCCTCACAGGCTTTAAATATATCGGAGAACAGATTAAATTCTTTGAGCAGGATCACTCCCATGAGTATGTATTCGGCTTAGAAGAAAGCTACGGCTGTCTGGCTGGAACCCATGCAAGGGACAAGGATGCGGTCGTTGCGGTAATGTGTCTGTGCGAGGTTGCCGCATATTGCAAATCAAAGGATATGACCCTGTGGGATTTAATGCTGAAATTATATGAAGAGTACGGCTATTACAAGGAAGGGCTGCACACGGTTACCTTAAAGGGAGTAACCGGACAGGCCAAAATCGGGGAAATCATGAATTCCTTCCGCGCAAATCCCCCTAAGGCTTTTGGGGAATTCAAGGTAACTGCCTTTAGGGACTATGAAACGGATACGGTTATAAAGGCGGATGGCAGTAAGGGAAAGACAGGACTTCCAAAGTCCAATGTATTGTATTTTGATTTGGAGAATGACTGCTGGTGCTGTATGAGACCTTCAGGAACAGAACCGAAAATTAAATTCTATATGGGCGTTAAGGGCGAAAGCCTTGAGGACGCCGGTAAACTGTTGCAGGATCTGACAGAGGACGTTCTTTCGCTGGTAGAGGAATAAGCTGCAAAAGGGCACATGAAGGAGAAAATGAAATGAAAAAACTAATGGAACAGATTTTGAAATTCGGTGTGGTAGGCGTGATCTGCTTCGGTATTGATTTTGTCATTACTCTGGGAATTTCGGCAGTTTTACGAGGCATGGGAAAGGAGACGTCTACAGCGGCTTTGATCGGCGCATTCTTCGGTTTTATGGTTTCCGTGATCGTCAATTATCTTCTGAGCATGAAATATGTCTTTGTGCGCAAGGAGAACATGGACAGAAAAAGGGAATTTATCATTTTTACCATATTAAGTCTCGTGGGTCTTGGAATCAACGAAGGGATTATCAAATTTTCCATTGATGTGATCTATCTTCATGTATCGGCCCTGGCCAAAGTGCTTACGCCGGGAATGGCAACGGCGGCGGCAAAGATTGCGGCAACGGGCGTTGTTATGGTTTATAATTTCGTGACGCGAAAGCTGTTTTTAGAACAGAAGGATGAAAGCAAAAAAGCGCAATAGAACCGAAAAGCAGAGAAGGCAGAATAGAATCAAAAAAGACAAAGAGAGCAAGATGTTAAGGGAAGAGGAAGCAGTAGAGGCCGCAAAACGGGAGGTTTTAAGATGAGTGAAAGAATGATGTTATTTATTCCGGCTTATAATTGTGAAAGGCAGATCATAAGAGTGTTAAATCAGCTGGATGGCAGTGTATTTGCATATTTTGAAGAGGTCCTTGTGGTTAATAACCGCAGCACGGATAAAACGGAAGCGGCTGTACTTTCTTATATTGCTAAGCATCCGGAAATGCCTGTGAAGCTGATGCGGAATACGGAAAATTACGGACTGGGCGGTTCCCAGAAAATGGCATTCCACTATGCGGTGGATCATGGCTATGATTACGTCTGTATGCTTCATGGGGATGACCAGGGCAATATTAAGGATTTTCTGCCCATGCTTGCAAAGGGAATTTACATGAAACACGACTGTGTGCTGGGAGCCAGATTTATGAGAGGCTCAAAGCTTTCGGGATATTCTAAATTCCGTACCTTCGGAAACATCGTCTACGATTTTATTTTTGCCTTTGTGACGAAGCAAAGGATTTTTGATTTAGGATCGGGCTTAAACTTATATAAGACTTCTATGCTTGAGGACGGATTCTTTGATAAATTCCCCGATAATCTGATGTTTAACTATGTGATGATTCTGGCTTCCCACTATTACAAACACGATATTCTTTTTTATCCCGTTTCATGGAGGGAGGAAGACCAGGTATCCAATGTGAAGATGGTTAACCAGGCTCTGAATGTGCTGAAAATGGCCTTTACTTATTTGTTTGACCACGAATATATTCATACGGAATTTAGAGAAAAGGTTCACGAGTCCTATACCTGTGAACAGATTACAGAGCTGGAGGACTAATGCATGTGGTGGCTGATACCCCTGCTTCTGGCAGGCTTTATATTGGTGCATACAGCCAAGATGTTAAGGCTCTATCTGGTTTTAATGGAGCATAAAATCGGATTCGGCAGGTTTGTACTGTTATATTTAAAGACGACCCTTGTTAATTTAATCATTCCGCTGAAATTAGGGGAGCTGTACCGGATTTTTTGTATCAGCAGGGAAACAAAGCACTGGCAGGTGGGTGTGTTGAGCATTCTGGTGGATCGCTTCTTTGATACGTTGGCTTTGTGCATAATTTTACTGCCTCTCGACATCTTTGTATTTGGGAAAATATCCTTTATTACTCTGTTGTTTATAGGCATTATGGCATTGATCGTTATATGTTATGTATCTATACTGCCTACATTCCAGTATTTAAACAAATATATTATCAGGCAGAAATCCTCGGCAAGAGCCATGGCGGCATTAAAGGGACTGGACGTTGTCAAGGTATGGTATGACTTTACCCAGAACCTGATCAGCGGAAGATTTGCCCTGATTCTGCTGTTTTCCTTTGCAGGCTGGCTGTTTGAGATCGGGACCATTAAGCTTTTGGCGGCGTATTTGTGCATTCCCTTTGGAGTAGGGGATTTTACGGCCTATATAGAGGCTATATTCGGAATCGGCAGCAGCGAGCTGTTAAAACCATATACCCTTTACGGCATTTTATTAATGTTTGTATTTACCGTTATCGGAATTGCCGTAATGTTTTTAAAAAGCAGGAGTAAAAAGAAAGCATGAAACGGATTTACGTAGTTTATGATGACAGTCAAATGCCCGGCAGGGAAATCCGGACCATAACGGGAGGAAAAACCTTCGGGGAAACTATTTTCAAGAGGCTGACGCTTTTCCAGAGAATTTCCGATGAGATTCAGAAGGAACGCCAGGTTGCGGGAATTGTTGTATACAAAGGGAAAAAGGATGAGGAGGCGCTTTTTGACGCCCTTCCTTCCGGAGAGGAAAAGGCGGTCATTGTCCATCTTTATTCCAATTTCGGACTGGCGGATCGAAATGAATTTGCAGTTCTGTTAAAAAAAGCCGAATATATGCAGGAGCCTTATACGGCGTTTTGTAACGGAAAGCCGGCCATGACCTTTATGGATTGTGCGGATTCCTACAAAAAGGCTTTTCCTGTCTTAATTAACAGGGAATACGAGGGAGAAGCAATTGAAAATAATGCCTTTACGGATTTGTCATTAGGAGCTAATTTTTTGAACTTTATTACAGGAGGCTTTGACGCCAGATTTTTTAACGCCCTTGAAGGGGATGAGTATACGGTAACAAAGCGGTCTTCCAAAAAGGAAAAAATCAAGGCGGAATATGAATTTTATTATCTTTTGCCGGACGCCATGAAAATGTGGTTTGTCATGCCTTATGACTATAAGGAGGATGAAAACGGGGCATCCTATACCATGGAACGTTTTCATATGACGGATATTGCCATTCGTTTTGTCCACGGCGCTGTGGACACGGAAGAGCTTCGGGATATTCTGGACAAGCTGTTCTATTTTATCAGCCACAGGGAAACGAAGCAGGTGGATGCGGCGGAAGGAAAGAAAACAGCCCGCAGCCTTTATATTGATAAATTAAAGGAGCGCATGGAGGAATTGAAGTCCTGTAAGGAATATAAGGATTTTGACAGGATGCTTGCCATGGGTACGGACTATGAGGGTATGGAAGCCGTGGTTGCCCGTTATGAGAGCCTTTATGAAAAAATGGCTCTTGGTGCAGGCGGAACAAAAGCCGGATATTCCGGGGGAAGAGCCTATGACAGACTGGCGGTGGGCCATGGCGATCTGTGTTTTTCCAATATTTTGTATAACAGGGAATCGGAAATTTTAAAGCTGATCGACCCCAAGGGCGCTGTCAAAAAAGAAGATTTATATACAGACCCTTATTACGATCTGGCAAAGCTTTCCCATTCTATCTGCGGCGGCTATGATTTCTTTAACAGCGGGCTTTATGAAATTTCCATCAAGAGGGATTTAAAGCTGGAGCTGTCCATAGATGTGGATACTGCGCCTTATGCGGAAATTTTCCGCGAGTTTCTTGAGAAAAACGGTTTTTCCTATCCCCTGGTAAGGCTTTATGAGGCAAGCCTGTTTTTGTCCATGCTGCCCTATCATATGGACCAGCCGGGAAAGGTTTTCGGATTTTTGTTAAATGCGGTAAAAATATTGGATGAGGTGGATTTATGTACGAAGGACTGACATTTTGTTTTGATATCGACGGGACCTTATGTCCCATTAAGAAAAAAGATGAGGAATATATTGACCTTGTCCCTTTTAAAGAAATGGTGGATAAGCTTAAGGAGTACAAGGAAGGCGGGGCGAAAATCGTATTGTTCACATCCCGCAATATGAACAGCTATGGCGGCAATATCGGGTTAATCAACGCCAATACGGCTAAGGTTTTATTGAAATGGCTGGATAAATGGGAGATTCCTTATGATGAAATCATTTACGGAAAGCCATGGCCGGGACATAAGGGATTTTATGTGGACGACAGGACCGTGCGCCCGGATGAGTTTTTAAAATACAGCGTGGACGAATTAGATGAGATTTGCAAAAACAGCAGGTGCAAGGAATGAGAAAAAAGTTGCTCTTTATCAGCGTATTTCTGCTGGTTGTAACGGCAGTTGTGCTGTTTTCACAGGACAGGGGACCTTCCGTGCTGGTGGCGGGAGAGGAAAAAATTGAAAGCATAAAAGCCAAAACAAAGCCTTTGGAGGAGGAGTTTGTGCTTTTTTTTGAAGGAGAGGCTCTGCCCTATAACGAAGCAGAGCATACTTTTTATCTGCCTGTGGATATGACGGATTCCCGGTGGGAAACGGGGAAATTTTCCGGCAGCTTTTTTAAAGAGGATGAGAAGGAACAAAAGGCCGGGGAAGGTCGGGAAGCGGATTTGCTTTTTGCGGAAAGCTATAAAGAAAACAGTAAGCAGACAGCCGTCGCTTCAGGTAAGCAATTTTCATTTCTGGCCCTTACCAAAGCCGGTTACGGGGAATATAAGCTGGTATTTACGGGACTTCCCATGATAACCTTTACAGGGACGGAATATACTGCCGACGATGGCAGCCAGATGTATTGTCTGAGAGTTTATGATACCAGCCATGAAAACAACTGGGTAACGGAATGCCATGCCCAGGCAAGGCTTCGGGGAAATACCAGCTTAAGCTATGAAAAGAAGAGCTTAAGACTGTATTTAAAGGAATTGAAAAAGGACGGAACCTTTGAAAAGAGCAATGAAAATCTTTTAGGGCTTCGGGATGACGATGACTGGATTTTGAATGCCTTGTATGCGGATAATACGAGAATCAGGGACCAGCTTTGCATTGAATTGTGGAATGAAGTGGGAGCGGCAAATAACCCTTACGGGCAGAATTTCGGCACACAGTCAGCCATGGTAGAGGTTGTTATCGGAAACGGCTATCAGGGAATTTATGATTTAATGGTTCCCATAGACAGAAAACAGCTGGGGATGGACGCGGTTTCGGATCAGCTGTCCCGTGGAGAAGCCATAGTGGAACGGCTTTATAAAAAGAAATATACGGCTCCGTGGAATGCAGGAGATTTTACGGGAGAGCTTCCCGATCCAAACCAGCCTGACTACAGAGGCGGTTTCTATTTAAAAGGAGATACGGTTTTACAGAATGAGGAAGAGTGGAAGCCCCTCTATGATCTGGCGGCTCTTTTGGAAGCGCCTGACGAGGATTTTGCGGCAGGCATTACAGAAATGGCGAACCGGCAGAACCTTATTGATAACTGGCTGTTCTATCAGGCCATTGCAGGATTTGACAATGAGAATAAAAACATGTATTATGTGGCGAGAAACAGAGGCGGCAGCTACTATGGTTATTTTATTCCCTGGGACATGAATCTTTCCTTTGGTGCGGTCTATGCGGAGAATGTATATTACTGCGCGGAAAGCCCGGAGGTATTGACAGAGATGATTTCCTGGCAGCCTGCCCAGAGAATGCTGGAGCTTGATGCAGAGGGTTCCAGAGCCTTGGCGGCGGATACATGGATGAACTGGAGAACGGGAGCTTTTTCTGATGAAGCCCTGTGGAACCGGATTGCATCCTTGGAGCAGCGGGTTAAAAACTCCGGCGCATTTGCCAGGGAAAACGCCAGATGGCCCAATGGAAACCAGAATGAGGATTTCAGCTTTTTATATGATTTTGCCCTTGCCAGGATGAAGGTCGTTGATGAGTGGATAGCAAAGCTTTCCGGTACAGGAAATGATAATGGAAGCGGAATAGACGGTGCATGGGATGCTGTGGCAGGCGAGGAAACGGGGAATGAGCCGGATGCTGTGACAGAAAACGGTTCGGATATGGTAACAGCCGGCCCGGGAGACATTATAACGGATGAGGATGCACCGGTACGGGATGACTGACCTTTTGGAAAAGCCGGAGGATAAGGAATGGAATTCAGGCATGAATATAAGTTTATCATATCGATTTCCCAGTCTTTGCTATTAAAAGAACGGCTTTCGGGACTGATGAAAAAGGATATTAACAGCGGCAAAAAAGGCAGTTATGAAATCCGAAGTATTTATTTTGACGATATTCACAATTCCTGCTTTAAGCACAATGAGGCGGGTACTGACCCCAGGGCCAAGTACCGCATTCGCAGCTATGGCGTTTCCGATGAAAAAATCGTGCTGGAAAAAAAGATCAAGCAAAACGGCATGACGAAAAAACGGCAGCAGCAGCTGACAAAGGATCAATATGAAATCTTAAAAAGATGTGATGATAAAGGGATTCTAAAAAGGGCGTCGGATAAGGAACTGTTTTTTCACGACCAGCCGCCCCTTGTGCAGGAGCTTCTTTCCTTAAAGCAGATGCGGCGGATGCAGCCTAAGGTCATTGTGACATATGAAAGAACGCCTTTTGTTGAAGAGGCGGGAAACGTCAGGGTTACCTTTGATGACAACATTGCTTCTTCCGCAGAGTTTGACTTATTTTTCTCCCACAGACTGCCCAAACGTCCCGTTATGCCTGTGGGACAGACGTTAATGGAAGTGAAGTTTGACGAATTTTTACCGGAATATATCAAGAAAACACTGGAAATTGGAAGGCTGTCCCAGACAACCTTTTCCAAGTACTATTTGTGCAGGAGATACAGCTTATGAATACTTTCTCGGATATTTTTAAAAAGTCCTTTTTGGAGGGCTTTAACAGCGGCGACATTACTACGGGAAGAATCCTGGTAACCCTGGGCGTTACGGCGGTTCTGGCGGCATATATCTTTATTGTATATTATACGGCGACGAAGAAAACCTTTTATAATAAAAGCTTTAATATTTCCATGGCGCTGGTAGCGGTCATTACATCCGCCATTATCCTGGCCATGCAGTCCAATCTGGTTATTTCATTAGGTATGGTGGGCGCCCTTTCCATCGTCCGTTTCAGAACGGCAATCAAGGATCCTATGGATCTGATGTTTTTGTTCTGGTCCATCAGCACGGGCATTATCTGCGGCGCTAATATGTATACCATTGCGCTTTTGTCAAGCCTGATTATTACAATAGGACTGTTTTTGCTGGAGCTGACTCCCGTAGGAAGGGCGGCAAACCTTCTTGTAGTCAGCATGGAAAAGGCGGAAAAGGAAGAAGAGATTTTGAGCGCCGTAAAAGGCTTCAGCCGTGTCTGTCAGGTAAAATCCAGAAACCTGTCCGACGGGGGCATGAATCTGATTGTGGAATGCAAGCCTGTTAACGGGCAGGAACTGATTGTAAAGATAAAAGAAGTAGAAGGCGTGTTCGGCGTATCGCTGATGGCACATGACGGGGAGGTAACAGTATGACGATCGTAATTACAATGGCGGGACTTGGTTCCAGATTTAAGAAGGCGGGCTATACAGTGCCCAAATATATGATAGAAGCCCATGGAAAGACCTTGTTTGAGTGGTCCATGGAAAGTCTTTCCGGTTTTGAACTTTCAAAAAACACCTGTATTTTTATTGTCAGGAAGGAAGATGAAGCAGCGGGCTTTATTGAGGAAACCTGCAGGAAGCTGGGTATTTTAAAGGTAAAGGTTATTGAAATCGATTATCTGACGGACGGACAGGCTACCACGGCTATGTTGGCGGCAAAGGAATGGGATCAGAAGGACTCTCTTATGATCTACAATATCGACACCTATGTGGAAGCGGGTCAGATGAATGCTTCCCAGATTGCGGGAGACGGTTTTATCCCCTGTTTTCATGCGGATGGAGACCATTGGAGTTTTGCAAAGCTTAATGAAGAAGGAAAAGTGGTGGAGGTACGGGAGAAAACCCGGATTTCCGATAACTGTACTTTGGGGGCCTATTATTTTAAGACCTGTGGGCTCTATGAGAAATTATATAATGAATATTATTCTTCTGATGAGAAGCTGGAAAAGGGGGAAAAGTATGTGGCGCCCCTTTATAATTACCTGATCACAAAGGGTGGGGATGTGCGCATTTCCATTGTGGATTTTGACAAGGTTCATGTGCTGGGCACGCCGGAAGAACTGGATTATTTTAAGGAAAACTATAAGGCATGATGCAAAGTGTGAAGTTTTGGAAACCGAACAAAAAATTTATATGGATTGCCCTTATTCATTGGATTCTGACCTTTTTTACGGATCATATCATTTTTGAATATGTGATGTGGGATTTTTCCGATGTGACGCAGACGGTTAAAACAGCAATGACCTATGGGGCCAAGGTTGTTTTTCTGCTTATTCTGATTGGAATCTATCAGGGACTTTACTTCTTTTTTGCAAAAGCGGATAAGAGGCTTGTAAAGTATACCCTGATTTATTTTTGTATCAATATGATTCTGCTCTTCCTTGTCTGGCCGGGAATCTGGCGTATGGATGAGTTCGGCATTTTAAACAGTGCGGTTAAGCTTCTGCCCGTATTCTGGCAGAATTATCTGACCAGTCTTTTTTATGTATTTTCCCTGATGTTAGTTCCGGTTCCGTCAGGAGTGATCATTGTGCAGTGCGCTTTGATTTCCCTTATGGCGGGATATATTATAAGGTTTTTTGTGAACTGCTTTGGGAAAAGCGGACTTTTTGCATTTCTGCCGTTTCTGCTTTTCCCTGTGCTGGATTCCAACTTATATCCCATGAGGATGAGCTTATACGGGGTTCTGGAATTGTTTTTGCTGGTGCTTCTTTTTGAAAAGAAAATAAATTCCGGAAAGATCATTGAACAAAGAGACGGAAGTGATGAAAGAGAAAGCGGAAAGCGTGCAAATGGTAAATGGAGCATAACAGGTTCGTGGATATTTATCTGCATTCTGGGAGCTGTCGTTACGGTATGGCGGACGGAAGCCATTTACTATTTTCTGCTGTTTCCGCTACTTTTGGTCATTCTGTTCATAAAGAATATGGATAGAAAAGCTTTGGTCAGGATAATCTGTACCTATCTGGTATGTTCCTTATGTCTGTTTGTGCCCCAGACCGTGGGGGATAAAATGACCAGCGGAAACCAGTATGATCTAACCAGTGTGGTGCTGCCGCTCATTCCCCTTGTAGAAAAGGCCTATGGACGGGAGGAATGCAGGGAGCAGCTAAATGCCATCGATCAGGTCATTGATGTGGAAATGGCGGTAGAAGGGGCTAAGGAGAATAAAAGCGGTATCAGCCTGTTCTGGAGCCGGCCTGATTTCCAAAGGGAATACACGGATGAACAATATAAAGCATTTAAAAACGCCTATTACGGATTCATTATGAAATTTCCCGCGGTTTTTCTGGCAGAGCGGTGGGACTGCTTTGTCCATTCCGTAGATTTGCTGCAGAATACCACGGAAATCTTTACGGTAGAAGGAGTGGCCAATTATGATGCTTTCAGGGAATATCCCGGAACCGCTCCCGTAGACGAGAGCATGAGAAATGCAGTTATCAGGCTGTTGGAATGGCGGAGTACGGAGGACTATGAGACGAAAAAAACGGGTTACTCCGTTATCTACGGAAATATAGTGCCAATCTGTATTCTTCTGTCTGCCTGGGCAGTTTGCCTGGTAAGGAGGAAATGGCATGAATTTTTCCTGTTATCCCTTCCCTTGGTAAAGGCGCCCCTGATTTTCCTGACAGCCCCTTCCAGATTGTTTATGTACTATTATTCTTTATATTTAACAGGATACTTTGCACTTCTGTATCTGTTTCTTACAATTTGGAAAAAGCTGGAAGGACCCGTAAAAAAGACCATTGCCTACGGAAAAAGAAACGGAATAAAAGCGGCTTTTCATGCAGCCATGGAGCGGGTGGATAAGGGGCATCAGGATGAAATGTCCCGCCTTGCGTCGGATTATAAAGGGTGCAGGGAGTGGAGCATATCCATGGAGCGGGAAAAAATGGAAGACGAGATGAAAGCCCAAAGGACGCGTCGATTCCCTTATGAACCGCTTATCAGCATTGTGGTGCCTGCCTATGAACCCCGTAAGGCCTTTATGAAAGAATTAATAACAAGCGTAATCGAACAAACCTATACAAATTGGGAACTGATCATTGCCGATGCGGGTAAAACTGCCGGCATAAGGGAAGTACTGGCGGAATTTTCCGGGGATGTGACGGATGCTGTTAAGTACAAAAAATTAGAGGAGAATAAAGGAATTTCTGAAAATACCAACGCCGCTGTGGAGGAAGCAAAGGGAGATTATATCGCTCTTTTGGATCACGATGATCTATTGACTGAGGACGCATTGTATTCCATGGTGGAGAGAATCAACCGGTGTGATGATAGAGAAAGGATTCTGGCAGTTTATTCCGATGAGGATAAATGCGACGGGAATGGAGAGAATTTTTACGAGCCCCATTTTAAGCCGGATTTTAATCTGGATTTGCTGCTATCCAATAATTACATCTGTCATTTTTTGATGGTAGAAGCCGGTGCCATGAAGGAATTGAAGCTTCGTAGGGAGTTTGACGGCGCCCAGGATTATGATCTGGTACTGCGTCTTTCGGCAAGGGCGGATTCCACAAAGAAGAAAATCCTTCATGTGCAAAAGGTGCTCTATCACTGGCGCTGCCATGAGGGGTCCACAGCAGTTAATACGGAAAGCAAACGCTATGCTTACGACGCCGGTCGGAAGGCTTTAGAGGCTTATTATAAGGAAAAGGGAATAGAAGGCGTCCGGGTGGAAGACAGCTCCCATCTGGGATTTTACCGTACGTTGTACAGTCCCGATATTTTTGCGGCAAGGAAGGACGTTGCGGCGGTCTGCGGCAGGGTCATAGAGAAGGGGCTGGTTACGGGGGGACCTGAATTGGAGTCCTGCCTTTTGTTTAAGGGCTTGAAAAAGAACAGCAGCGGATATATGCACAGAGCGGATACCAGGCTGGATGTGGATGCCGCAGACGAAAGAGCCTTAAAGCTGCGGCCCGGGCTTGGCTGTACGCTGGAAGAAGCGTTGAAAAAGGGCATGAAATTGGTATATGACCCTGAATTTATAAAAATTTTGTGAAAAAATTATGATGAATTTGTCAAAAAGTTCCATTAGGCTGCGAATTATATTATAATAGTAAAAATTGCAGGGCAGGAGGACATTCAGCCTATGTCCGGGCAACTAAGGCAGTCAGGATAACAGAGGAGCCATAATGAAAACGACGGTGGTAATTCCCAATTATAACGGAGTCCAATATCTGCAAAACTGTATAAAAAGCCTTTTGAATGCAAGAAAAAAAGGGGATTTCCATATACTGGTTGTGGATAACGGCTCTGTGGACGGAAGTCTTGATGTGGCAAAGGAATATGAAGCAAAAGGTATTTTGGAGCTTAGGGCATTTTCTGAAAATACGGGATTTTGCAAAGCGGTTAATGAAGGAATCAAACGGTGCAAAACCAAATATGTCCTGCTTCTGAACAACGATACGGAAGTGACAGAGGGGTTCGTAAAGGAGCTGGAGGAGTTTATGGATGCGCATCCTAAGGCTTTTGCCGTTTCTTCCAAGATGCTTTCTTTAAAGGAGCCGGAGATTATTGACGATTGTGGGGATTTGTACTGCGCTCTGGGGTGGGCTTTCGGTCTGGGAAAAGGAAAGACTGCATCCCTATACGAAAAGGATGCGCGGGTATTTGCCGCCTGCGGCGGAGCTTCCCTGTACCGGAGGACGGTCTTTGACAAAATCGGTCTGTTTGACGAAAATCATTTTGCCTATCTGGAGGATATTGACATAGGCTACCGTGCGCTCATATACGGATATCGCAATTACTATTGCCACAGCGCAGTAGTGTACCATGCCGGAAGCGGCTTTTCCGGTTCCAGATATAACAGGTTTAAAATAGATTTATCTGCAAAAAATAGTATATATCTGGTTTACAAAAATATGCCCCTCTTACAGCAGCTTTTGAATCTGCCTTTTCTCCTTACGGGGTTTTTGGTCAAATGGCTGTTTTTTGTGAAAAAAGGGTTTGGAGCAACTTATTTTAAGGGGCTTATGAAAGGATTTTCCTTATGCTTTTCCGCTAAAGGAAGGGAAAAGAAGGTATCTTTTTCGGGAAAAAACCTTTTAAACTATGTATTTATTCAGGTACAATTGTGGTGGAACATTGTACGGAGAATAGCAGGCTGACAGGGATAAAATTGGTGGTTTTCCATGGATAACCACAGTAAATGTTACGGAATTGTTAAGGAATGATTAAAAAATATAACCTAAAAAGGTTGCCCTTTTTGGTGAAATAAGGTAAAATATCGGTTGTATATGAGAAAAGGTGATTCCCGTTGATAAAAGATAATCAAAAATATTTCAACAGGCTTCATGTAATTCTGGATGCTTTGGTTGTGGCAGCCGCTTATGCAATTGCATGGCTGATTAGATTTGAAAGCGGTCTCTGGAAGGAAGAGGGCGCGTTTATCGGTATTTTGGGCGCACGTACTTATTTTTTTGCGTTAGTGTTCATTATACCGGGATATCTGGTATTAAACCATTTATTCAATCTGTATACATCCAAGCGCTATTCCAGTGCCAAGAGAGATATTGTTAATGTTATAAAGGCCAATATGGTAGGTCTGGTACTGTTCTTGGGCATTTTGTATGTCATAGACCAGAAGGACTTTTCCAGAGGAATGATTTTTGTTTTCAGCGGGTTGAATATTCTGGGACAGAGCGGTACCAGAATCTGTATCAGAAAGCTTTTACGTTCCTTCAGACGGAAGGGTTATAATATTAAGTATGTTCTGCTGGTGGGATATTCCAAGGCGGCAGAGCAGTATATTGACAGGATTATGCAAAATCCCCAGTGGGGTTATATAGTCCGGGGCATTTTGGATGACCATATTCCAAGGGGGACTTTATATCGCGGCATTAAAGTACTTGGAACCATCGGTAATCTGGAAATTATCCTGCCTGAAAATAAGCTGGACGAAATTGCCATTACTCTTTCTTTAAAGGACTATGACAGTCTGGAGAGAATAGTAGGTCTGTGTGAAAAGTCGGGAGTGCATACAAAGTTTATTCCTGATTACAATAGTGTTATACCAAGCAAACCCTATACAGAGGACTTAAACGGGCTGCCGGTTATCAATATCCGTCATGTTCCCCTTAGCAATACCTTAAACAGTATGGCAAAGCGGGTTGTGGATTTTGTGGGAAGTATTTTTGCCATGATTTTGTTTTCCCCGATTTTCCTCATCGCAGCGATTGCGGTCAGAGCCACAAGCAGAGGGCCGGTCATTTTTAAACAGGAGAGAGTGGGATTGCACAACAAGCCCTTTCAAATGTACAAATTCCGTACTATGGAGGTTCAGAAGCCGTCTAAAGAAAAGAAGAGCTGGACGGTTAAGGACGATCCCAGGGTAACGGACGTAGGCAGGTTTCTCAGAAGGACAAGCATTGACGAGCTTCCCCAGTTCTTCAATGTTTTTAAAGGGGATATGAGTCTTGTGGGGCCCAGGCCCGAAAGGCCGTTCTTCGTAGAAAAGTTCAAGGAAGAAGTTCCCAGATATATGATCAAGCATCAGGTCAGACCGGGCATAACCGGCTGGGCGCAGGTTAACGGCTACAGAGGGGACACATCTATCAGAAAGCGTATTGACTGTGATTTGTACTATATTGAAAACTGGACCATGGCGCTGGATTTTAAAATCCTGTTTCTGACGGTTTTCAAAGGATTTATCAATAAGAATGCGTATTAAGAAAGGATTAAAGAGTAAAAACTATGGCAGCTAAAAAGGGTTCCGGCGCATCGGGCGGAAAAAAAATGACTAAGGCTCAGCGCAGGAAAAGAAAACAGAAAAAAATTGCGATTCTTGCAATAGAGGCCGTTGTTGTTGTTGTTTTGATCGTTGCTTTATATTTTGTCAGCAAGTTGGATATCATACACAGGGAAGACATTAGTGACGAAGACATTGTTACCAACGATGATATTGAGGAAGGACTGTTGGTAGAGGCCGGCGACGTTACCATTAACGACAATATCGGCGGACATATGGAGGGATACCGCAATATTGCTCTCTTTGGCGTAGATGCCAGAAACAACAATCTGGGAAAAGGCGTCCGTTCTGATACCATTATTATTGCATCCATTAATGAAAACACGAAGGAAGTCAGACTGGTTTCCATATACCGTGATACTTATTTAAACCTTGGAAACGATTCTTATTCCAAGTGTAACGAGGCCTATGCCGCAGGCGGCGCAAAACAGGCCATTAATATGATTAACATGAATACGGATTTAAATATTACCGATTACGTTACGGTAGGCTGGGCAGCTGTGGCCGATACTGTGGACGCTTTAGGGGGTATCCAAATTGATGTGGATGCGGAGGAGTTGAAGCATCTGAACAATTATCAGGTGGAAACCTCCCAGTCCCTGGGCAGAAGCTTTACCAGACTGGAGCAGACAGGAATGGTTACCTTAGACGGAGTCCAGGCGGTTTCTTACTGTCGTATCCGTTATACCGCCGGCGATGATTATAAGAGAACCGAAAGACAGAGAGAGGTCATCCAGGCTCTTGCAGATAAAGCAAAGACGGCGACGCCCGATAAGCTGGATCAGATTGCCAACAAAGTATTCCCCCAGACGGCAACCAGCCTGACGTTAACAGAGATTCTGGATCTTTTAAAGGATATTGCTTCCTACAATATTGTGGAGACAAGCGGCTTCCCTGCGGCAGAATACAGATCTACGGGAGTGATCAAAGCAGGAGGAAGAAATCACGGGGACTGTGTTATTCCTGTGGATTTAGAGACCAACGTTGTGATTCTGCATCAGTTCCTGTTCGGAGATGTGGAGGATTACAAACCTTCCCAGGCAGTACAGGGCTACAGTGACAGGATTCGTTCCGATACAGGAACGGCCAAACCCGATACGGGAGAAGAATAAAGGAATACCGTAAATCCACATGAATAAACAAAGCGGTACGCGGGATAAATTACAAAGAGGGCTTTAACCGGTCCTCTTTTTTTGTTATAATATATGTTAGCCATACAAGAAAGACAACAGGTAGTAAAGGAAGCGTAGAACATGGATACAGTGGATGTTATCATCCCCACCTATAAACCGGGCAAAGAGTTTTTGAAAATATTGGATATGCTTAAGATGCAGACGGTCAGACCTTCGCATATCATTATTTTGAATACAGAGGAAAAGTATTTTGAACGGCTGATTTTTGGAAGCGATTTTTCCCAAAAGCACAGCAGCTGTAAGGTTTACCATCATTCTAAGAAGGAATTTGACCACGGCGCCATACGCAACAGAGGCGTAAAGCTTTCGGATGCGGATTACTTTGTGATGATGACTCAGGACGCGGTACCAAAGGATGAGAAGCTCTTGGAAAAGCTGTTGGAACCCTTAAAGGAGAAAAAAGCGGCAGTATCCTATGCCAGACAGCTTCCAAAGGAAGACTGCAATCCTATTGAGCGGTTTACAAGGTCCTTTAATTATCCGGAGGAGTCCTGCTTAAAGGGAGAAAAGGATAAGGAACGGTTAGGGATTAAAACTTATTTCTGCTCAGATGTCTGCGCGGCTTATAATAAGGAAATTTTTGTCAGTCTGGGCGGTTTTGTGAAACGGACTTTGTTTAATGAAGATATGATTTATGCAGCAAAGGCGATAAAGAACGGATATATGATTGCCTATCAGTCAGAGGCAGAGGTTTATCATTCCCACAATTATTCGGCAAAGGAACAGTTTTGCAGGAATTTTGACTTAGGGGTTTCCCAGACGGATCATCCGGAGGTCTTTTCGGAATTTGCTTCAGAGAAAGAAGGCATCCGCATGGTAAAAGAAACCTCTGCATATCTTTGGAATAACGGATATAAGAGGATGATTCCAAGGCTTTTTGTTTTAAGCGCCTCAAAATGGCTGGGCTACAGGCTGGGAAAAGGTTATCACAGACTGCCGGATAAATTTGTCATGAAATGCACTTCGGATCCGGCTTATTGGAACAGAAAGGCATTAAAGCGGGCTGTGGAGCATATTGACGGAAGTAAAGGCTATGGAAAAAATCCTGACAAAGAAGGAGTATAAAATATGTGTGGTATTGTAGGCTATATCGGAAAGCGGCAGGCGGCTCCCATTATCCTGGAAGGGCTGTCAAGATTGGAATACAGAGGATATGATTCTGCGGGAATTGCCGTATTTGACGGAGATAAGATCAATATTTCCAAGGCGGCGGGCAGATTGAAGATTCTGGAGGAAATGACCCATAACGGGGAAACACTGAAGGGTTTTGTAGGAATCGGCCACACCAGATGGGCGACCCACGGAGTGCCCAGTACCATAAACGCCCACCCTCATTATAACAGAGAGGAAACCATTGCGGTGGTTCACAACGGCATCATTGAAAATTACATTGCTTTGAGGAAGATGCTTAAGGAGAAGGGCTATGAGATGGTGTCGGATACGGACACGGAAGTCGTTGCCCATTTGATTGATTATTATTATAAAGGGAATCCCTTAGAAGCGATTACCAAGGTTCTTCACAGGGTGGAAGGCTCCTATGCATTAGGGGTTATTTTCTCTGAGCATCCGGACCAGCTTTTTGCGGCAAGAAAGGATTCTCCCCTGATTGTAGGGCAGAATGAGGAAGGATGCTTTATTGCTTCGGATGTCCCTGCAATTTTAAAATATACAAGACAGGTAACCTATGTGGACAATCAGGAGATTGTGAGACTTAGGGGCGACCACATGCATTTTTATACAGTGGATGAGGAAGAGATAAAAAAGGAATCCGTAACCATAGAATGGGATTCCAAGGCGGCGGAAAAAGGCGGCTACGAGCATTTTATGCTGAAAGAGATGTATGAACAGCCCAAAGGGGTGGCGGATACCTTACTGCCCCGGCTCAAGGATGGCGAAGTGGTTATCGACGAGTTGAATATGACTGATGAAGAGCTTCTTTCGGTTAAGAAGATCTATATCGTGGCCTGCGGCTCCGCATATCATGCAGGAGTTACGGGAAAATATGTGCTGGAAAACCTGGCGCGGATTTCCGTAGAGGTGGATCTGGCGTCTGAGTTCCGCTACAGGAATCCGGTTCTGGAGGAAGGGGCCATGGTCATTGTGGTCAGCCAGTCGGGAGAGACGGCAGATACACTTGCCGCCCTTCGGGAATCCCAAAAAAGAGGCTTTAAGGTGTTAGGTATTGTGAATGTGGTGGGAAGTTCCATTGCAAGGGAAGCGGACAGCGTGCTCTATACATGGGCGGGACCGGAAATTGCAGTTGCCACTACCAAAGCTTATTCCACCCAGCTTATAGCCTTATATTTACTGGCTTTAAAATTTGCCAGGATCAGAAAAACAGTGGAAGATAAGAGGTTTGCAGGACTTTTAGAGGATTTGAAAAAGCTTCCGGACCAGATTGAGCTGCTTTTGTCCAACAAAAACCATATTCAGAAATTTGCAAACCGCTATATCGGCGCCAAGGATATTTTCTTTATCGGCAGGGGAATTGATTACGCCATTTCCCTGGAAGGCTCTCTGAAACTGAAAGAGATTTCCTATATTCATTCGGAAGCCTATGCCGCGGGAGAATTAAAGCACGGCACAATTTCCCTGATTGAGGAAGGGACGCTGGTGGCGGCGGTTGCCACCCAGCCGGAACTGTTTGCAAAAACAATCAGCAATATGGTGGAAGTTAAGGCAAGGGGCGCCTTTGTGCTGGCCGTAACCAATGAGGGAAATATGGAAATAGAAAAAGCGGCGGATTATGTGATTTATATTCCTGAAACCAATCCCTGCTTTGCCAATTCCCTGGCCATTATCCCCCTGCAGCTTTTTGGCTATTATGTGGCGGTGGGAAAAGGATGCGATGTGGATAAGCCCAGAAATCTGGCAAAATCGGTAACTGTTGAGTAACTGGATGAAAATGCAGTTTGATGTTTGGTAAAGTGGTGGTATACGATGGAAATGGACAGGGTACAGGAGCCGGAACACAAAAATGATTCGGGCGGATTGAAGAAAATGGGAAACAGCCTTTTGTGCGGCCTTATTTTCGGTTTGACGGCGGGGCTTATGATAGTGGTCATCCTGTCGCTCTTTCCCCGCAGCGGAGAAGGAGATCCGGGAAATGCCGCGGCAGGCACGGAAATGCTGGCGGCGGATAAGGAAGAGGAAGAAAAAGGCGGAGAGAAAGAGGAGAAATCCGCTGAAAATCCAGGGGAAAACGATGGCGATATCAAGGCGGCGGAAAGTACGGCGGAGAGTCAGACCGTGGTTACGGATGTGACAGAGGTAGTGGATAATGTTATGCCTTGTGTGGTTTCTATTTTCAGTACCTATGTAATTAATGAGGATTTCTGGGGATACCATTATGATTACGAAGCCGAGGGCGGCGGTTCGGGTATTATTATGGGCGAAAATGAAACGGAGCTCTTAATCGTAACCAATAACCACGTTGTGGAAGATTCAAAGGAATTAACGGTTCAGTTTATTGACGATTCGGTGGCGCCTGCAATGGTAAAGGGAACGGACGAGGATATGGATCTGGCGGTCATCGCCATTGAAATCGCCGATTTAGATCCCGCTACCAAGTCCGCTATCAGAGTGGCAACCATGGGGGATTCCGATAAATTAAAGGTAGGAGAGCCTGCAATCGCCATAGGAAACGCTTTGGGCTACGGTCAATCCGTTACGACAGGAGTCATAAGTGCGGTAAACCGGTCTTATACCGATGAATACGGACCCTTATACGGCGGTTCCTTAGAGGAAGAGAACTATGAAAATGTAAAATATCTGATTCAGACCGACGCCGCAATCAATCCGGGCAATTCCGGCGGAGCCCTTTTGAATGTCCGGGGAGAGGTTGTGGGGATTAATTCCAGCAAAATAGCGGAGTATACGGTAGAGGGAATGGGATATGCCATTCCGATTTCCACGGCGGAGCCTATTATAGAAGAACTGATGAGTCAAAAAACCAAGACGCCCGGAAAGGTAAAGCAGAATTCGGCTTATCTGGGCATCAGCGGAATGGCGGTAAGCGGCGAAATGCTTAAGCGGTATGATTTGAAGGAAGGGCTTTACATTACCCAGGTATTTGCCGATACCCCGGCGAAGGAGGCAGGAATCAGGAAAGGCGATATCCTGCTATCCATAGATGATGTGTCAATAGGGGATATGGATGAGCTTTCCCGGACGCTTTCCGGTTATGAGGAAGGCGAAAAGGTTGTCGTTAAGCTATTGAAACGCAGTAACAGCGGTTATGTTGAAAAAGAATTAGAGGTTGTACTTGGAGGAAGAGAATGACGGACTTTTTTAATTTTGAAAACGATGAGAAAGAAACAATAGCGGATGAAGTTTTTTATGATGAGGAAAAGGAAATATCGGAAGACGACTTCGACGAAGACTTTGATGAAGAGCTTTTAGGGGACCTGGAAGCCTCGGAGGAGGATTTTGAAGAGGATGGAGAAAATGAATTCAGGAAACTAATAGGAAATACCTTCAAGGGAAGCAGTATGGAAGACGGCTTTGAGGAGGACGAGTTTGAAGGGGACAAGATAGAAGAAGACGACTTTGAAGAAGATTTTCAAGAAGAGATAGAGGAAGAGCTTTTAGAGGAAACGGACAAAAAAGGAAAAGACGGCTCCTATGGGAAGGATAAGGAAGAGCGTGGCGCAAAAGACGGCGGAGACAAGGAAGACGAATACGAAACGGTATGCTTTATCTGCCGCAGGCCGGAAAGCATTACCGGAAAGCAGTTTAAGATGCCCAATCATATCTGCGTCTGCAATGACTGCATGCATAAGACCATGGACGCAGTCAGTCAGTTCGATTACCAGGGGATGCTGAGCGACCCGAATCTCTTAAACGGATTGGGGAATTTAGACTTTGGGGATGAGGACAAAAATAAGGATATGAAAAACGGATTTCCCAATATCCGCTTTGTCAATATCAGCGACCTCCAGGGAGACGGCGGCATTCCCAATAAACAAAAGCTAAAGAGAAGAAAAAAGGATGACAAGCCCCTTCTGGATATTAAGAATATTCCCGCTCCTCACAAAATTAAGGCGGGACTGGATGAATACGTGGTAGGACAGGAAAAGGCCAAAAAGGTAATTTCCGTTGCCGTTTACAATCATTATAAGCGGGTTGCCACCAATACCATGGATGATATTGAAATTGAAAAGTCGAATATGCTCATGATCGGGCCTACGGGATGCGGAAAGACCTATCTGGTCAAGACGCTGGCAAGGCTTTTAGACGTGCCGCTGGCTATTGCCGACGCTACCAGCCTTACAGAGGCGGGATATATCGGCGACGATATTGAAAGCGTGCTTTCCAAGCTTTTGGCGGCAGCAGGAAACGATGTGGACAGGGCTCAGATGGGAATTGTCTTTATTGATGAGATTGACAAAATTGCCAAAAAGCAGAATACGAATTCCCGTGATGTTTCGGGAGAATCCGTACAGCAGGGGATGTTAAAGCTTTTAGAAGGGGCGGATATTGAAGTGCCGGTAGGGGCCAACAGCAAAAACGCCATGGTTCCTCTTACCACAATTAATACGAGAAATATTTTATTTATCTGCGGCGGCGCTTTTCCCGATCTGGATGAAATTATCAAGCAGCGATTGTCCAAGCAAAGCTCTATCGGATTTAACGCCACCTTGAAGGATACCTTTGACAAGGAAAAAAATATCCACAGCAAGGTAACCATTGAGGATTTGAAGAAATTCGGCATGATTCCCGAATTTTTAGGACGTCTGCCGGTTATTTATACTTTGGACGGCTTAACGGAAGACATGCTTGTAGACATTTTGAGGGAACCCAAAAACGCTATATTAAAGCAGTATCAGAAGCTTCTTTCTTTAGATGAGGTAGATTTACAGTTTGATGATAATGCACTGCGCGCCATTGCAAAGAAAGCCATGGAAAAGGATACGGGTGCAAGGGCTTTGCGGGCCATTATTGAGGAATTCATGCTGGACATCATGTATGAAATTCCCAAGGACGAGAATATCGGAAGCGTTACCATCACAGGAGAATATATTGAGGGAACAGGCGGGCCAATCATACAGATTCGCGGTTAAGCATATGATAATAAAAAAGTGCGGAGCGTTGTATGGATGCAATAAGAATCGCCTGCAGGAACAGAATTTTATCGAACAGCTATTTAGACCTTTTATTTGATTTTGATGTTACGCCGCGGCAGCTGTTTGGAGACAGCGTGGAAACGCCGGATTATTGTGAAGAAGTATTGTTTGAGCATTTGAAAATTTTACATGTGGCTGCAAATCAGCTGTCGCCTTTAGACGGCCCGGATTACCGCTACCAGTATACGCCTAAATGCTACGGATTAATACAGGATACGGAAGCGCCTCCCTCCGTGGGGCAGCCCGTACCGGGGACGGGACTGGTGCCGGATTTAACGGCTCTGTCTGAAGCCGGTATTTTGTCGGTAAGCGGCCCGCCCTTGGAGCTGACGGGAAAAAATGTGTTACTCGGCATTATAGATACGGGAATCCGTTATCAGCTTCCTTCTTTTAGAAGAAGCGACGGTTCAACAAGAGTTTTGTCCATCTGGGATCAGACGAATCAGCAGGGCATGCCGCCGGATGGATTTGATTACGGGACAGAATTTACGGAAGCGGAAATTAATTATAATCTGGAAAACGAAGGAGAACTGTTAGTAACGGATGAAACGGGCCATGGCACCAAGGTAGCGGGAGTGGCGGGGGGCTATGACAGGACCAGCGGCTTTTTAGGTGCGGCTCCGGACGCTTCTTTTATTGTAGTAAAGCTGAAACAGGCAAAGGAATATCTGAGAGAGTTTTACCAGATTCCTTCGAATGTGCCTTGTTTCCAGGAAACGGATATTATGCTTGCCCTCCAGTATTTGGACCGGATGGCGGAAGAACTTAACAGGCCTCTTGTAACCTGTATTGCTTTGGGTACTACTATGGGAGCCCACGACGGGACTTCTCTTTTGGATTACTACGTCAATGAGCTTGCCAGAAAACGGAAGCGGTGCATTGTAATCGGCGGAGGGAATGAAGGAAATTCCTCCGGTCATTATGAAGGCAATCTTGTTATGGCGCCGGGTGCGGCACAGGCCAATGAAGAAATAGAAGTTTTGGTGGGACAGGGAGAAAATGGATTGTGGATGGAACTGTGGGGAAAGGCTCCGGGGATTTTTACCGTGTCTATTACCAGTCCCAATGGAGAAACGATACCGGAAATTCCTTTCCGTATAGGACAGAGTGTGGATTATACGTTTATTTATTCCAATACAAGGATAACCGTAAAATATATTCTTGTGGAGCAGGGCAATGGGCAGGAACTGATTGTTATGCGCTTTCAGAATCTTTTGCCGGGAATCTGGAAGATCAGGGTAAATGTAAGCGGCGGCGGAGGTAATTTCCACATATGGCTTCCCATGAGAAATTTTCTGGAAGGGGATACGTATTTTCTTCGTCCCAGTCCTTATAATACCATGACAGAACCGGCATATACCCGGGATGTTATGACGGTAACCACCTATAACAGCGGGGACGGAAGCTTTTACTTAAACAGCGGCAGAGGCTTTAGCACAGACGGCTATATTACGCCGGATTTAGCAGCGCCGGGAGTAGGAATTCCAACGCCTTTGCTGGCGGATACCGGCTCCTCCATGTCGGCGGCTATGGCTGCAGGGGCTGCCGCCTGTTTTATGCAATGGGCGGTTGTAGAGGAACATGACATTCTGGTAAATACTTCTGCCATTAAAAATTATTTTATCAGAGGAGCGAAGCGTCGGACGGACAGCTACTATCCCACCAGGGAGTGGGGGTATGGAACCCTGGATCTGGCAGGAGTATTTCAGGCTTTGGCAGGAATATAATCCCAAGTGAAAGCCGGTTTAAAAATGACTGGAGGAAATCTATGGTATTTATCAGCATTATTATCGCAATTGTGGCTGTGGAAGCCGTTATCAAACAGGTAAGGGAGCAGAATGGCTGCGCCGGGGAAAGGAAGCCCTTTCTTTCGGGAAAGCTGTATCTGACCAAATACCACAATTATGGCGCTTTTTTGAATTTAGGCCAGAAACGGCCGGAGTTTGTAAAGGGACTGTCGGCAGGATTGTGCATAATCTGTACCATCGTTTTTGTCTTGACTATGGGAACAAGGGGCAAAAAACTGTTAAAAACAGGCTTATCCGTGCTGTTAGGCGGAGCCTATTCCAATACCTATGACAGGCTTGTCAGGGGATATGTGGTGGATTATTTCGGCTTTCGGGTAAAAAATGAAAGGCTTGGGAATATCGTTTTTAATATTTCGGATTTCTGCATTATGATCGGAGCGCTTCTTTGCGTGTTAAAAATGTGAAAAAGAAACGTCCCCGCCATTTCAACAGATAATGACGGCACGGCGGTACCGTTTCGTGCAGGATGAAAAGTACAGCGTAAAAAGTTGCGGTTTTTCTGCCGATTTGTTATACTTTTAGAATATCATGCGGATAAAATACGGGAAAGCAGGTAGAAACATGAACAAAAAGAGAGTAGTAGTTTCATTGGGACATGAAGCGTTAGGATATACCATATCCCAGCAGTGGGATGCGGTAAAGGATACAGCCAAGGCGTTGGCGGATTTGGTGGAGGAAGGTTACCAGCTGACCATTACCCACAGCAACGGACCGCAGGTTTCCATGATTCACAAGGCTATGACAGAGCTTCGGAGAATTTATATCGACTACAGTCCCGCGCCTATGTGCGTATGCTCGGCAATGAGCCAGGGCTATGTGGGCTATGATATTCAGAATTCCCTGCGTGCGGAGCTTTTAAGCAGGGGGATTTCCAAGCCTGTCAGCACGATTTTAACCCAGGTAACGGTAGACCCTTATGATGAAGCCTTCTATGACCCCAAGAAGCTGATCGGACGTTATATGAGCGCTGAAGATGCTGAGGTTGAAGTTAAAAAGGGCAATTATGTAAAAGAAGAGCCGGGAAAGGGCTTCCGCCGTATTGTGGCTGCTCCAAAGCCCATTGACATTGTGGAGATTGACGCCATTAAAGCATTGGCGGACGCGGATCAGGTTGTTATTGCCTGCGGCGGCGGCGGAATTCCCGTTATTGAGCAAAAGCACGCTTTAAAGGGGGCGTCGGCGGTTATTGAAAAGGACTGTATCGCCGGCAAGCTGGCAGCAGACTTAAAGGCAGACCAGCTTATTATCTTAACGGGCGTGGAGCAGGTTTACAAAAATTTTGAAAAGGAAGACCAGGAAGGTATTTCCGCCATGACGGTTGCAGAGGCAAAGGCTTACATTGCCGAGGGGCAGTTTGGGGAAGGCGATATGCTGCCAAAGATTGAGGCTGCCATTGATTACCTTCAGAAGGTGCCGGAGGGAAGCGTGCTGATTACTTCTATCGGGAAAACGGCCAGAGCCATTAAGGGAAAGACAGGAACGGTCATTAATGCATAGTGCGGCGTTTTTCCAAGTCAGTAAAAAATTTATTGAGAAATAGAATACGATTAAAAATTTAAGAGCGTTCTCTGTAACTGGATATTTTAGTTATGGAGGGCGCTTTTTTGCGTGTAACTATAGTGTATTGGACTAAATGCACAAATTTAAAAAATTTTATTATGAATTATGCACGATTGACAGAATAGAAATAACTATGTATTATTAGGTTAACGTTAACCTATAACGATAATCTACATCGTTACCCTATTAGAGAAATAGAAGAAAATATTGGTAACAGTTTTCGAATATCCGCATGTAAATAATAAATTCAGAAGTGGTAATTTAAAGTGACAGGCTGCAAAAGCGGAATAATCTGTTGAGAAACAGTTTATTTAATAAAACAATTAGAAAATACAAGGAGGAAGAGAAATGAAGATGAAAAAAGGTATGGCTATTTTGCTAGTTATGGCAATGATGTTTTCTTTCGCTGCATGTGGTCAGCAACCGGGTGGGGGAACTGATCCCACAGAAAAAGAAAATGATGTGCAGGAGAAAGAGAGTGATGTACAGGATGAAGGAAGTGCATCGGGAGAACCAATCAGCGTACTGTTTGTGGTAGAAGGACATCTTGGAGACGGACAATCTACAGATACTGTTTATGCAGCTGTAGAAGGAGTAGTGAAAGCCAATAACGGCCAGTTAATTGCTGCGGAATGCAATAGTGATGCATCATTGTATGAGCCGTATTTAATGGATGCTGCAGCAACCGGCGAATATGATTTGATCATCGCACCGTTTAACGCTGTTGTAGAGGCTGTTGAATTTGCGGCTGAAGCTTATCCGGAGCAGAAATTTATCGGATATGATGCGGAATATAGCTATGACGGCAAAAATGCCAATGTTGTATCATATCGTGCCCGCTCCTGTGACGGAGGATTTATGGCAGGCGTTACTGCAGCAATCGTGACTACCAGCGGAGCGGAAGGAACAAATCCCGAAAAAGTCGTAGGTTTTGTAGGCGGCGGCGAAAACCCTGCAATTCAGGATTTCCTGTTTGGATTTATTGACGGTGTAAAATATATTGATTCATCCATTGATGTCAGATATGCGTTTGTAGGTAACTGGGATGATATCGCTATCGGAAAAGAACTAGGAGCTGCCCAGATTGAGGCTGGGGCAGATGTTATCTTTACGACCTGCGGAACTGCCAGCTATGGAACGGCGGCAGCATTAGTAGAAGAGGGCGGCTACTGTCTCGGATGTGGTGGAGACTTTGCGGCATTGACAAAGGAATCACAGCCTGATATCTCTAGAATATTTATTACCTCAAATATGAACACTTATGATTCCATTATTGCAGGAGCGGTTTCAGACTATATTGAAGGTAAGCTTGAATTTGGTAAACATACAGAAGTAGGCTGGGCGGATAATGCTGTAGGCTGGTATACAAATGATACCTTTGATGAGATTTTTACCGATGAGATGAGAGCACAGTGGGATGGGGCTTCTGAGGCTTTGAAAAGAGGAGATGTTGTAGTCAGCACTGCAATTGGCGCAACACAGGAAGAGATTGATGCAAAAAAGGCCGAAGCAGCACCATATTAATACCATATGAATGTGATTTTAGAGAGGATTATGTAATGAAAGCATTGAACACTGTAATTGCTGATAAGTTTACAAACGGAATTTTAGACCCTAACAAAGAAATGTTAGGGCCTGTCAAAAACGGTGGCAGGATTATTGCGCACACGGCACCGGGATGCTGGGGGCCAATGCTAACGCCAGAACTCAGAGGCGGGCATGAAGTTACGGTTCCTGTTTACGTAGAAGGAGCAGAACCGGGAGATGCCGTTGCGATCTATATCGAATCTGTAGTAGTGACTTCTGATGTATCTTCATCGGGAACAGACAAGGCAGTGGAAGGAAATTATATATCGGACCCGTTTGTGGCGGATAAATGCCCTGTGTGCAATGAAATCTATCCAAAAAGTGAGATTAAAGGAACAGGAGTAAAATCTATTGTCTGCAAAAAATGCGGCACACCGATATCCGCTTTTGAAATGTCTAACGGTTATACCATGGCACTGGATCGAGAAAGAAAAGTAGGTGTAACGTTAACGGAAGATGCTGCGGGAAAAATTGCAAGTGATGCATGGAATGCCATGAAGATTCCCGAAAATTCCGTACAAAATCCGGTTGTGTTAATGCAAAAGAGCGACATTGCCGGAGCTGTTACACGCCTTAGGCCTTTTATCGGGCAGTTGGGAACAACTCCTGAAATTCCGTTTCCTGATTCACATAATGCGGGCGACTTCGGGCAATTTCTGGTAGGGGCAGAACATGCTTATGCAAAAACTAAAGAAGAATTGGAGAAACGGACAGATGGTCATATGGACATCAATAAAGTAAGGCCAGGAGCAGTCGTAATCTGTCCTGTAAAAGTGAAAGGCGCCGGAATTTATGTAGGAGATGTGCACGGAATGCAGGGAGAAGGGGAGATAGCCGGTCATACGCTTGATGTTTCGGCTGTTTCCGTACTTCAGATTGAATTGATTAAAGAATTGTATATTGAAGGTCCGATACTGCTTCCGGCCATAGAAGATTTGCCTTATCTTGCAAAGCCCCTGAGCAAAGAGGAAAAGGACAATGCGATGCTTCTTGCGGCATCTTATGGAATGAAAGAATTGGAAGAAAGTTTTCCTGTTTCTTTTGTGGGAACCGGAGTAAATCTGAATGCAGCTATTGAAAACGGATTAGGCAGAGCGGCTCGGTTATTGAATATGAGTGTGGAAGAAGTAAAAAACCGGACCACTTTTAGCGGTGCAATTGAAATTGGCCGTGCACCGGGAGTTGTGACGATTACTTTAAGGGTTCCTGCATCAGCCTTTAAACATGACAGGCTTGCTAAGATATTGATAGGCAAGTATCTGAGATAATCAGGGAGGTCTAAAGATGAAATACAGGGTAAATAATAACTGTACAAATTGTGGGGAGTGCTTATATGAATGTCATGTAGGCGCACTCGAAGAAGTTCCGGGAGGAATGAGAATTATTGAGAAACGCTGTGTAGGCTGTGAGGCATGCTATGATGCATGTCCTCACAATGCCATAGAGCCGGTAAACGAAGAGGAGGTATGAAAATGAAAAAATCTATACTTGAACCGGCAAGTCAGATACCGGTTATTGATGAGTGTGATGTAGCAGTTATAGGCGGAGGGATAAGCGGCATTTCTGCTGCTCTTGCGGCAGCACGAAACGGTTCTAAAACATATTTGATAGATAAGGAAATGTGTCTGGGCGGCTTGGCTACTCTGGGGCTGATTGTTGTTTATCTTCCACTGGATGACGGAAAAGGCAACCAGCTTGTAGGAGGCATTGGGGAAGAGCTTATCAGGAACTCACTCAAGTATGGGCCGGGTAGTATTCCCGAATGCTGGAATCCCGGCGGAGACCCTGCTATGCGGAAACGGAAAAGGTTCCGTGCCATGTATAATGCGGCATCTTTCATGATTTCGGTAGAAGAGCTTTTAGTAGAGGCTGGTGTAAAAATATTTTATGACTGTCGTTTCAGCAACGTCCATAAAGAAGGCAATAATATTGATGCTGTTATTTTAGAGTCCAAAGAAGGACGTATGGCATTGAACTGTAAAGCTGTCGTAGATGCTACCGGAGATGCGGATGTCTGCGTTGCTTCCGGGGAAGAAACGGTGGTATATAAGCGCAATGCACGTACAGGATGGTTTTATTCTTATGACGGAGAAAAGCTGAAGCTGCACCAGCTGGCTGATGAAATGTACAATATTGCCGATGACCAGCCTCTATATGAGGGGACCAAACAGGAAGATATATTCCGCTTTAATTATGACAGTCGTCAGATGATTATGGATAAAGTCCGTAAGATGAATGAGATTTCGGATAAATCGGTCTATCCTGCTATTATTCCCGCATATTCCGAATTTCATATGACAAGGCGGCTAAAATCCGATTTTGAACTTGGATATTCACAACAGAGGATTGTATTTGAAGACAGTATCGGGATGTGCAACTATTGGCTACAGAAAGGATATTTGTATTATCTTCCTTTGTCTGCGCTTACGGCTAAAAATACAGGGAATCTTATTGCTGCAGGGCGTTGTATTTCCGTAGATAATAAAATGTGGGACATAACAAGAGTAATTCCCGTATGTGCCGTGACCGGTGAAGCAGCTGGCGTGGCTTCGGCAATGATTGCATCCGGCAATAGTAATTTCAGGGATCTTGATATAAAGCGGCTGCAGGATACGTTAAAACAACAGGGGGCAATCATTGATCCGTCCTTAAAGGATGCATAGAATTGCGTTTAAAATTATTAGCGTTCATGCGGTATTTGATAATAAATTTGTGATACTGTACAATATTACATGAATGTTAAATAAATTTATGGAAAAGGATGGAATTGTTATGCCAACGACGATGAAAGATATTGCAAAAAAAGCAGGAGTTTCTGTTACGACTATATCAAAGATTTTTAATAATCGTGATATGAACATTAGTGAAGCCACAAAACAAAGAGTGTTTGAGATTGCAGAGGAGTTAAATTACGTTCCCAATTCAGTTGCAAAAAGCCTTCGTATGAAGACAAGTTACATGATTGGCGTTGTACTGGATGATATTTCTGATCCCTTTTATTCTTTGTATATGAGGGGAATAGTTGAAACTGCCTCTAAAAATAATTTTGACGTTTTATTTTCCAGCGCAAAAATGAGCATTGGAGATGAAATCAAAAGCGGAAGAGACAATCAGGCAGGAGCCATCAGATTTATGTCATCAAGAATGGTTGATGGAATCATCATGGATAAACTGGCAAGCAGTAGTAGTAGGGAAGCTATTCTTTCGGCAAAATGTCCGATTACAGCATATTTGGATGAGGACAATAAGGAAAAGTTAAATGTAGGACAGGTGTATGTTGATACAAAGGCGGCAATTAAAGATTCAGCAAATCTGCTTATTCAAAAAGGGTGCAAAAGAATTGCATTTATTTCTTCCAACATCAAGAATTATAAAGAACGTTTAGAAGGATACAAGGATGCGTTAAGTGAAAACGGGTTCCCCTATGAGGAGGCATTGGTTTATGAGGAAGATTTTGATGCGAATACAGGCAAGAAGGGACTGGAAGCTGTGTTGAAGCAGAAGGCCGACGGCATTGTATGCGGAAACGATCAGATAGCCATCGGAGTATTGGACGAGGCTGTAAGAAGAGGGATTAAGGTTCCGAAGGATTTGAAGGTAATCGGGCTGGATGATCTTTGGATGTCGCAGTTTACAACACCGGCATTGACTACGGTGCATCAGCCGATTTACCAGATGGGTGCGGAGGCGGCACAAATGCTGATAGATAACATTAATAACGGAACCCCCCTGCTTAAGAAAAAGTTGGATTATCATATTGTAATGAGAGAGTCTGTTTAGGCAGAAATGGAGAGATTAATATGGAAGATAATCATGCGGCAGAAGGCCGCAGTGAGGAAAGTTATGTTTTATCGATGGAAAATATAACAAAAACATATAATAATGGTTTTGTCGCAAACAAAAATATAACATTCCGTGCGCGTAAAGGCGAAATTCATGGTCTTGTGGGAGAAAACGGGGCAGGCAAAACGACTCTTATGAAGGTGCTGTTCGGCTTGGAAATTCCTGAAGAAGGAAAGGTGCTTGTCAATGAAAAAGAGGTTCATATTCACAATCCCCAGGAAGCGCTTGATTATGGAATAGGACTTGTTCATCAGCACTTTATGCTTGTGGAGTCCATGACAGTGGCAGAAAACATGGTTCTTGGGGCAGAACCAGTAAAAGGGCTTTCTTTTGACAGAAAAAAAGCCATTGAACTTACAGATAAAATATCTGAAGAGTACAATTTGCCAATTAATGCAACAGCCAAAGTAAAAGATTTATCTATTGGATATAAACAACGTGTTGAACTGCTAAAAATGTTATTGAGGGGTGTAAAAATTTTATTATTGGATGAACCTACGGCAGTATTGACGCCACAGGAGACGAAAGAATTGTTTATACAGTTAAAAAAATTAAAATCTCTTGGGTTTACGATTATTTTTATATCACATAAGCTGAATGAAATTAAGGAGATCTGCGATAATATAACAGTTTTGCGCAAAGGAAGGGTTGTAGGAACCAGTGAAGTGAAAAATATTAACGAGGCGGATATTTCACGGATGATGGTGGGACGGGATGCTATGCTGGCATTGGAAAAGAAAAAAGCCGTACCCAAAGATGAAATTTTAAAAGTAAGCAGCCTTTCTTATGTAAATGAATTTGGAGTCAGGATATTAAATAATATTTCTTTTGGCGTCCGCAGAGGAGAAATTCTCGGCGTGGCGGGAGTGGAAGGAAACGGGCAGGCGGAATTGGCTGAAATGATTTGCGGACTGCTTCCGGTTCAAAGCGGAAACATTTTTATTAAAGGGCAGTCCGTTGCAGGCAGTACGATTAAAGATATCAGAAATCAGAAGGTGTCTTTTATTCATGAGGACAGGATGGTTTTTGGTGTTTCAAAAAATCAGACAATTGCAGAGAATGTGATTTCTGACCGTTTCGATAAAAAGGAATACCATAAAGGTCCGTTGATTTTGAATCAAAAGGTCAATAGTGAGACAGAAACTTTAATTGATGAATATGCAGTGGCTTGTACAGGACCTTCGGCAGAAGTAAAGACACTATCTGGAGGAAATATTCAAAAAGTTGTTGCAGCCCGTGAATATTCTTCCTCGCCTGACTTACTAATTGCAAGTCAGATTACGAGGGGGATTGATGTGGGAGCTACGGAATTAATCAGAAAAAAATTAATCAGCCTGCGCGATAATATCGACACCGGAGTACTATTGTTCTCTGCAGACTTGAATGAAATTTTAACGGTAAGCGATAGTATTATTGTTTTGTTCGATGGAGAAATTGTGGCTTATTTTTCTGATGCACAGGCTGTAGATGAAACCATATTGGGAGAATATATGCTGGGCATAAAAAAGATGACATCGGATGAGATAGGGAGGGTCGTTTATGATGCGGTTAAAAAATAAAAGACTTAGACGTACCGTGGTAGATATTGAAAGAACATATGATTTTTATAGGACTGTTTTATCAATTTCTATTGCCTTCCTGATTACAATTGTTTTAATTTTTTCTATTAGTTCCAATCCGTTAAAAGATTTAGTTTCATTCTTGATAGGACCATTTCAATCAATTATTCGTATTTCTAATGTGATAGAAAAAACGATTCCGCTTTTGTTTACGGGAACGGCGGTATGCTTTATGTTTAAAGCAGGACAGCCCAATTTGTCCGTAGAAGGTGCATTTTTTCTCGGAGCGCTTGCCAGCAGTGCAGTTGCGACAATACAGGGAATTCCGCCGGTTGTTCATTTTATTTTGTGTGCAGCAGCCGGTATAGCGGCCGGTGCAATTGTATGCGGGCTTCCGGCTTATCTGGAAGTGAAATTTAATGTAATGGTTCTGGTTTCTTCTATGATGATTAATTACATTGCTCAATTGATAGGACAATATATGTTGCAATACTATATGGCAGATCCTTCACTGGGATATGTGGCATCGACCAAATATGCGGATTCAGCAAAATTGTTCTATCTGTTTCCAAGAACAAAGATTCATTTCGGCTTTATTATCGGTATTTTAGTTGTTGTGATAATGGCTGTCGTTATGTTTAAGACAAGGCTTGGATATAAAGCAAGAACCATTGGAGAGAATGTTTTCTTTGCAAAATATTCAGGAATAAAAGTAGGAGGAACCGTTATATTAATTCAATTGATTGGAGGAGCTATAGCAGGGCTTGGCGGCACATGTGAAACTCTTGGATTAAATACCAGATTTGCATATAACGGTTTAACCTCTCATGGCTGGGACGGGATAATGCTTGCGGTTATTGCTAATAACGACCCCAAAAGAATTCCTTTGGCCGCCTTGTTTCTTGCCTATATACGAACAGGAGCGGATATTTTGAATCGTACATCCAGTATGCCTACAGAGGTGGTTAAGATTATCCAGGCAATTGTAATCGCATTGATTTGTGCCAAGGGCATATTGAGCAGGCTTGAATGCAGGGCAATTATTCAAAATGCCAAAATGGATGAAATTCGGGAGGAGGCAGGAAGAAGCTTATGATAGAGTATATTTTTTCTTCAGTATTTGTGGCATCTGTTTTTCGGATGACTACACCGCTTCTATTTGCGGCTCTGGCGGCGCTGGTACAAAGAAAGGCAAACATTTTATGTATTGGTAACGAAAGCATTATGCTCTTTGCGGCCTTTGGAGGCGTTTTGATAAGTGCATGGACAAACAGCCTTACGCTGGGATTTATTGCCGGTCTGCTTGCCGGCGAACTGATTGCCTTCATTTTCGCATTTTTTGTGTTGAAGCTTCAGACTGACCCTATGCTGATTGGTCTTGCTTTGAACATTTTCGGATCGGGCGGGACGATTTATCTGATGTTTTTGACCACTGGCGATAAAGGAAGCACAGTGGGACTGAACAGTAAATTGTTTCCGTTTATAGATATCCCTTTTATTAAGGAGATTCCGATTGTCGGTACTGTTTTATCAGGTCATAATCTGATGGTATATGCCTCTGTTGTTGTTTTGTTCATTGTAAACTGGCTGGTATACAAATCAAAGCTGGGGTTGAGGATACGTGCTGTGGGAGAAAATCCCGATGCAGCAGCTTCAGTAGGGATAAATGTTTACAAAACCCAGTTCATTGCTATTATGATAAGCGGCTTGATTGCATCCTTAGGCGGAATGTATATGTCTATGGGATATTTGACATGCTTTTCCAGGGATATGGTTGCAGGCAGAAGCTTTATCGGCATAGCTGCTCAAAATCTGGGTATGGGGAATCCATGGATTACCATGGCGGCATCTGTATTGTTCGGAGCGGCACAAGCTCTGGCAAATGGTGCGCAGGCACTTCGTCTACCTTCACAGTTAGCGAATATGATTCCTTATGTTACAACGATTGCAGGGCTTGTTATTATGGGAATTGCCGAAAAGCGCAGAGAAAATTCTCAAAAAAAGCGAAAAAATATAAGTGAACAGTAAGAGTAATTTAGCAGCAAGAAAAAATATAATAACAGGAGAGTGACAAAGCGATGAATGAAATGATGAATGAGGAATATATGTTTCATATTAAAGTAAAGAAGGGAGATATCGGTAGATATGTTTTGCTTCCGGGCGATCCTTTTCGTACAGATCTTATGGCAAAGTTTTTGGATGATGCAAAATTAGTTGCACATAATCGTGAACACAAAACATGGACGGGTTACCTTGATGGGGAAAAAGTATCTATTACTTCTACGGGAATGGGATGTCCATCTACTGCGATTTGTGTAGAAGAACTTATTAAGGCCGGTGCGGATACTTTTATCCGTGTTGGCACTGCGGGAGCCGTAAAAGATAAAAATGATGAAAAAAATTATGATGGTGCCATCTGTATCGGAGCAGTAAGAGATGAAGGAACTTCTCTTCATTATATGCCGGTGGAATACCCGGCAATTGCAAACAGGCATGTGGTGGATGCTTTATCCAGAGCGGCGGAATCAAATCATGGAAATTATCTGGAAGGGATTACCCAGACTAAGGATTCTTTTTATGGCGAAATCGATCCTGACAGTTCACCTGTCAGCTATAGGCTCAAAGAAAGATGGAGTGCATGGCAGCGTGGAAATGTAGTTTGCAGCGAAATGGAATCGGCAATTATTTTCATTTTATCAAGTATTCGTGGTTGTAGGGCGGCGTCAATTATGAATTTTAATGATTTGGAAAAAACAATCGGTATTGCCTGTGACGCATTAAAGATATTGATTAAAGAAGATAAAGAAAAAATGTCGTAAATTTTAAATGCCTGCATTTGAATTACCCTCAGTATTCTATTGGATGCTGGGGGTAATGTATTGATGGGCTGGATTTCAAATGGTTTGAGCAGGACTGTAAAGATGAGCCTGTTAAAAAAGGAGCTTCCTGTATAATTCAAGTATAGGGAATTCCAAGAAAGAAGGTTGAGAAAAAAATACCTCAGAGTAAAATAAGATTACTGACTTGCAGGTTAGTGAAAATCTTATTGAACAGAGAGGTATCTAAAATGAATTGTAACACACAAAACGCAAAAA
>Ga0137306_100678_pt1 | contig 43312 bp, 40 predicted proteins | sample Inofroosms_March_FD_97187 | JGI IMG/M metagenome (GOLD analysis project Ga0137306, IMG submission 97187) | Mouse cecal microbial communities from Vienna, Austria - N-Acetylneuraminic and N-Acetylglucosamine D2O microcosms_March | ecosystem: Host-associated > Mammals > Digestive system > Large...
GGTTTCTTTTTTTGGATTTTTTGGAAAGGGCTGCTGATTTTGCCATGGTTCTCCTAGTTATTTACCATGAATTATGTGTTATGATGATTTTGTAACAGAAATGTAACAATTAGGAAATCATCTGGCTATATGTTGAAAAAACGGAAAATGTATGGCAGAAAAGGAGGCAATGACATGAGAAAATCAGCAATGTACAGATGTGTGTTAGCAGCTTTGGCAGCAGGGGCGATGACCAATACCGCATATGCAGCAAGCGTTGGTGCCTACAATATTCCAGGTGGACAGGCAATCGTGATTGGGGGGAGTAACCAGAATGAGTTAAGAGAGGTGCTGGGACAGCTACAAGGTAATTTCGGTGGTACATACTCCCGAAACCCGTTGCAGGGAAACTTCGGTGGTACATGTTCTGGAAACCAGTTGCCAACAGGTTGGACGGGAAATTTGGGGGGCAATTGTTTTGGCAACTTGTTTTCTGGGAATTCTGGTGATTGCTCATGGGATTTTTCGTGTGGAAATACAAATGAGAATTGTCCAGGAACAGGGAATCCAGGAGGGGATTTCAACTGTGGACCGGACAAACCAGAGATTCCCGATAAGCCAGAGATACCGGATAAACCAGAGATTCCTGACAAGCCAGAGATACCGGACAAACCAGAGATTCCCGATAAGCCAGAGATACCGGATAAACCAGAGATTCCCGATAAGCCAGAGATACCGGATAAACCAGAAGTTCCCGATAAACCGGAAGTTCCAGATGACAACCAGAATGCTTATGCAAAACAGGTGGTCAACCTGGTGAATGCAGAGCGGGAAAAAGCAGGACTCCCTGCTTTAAAAATACATACCAAAGCAGAGAGTGCAGCGCTTTTGAGGGCAAAAGAAATTGAGAAAAGCTTTTCTCATACCAGACCGGATGGCAGTGATTTTTCTACTGCATTGACTTTGGCGGGAATTAACTTTCAGTCGGCAGGAGAGAATATTGCCTATGGACAGAAAACCCCGGTATCGGTAATGAATGATTGGATGAATAGTTCCGGCCACCGGGCAAATATACTGAATGCGAATTTTACTTCCATAGCGGTCGGACATTATCAAAACAGCGCAGGGGTTGACTATTGGGTACAACTGTTTTTGCGATAAGATAGTTCTTGGTGAAAGGCGAAAGCATCATTTTCACACAAAGAGGAGATCAGGAGCGATTACTGCGGATGATGCCGCAGGCAATCTTCTGGCCGGAATTTCCGGATGGCTGGGTGATGAAATCATCTGAATTTTTGTGGAGGATGACGGAGCGATTGAGGATATCTTTGATTTGAAACCGTTTATCATAAAAGGCATCCCAGGCGTAGCCCTGATTGCCAAGAAGGGGAAGCAAATCTCCAGAATGCCAGGGATGAGGTTGGTCATCGGGATTGTAGTGTTCACCGGTTTTGGAAAAATTTTGGGAGCAGTCACCGTATTCGTGAATGTGAAGGGCATAGAAACTGGTACTTCCAGGGATAGAAATGTTAGGAAGATTAAACAGTTCAGTCTCAATCAGAATTCCGCCGTAAGGAGTATCATAAAATTTGACCAGGCCACTGATTTGTGGATAATCAGAACCGCCCTGGAGCCAGGCGATAGCCTGCGGGCGGTTTTCTTCTAGAATATGAAGAAAGGCGAGCCTGGGAGTTGGTTGTGGATTTGACATAATCGTTACTTTCCTTATAAGGGGATTTAGTGTAGTATATGCGGGAGCGCCAGAGCGTTCCCGTTTTTTTACGGTATGAAAAGCGATATATTGATGATATAGAAGATCCGGAAGCAATGTGAGATAGAGGGTACATATGGGAAATATAAAATGTGATTTATAAAATTTTAAAATGATATATAATAGAGAGGATGAGGTGAGAATGCGATGATAGATGAGTTTGTATATACAATAGAAAAAGAAACGGTACGGATTGATAAAGTTCGGGAGCCGGAGGCAGTGGTCGTGATTCCGGAGAAGATCGAAGGATACCCAGTGACAGAGCTGGGGGCTTATGTTTTGGCCGGAAGTAAGGTTGTGGATTTGTATTTACCCATGCAGCTGAGGAAAATTGGTGCTTATGGGTTTTATAATTGCGAGCAATTGCGGCGGATTTCTTGTGGCAGCAGAATGATAGATCTGGGAGCAGGTCTGTTTGCTGGAGCTGGAAGCGTGGAATTTTTAGACTTTACTCTTTTTGAGGGGGAGAAATCTTGCTTTAAGGAACTGTTATCAGAGTTACGACAGACCTTGCGGGTACGGATCCATCTGTCGGAGAGTGGGACGGAGGGAAGCGATGTTGTTACAAAACAGAAAGAAACGGTGGAAATACGGTTGATTTTTCCGGAGTATTTTGAAGAATCGGTGGAAAATACGCCAGCCCGTATTTTGTATATCGAAACGCATGGTTGTGGGCATCGATATCGTTATTGTTTTTCCGGAACACAATTTCAGTATCAAAGTTATGATGAGCTGTTTCCTCATGCGAAGGTCCAGGAGCCGGAGGCGCTCGTTGTCGAGATGGCGTTAGGGCGATTGCAATATCCACATGGGCTGACAAAGAAAAATGAAGGGATGTACCGGGAATATGTGGCGGGGCATTGGCGGATGGCAGCCAGACTAATGTTCGAGGCAGATATCTATAGAGGGAAATCAGACAGTAATTTGGAACCGGGAGGAATCCCCTGGCTGGTGAAAGAGATCCTGGAATATGGGAAGAATATCAATATAGATGCAGGGGAAAGAGACAGCGCGTGCGAAAAAGTATCGTTGACAGAAAAATTGCCAGAGCTTATCCAGATGGCGCAACGGGCAGGAGATACCGAGATGGTGGTTTGGTTGATGGATTTTCAGCATCAGAAGGCTTCACCAAAGAAACGACGTTTTGAATTGTAGGAGGAAAAAACATGATAGATCCGGTGAGGCACCGGCAACTGGAAGAATTGAATATGGTAGAATTATGTACCAGAATTCTTGTCAATGCCAGGAATGAACTGTATTTGAATATGCGATGTCTGGATGTGGCGTTGAGCAGTCTGGGATATGAAGCGGCGCCGGATTGTCCGGGAGTGGGGACGGATGGTTTTGTCATTTATTATCGTCCAGAATATCTTGGCCGGTTATATCGGCAGGGACGAGTATTGGTAAACCGCAGTTATCTTCATATGGTTTTACACGGTCTATTTTGTCATATGGATACCCGGGGCGTGCGGGAGGAAGCGGATTGGAATTTAGCGTGTGATATTGCGGCAGAGTCCGTGATCGACGGTTTGTATCTGCGCTGCGTACATCGCCAGCCATCGCTTTATCGACAGGATTGGTATGGGAGGATGAAAAAGCATTTGCCAGTGCTCAATGCCGAGGGCGTCTATCATATTTTGCAAAAAATGCAGTTGCCACCAAAACAAAGAGAACGTCTGGCAGCAGAATTCTATGTAGATGTCCATCAATACTGGCAGCTTCCGGGAGAGGATCCCCAGTTGTCCGTGACAAGACAGAATCAGTGGAACCGCAATCGAGAACGGATGCAGACAGAGATGGAGACGATGGGAAATCAGCAAGATGAGGATACTCGTAGCCTTTTGGAACATGTGCAGGTGGAAAACCGAGAGCGTTACGATTATCGGCAATTTTTGAGAAAATTTGCGGTATTGAGAGAAGAAATGCAAGTGGATCCGGATTCCTTCGACTATGTATTCTATACTTATGGAATGTCATTGTATGGAAATATGCCACTGATAGAACCTTTGGAATCAAAAGAGGTTAGCCGGATTGAGGACTTTGTGATTGTGATTGATACCTCGATGTCTTGTTCGGGAGAGCTAATACAGCGTTTTTTGGAGGAGACTTATGATATACTTTGTGAGTCAGACAGCTATTTTCGAAAGATCAATATCCATATCATCCAATGCGACGAGCAGGTACGCCAGGATCGGCGAATTACCAGCCGAGAGGAGATGGAGGCATATATGGCGGATTTTACAGTGAGCGGACAGGGTGGGACGGATTTCCGACCGGCATTTGAATATGTGAATATTCTGTTGCGTCAGGGAGCGTTTCGCCGGTTGCGAGGACTGCTGTATTTTACGGACGGTGAAGGAATTTACCCAGTGCAAAGGCCAGTGTATGATACTGCATTTGTCTTTGTAAAAGATCAATATACGGATATTTCCGTGCCGCCGTGGGCAATCAAACTGATATTGGAACCAGATCAGTTAGCAGAGAGGAAGGAAAACGATGAATATTAAGCGGGCAAAGCAGGAAATCAAGGACAGTATCCGAGCATATTTGATGAAAGATGCTTATGGGGCTTATGTGATGCCGGGAATCCGGCAAAGGCCGATTCTGTTGATCGGGCCGCCCGGAGTAGGAAAGACACAAATCATGGAACAGATTTCCCAGGAGTGTCAGATTGGTCTGGTAGCTTATACGATCACGCATCATACTCGTCAGAGCGCCATCGGGTTGCCATTCATTGAACAAAAGGAATTCGGTGGGAAGGAATACCGTGCAACAGAATATACAATGAGTGAGATTGTGGCATCTGTTTATGAAAAGATTCGCAGCACTGGTCTGGCAGAGGGCATTTTGTTTATTGATGAGATTAATTGTGTGTCGGAGACATTGGCGCCGACGATGCTGCAGTTTTTACAAGGGAAAAGCTTTGGAAATCACCAGATTCCGGAGGGCTGGATCATCGTGGCGGCAGGGAATCCTCCAGAATATAACAAATCGGTGCGGGAATTTGATATTGTTACGCTGGACAGGATTCGCCGGATTGATGTGGAACCAGACTTTGATGTCTGGAAGGAATACGCGTTGCAGGCGGGAGTGCACCCGGCGATTTGTTCTTATTTGAGTGTGCGGCAGCAGAATTTTTGCCGGATTGAAACGACGGTGGATGGGAAGTTGTTTGCCACTCCTCGCGGGTGGGAGGATTTGTCTCAGTTGATGGAAGTATATAGCTGTTTGGGAATGACAATAGATCGGGAGATTGTTACAGAATATATTCAGTTTCCTAAAATTGCTCGTGATTTTGCCAGTTATTTGGAACTTTATTGGAAGTATCAAAAAGATTACCAGGTGGAGGATATTTTGGCCGGCCGTACGCCGGCAGGAGTATATGAGAAATTAGAGCGAGCCGCCTTTGATGAGAGAATCAGTGTGACGGGGCTTTTGATATCGGCGTTGAATGAACAGTTCCGAAAGGTTTGTCAAAAGGAAGAACAGTTGGAGTTGCAGATGAAAAAATTGCGCGAATTGCAAGACAGTGGAGCTTTTGAAGACGAACCGGCAGGGGGACAGACAACATGTTTCAAGAATACTATCAGGGGAATAAACGGATATTTAGAAATGCTGGATAAGTTTCGTACAGACTGGGAACAGAGGCAGGAAAACGGACTGCTTTCGCGAAGGGAACTCTTTCTTTGCCGTGAGGTGAGTGAAGCGTTAGAGAAAAAATTACTGATTTTAAAAACCGAAGATTTTAAGTGTGCTAAGGATATGTGGAAGCGAATTCAGAAATTGTTTGCAACAGAAAATGATCAATATGAAGAATTGTCCGCCGAAGCAGGACAGAAGCTAGAATATGCCTTTGATTTTATGGAGGCGGTTTTTGCGGGAAGTCAGGAGATGGTGTTGTTTATGACAGAGTTGAATACTGGTTTTTACAGTGTAAAGTTTTTGCAGGAATATGAATGCGAGCGTTATTACCAGTATAATAAAGAACTTTTATTCTCTGAGGAAGAGCGAGAAATTGGAAAACTGCTGGGAACGGAAAATTGATAGAGAGAATTGCTTGTTTGTATCCCGGTATTGAATGACGAAATGAAAGCAGTTGTAAAAGGACAAAGAAGAAAGGATAGGAAAACAACAGGGAGGAGAGAGAAAGAAATGGCGATAAAAATATGGATGATGAGTGCACAGACAGCGGCGCCTCAAGTGGAAGCCAGTTGGATATTGAATGCTCTAGAGGGATGGACTCCGGAGTTGAAAGAATTTTTCTGGCGCCTGGTGTTAGCAGCGATAATTTTATTTGCAGGTTTCCGAATAGCTCGTGGTCTTCATGGGATATTGAAAAAAACATTTTCCCGGATGAATCTGGAGGAAAATGTAAATAAGTTTTTGCTTTCTGTGCTGAATGCTGCCATGTATGCACTGGTGGTGTTTATTGCGGCGGAAAAGTTGGGAGTACCATCAGCGTCTATCGTGGCTTTACTGGGCTCGGCAGGAGTAGCCATCGGATTATCATTGAAGGAAAGCTTATCAAATGTAGCAGGTGGGATTTTGATTATGCTGACGCGGCCATTTGTGATACAGGATTATATTGTCTGTAAAGATGTGGAGGGAACAGTGCAGGATATCGGTTTGGTGTATACCGTGCTGACTACAGTGGACAACCGCAAAGTTATCATACCTAATGGTATGGTAGCCAATGCTACGGTAGTCAACGTGACCGCTCAGGAGAAACGACAATTGGACTTGGAAGTGCAGATTGACTATACTTCTGACCTAAAAAAAGCCAAAGATATCCTTTGCGAAATTCTTAAGCAACATCCGCAGGTTCTCTGGGAAGATGGCACTCGGGTGTTTGTGAAAGAGTTAGGAGAAAGCGCCGTCGTTTTAGGTATGCGGGGATGGATTATGAGAGATGAATACTGGCTGGCTCGGTGGGATATTATCGAATCCATCAAATTACGGTTTGACGAGGAAGGGATAGTGATTCCGTTTCGGCAGGTGGTGGTGCATTCGGGGACCAAGGTGGGTTGTTTAGATAAGTAGTGGCAAAAGGTACGCTAAGGAAGAGGGGAGAGAAGCAACGGGAAATCGTCTGCTCCTTTTTCCGGTTTTGAGATTAAGGTTTGCTCTTGTAGGGAGTTTAGGAGTTTTTAAATTTTCGGATTTTGTGTTGAAAGGAAAATGCACACAGCTTAAGCATAAGCGAATTGGGCATTTTCCTTTTTGTTTTAGTAAAGTCCCGAAGTTTTGGGATTTTTTGATTCTGAAACAGCAAACGTATGGGATCGGATTGTTGATGTCTCCTTTCCGTTTTCCAAAGCGTACTATATTGTTTGAATTGTAATATATATATTATAAAATAAAATGTAAAAATAAAAACAAATAGTATTGACAATATGTATGTTTTGTTATATAAATGTATTATATAAAAAAGGAGGAAAAAACCATGGAACCAAAACAGATTATCGAAGCAATTAAGAAGGAAGCCCCAGCGATAAAGACCGTATATTTTGTAGGTTGCGGCGCTTCCATGTCCGACTTGTTCCCAGCAAAATATTTTCTAGAGAAAAATGCAAAGGAACTGCGTACCAGCCTCTACACGGCAAATAACTTCAACTATTCCACTCCTGCAGCCGTGGATAATACCTCCATCGTGATCACTTGCTCTTTGAGCGGGAATACCCCGGAGACCGTAGCCGCCACCAAGTTGGCTGTTGAGAAAGGCGCACATGTGATTTCCATCACGATCGATCCGAATTCCGGACTGGCGAAAAATTCTCAATATCAGATTATTCATGGTTTTCATGAAAGCTATGGCGCGAAGATGGAAAAGCCTGCCAGAGCCCTGGAGTTGGCTTGTGAGATCTTGAATGAGTATGAAGGATATGAGCATTATGATGATATGCACGATGGTCTGAACAAGATCATTGATTTGATCAATAGCTCCGTTCCGATGTTCCGCCCGATCGCCAGAACGTTCGCGGAGGAGAATTATAATGCGCCGATTCTGTATGTAATGAGTTCTGGCGCGACTCAGTATACGGCATACGGATTTTCTATGTTTTTGATGATGGAGATGCAGTGGTTGGAGTCCAGCAGTTTCCATACCGGTGAATTCTTCCATGGTCCGTTTGAATTGGCAGATGAGAATGCACATTATGTTCTGATGATGAATGATGGTCCAACCCGTCCGCTGGATGCCAGAGCACTGACCTTTATTCAGCGCATGAAAGCAAAATATACATTGATGGATGCTAAAGATTTTGGTCTCAGCTCTCATATTAAGAGCACAGTGGTAGAGTATTTTAACCCATTACTGTTAGGTGGTTTAACCAGACTTTTAGGAGAAGAGATCGCTATTAAGCGAGAGCATCCTCTGACAATGAGAAGATATATGTGGAAGCTGGAATATTAATCTTATGAAAAGTCGGATACAAAGAGAGACTTCCAATATGTTCTGGGCGATCCTGGGCGTGGTCTTTTTTGCAGCAGCATATCGGTGGTTCCTAGTCCCAGCTGGTCTTTACAGTGGTGGATTTACAGGAGTGTCTCAGCTCGTGAAGCTATTTCTGGCTGAGATACTTCGGATTCCGATGCCAGAGACCGTGGATGTCACAGGGATTATCTTTTGGTGCATCAACCTGCCGCTGTTTTTTCTGGGATATAAGAGTATAGGGAGGAAGTTTCTATACCGGACTGTGATAGCAGTCTGTATCCAGTCCTTGCTTTTGGCGATGATTCCGGCCCCGAAAGAGCCGCTTTTGGAAGATTTGTTGTTAAATTGTATTATCGGCGGCGCTCTTTCTGGTTTGGGGGTGGGAATTACCCTGCGCGCAGGAGGATCTGGCGGAGGTACAGACATCGTAGGCATGTATTGTGCAAAACATTATCCGGAATTCGGGGTAGGAAAGCTGAGCGTGATAATCAATGTCTGTATATACCTGATTGCGGCGATACGCTACGATCTGGAAGTTGCAGCATATTCGATGGTTTTTTCCATCTTATCAGGGATTATGGTGGATCGGGTTCATTATCAGAATATAAAGGTATCGGCATTTATTGCAACAAAAGATAAGACTCTTGGGGAGAAGATCAATCGGACCATATCCCGGGGAGTTACTAGTTGGAAAGGCTGGGGAGAGTACAGTCATTCGGAAGAAGTGGTTCATATGGTTGTGATCAATAAATATGAGCTACAGATGCTGAAAAAGTTGATTCGTCAGGAAGATCCCCAGGCATTTGTACAAATTATGTCCCCAGATATGATTCTTGGTAATTTTGAGAAGCGTCTGGAGGTACAATAAGCAGAGTGTAAAATGGAATATTACCATTAAATAAAGAAAGGAACAAGCAGGAGGCAAAATATGTTTAATTTTGATGAGGCAAAAATAAGACAAGAACATCAGAATGGTGTGGATATTATTCCCCAGATAGAGAAATTCGTGGATCAAGTATGTGAGGAAGGCTACTCTAGCATTTTTTATATCGGAATCGGCGGGACTGTGCTGTATGCAAATCAGATGATGCATATTGCCAAACAGCTTGGTTCTAAATTGCCGCTTTACATTGAGAATGCAGCAGATTTTAATCTGGTGGGAAATCCGTTTTTCGATAAAAAATCGGTGGTAGTAATCGAGTCTATTTCCGGAGATACCAAGGAAGTGGTGGAAGCGGTAGATAAGGCTCATGCTATGGGAGCTCGGGTTATTGGATATGTAGAGAAAGAAGGAACTCCTCTGTATGAAAAGAGTGATTATCTGGTAACTACCGTGGGCGGCGGATATTATTTCTGGTATACTGTGACTCTGCGGTTTTTAAAGAATGCCGGCCAGTTTGAAAAATATGATCAGTTCTTCCAGGAAATTGTACATATGCCAGACAATGTAGTACAGATTTATAAGGATGCCGATGCTGATGCGCAGGCTTATGCAGAAAAATATTGCGATGAGCCGATTACCTATTTGGTAGGCGCCGGCAATCTGGAGGATTGGGCAACTTGCTATGGTATGTGTATTATGGAAGAGATGCAGTGGATGCGGACGCGTCCCATCTCTGCGGCGAACTTCTTCCATGGGACGTTGGAAGTAATCGAGAGAGATATTCCGGTTATCCTGATCAAGGGGGAAGACATGGCTCGTCCTCAGATGGAACGGGTAGAGAAGTTTGTCAATACGATTAGCGCGAAGGTGAGTGTGTTTGACACGAAAAAGTTTAAATTGAATGGCATCAGTGAGGAATTCCGGGGCATGCTTTCGCCGATTGTGATGCGTTCCGCGTTCCAAAGAATTAATGTACATCTGGAGCACTGCCGCAGACATCCACTGGCAATTCGCAGATATTATCGGAGATTGGATTACTAATTGCCACATGGGCGATGGTAACATGAAAATATTTGACGATTTCCATGGCGAAAAAGCTTTCCTTATGTTATGATAATTCCATATCAATCTAAAGCAAAAGGTATGCCCAGATAATACATGATTTAGTTGCCTGGTTTGCTTTGGAAAGGAAGGTTTGTATGTCAGAGATAGTACGTGATACCGTGGTGCCGCTTTATATTCAGATAGCTGAGGATATCAAATCTAAAATTGAACGGAAGGAAATTCTGGCCAATTCCAGAATTCCTACGGAACTAGAATTGAGTGATGATTATGGCGTTAGCCGTATTACAATTCGCAAAGCGTTAGAATTGCTGGTGGATGAAGAAATTCTGGTCCGTAAACAAAGAATCGGGACATTTGTATCCGACAAAAAGCTTTCGAGGAGTTTGAATAGTTTTATGGGATTTTCGCAAAGCTGTGAGTTGGCGGGAAGTAAGCCAGGAACCAAGTTTTTGTCGGCAGATCTGGTGAAGGCAATGCCATCTGATATTAAGAGTCTGGGCCTGCAAGAAGAAGACAAAGTGATTCGAATCCGGCGTCTCCGGTACTGCAATGATGTACCGGTCATTCTGGAAGAGAATCATTATCCGAAAAAATTTGCCTATCTTCTGGCTGAGGATCTGAATCGTTCTCTACATGGGATTTTGGAAGAACATGGAATTTTGCTCAGCAATGGAATCAAGACAATCGGAATTTGCTATGCTACAAGAGAAGAGGCAGAACACCTGGAAGTTAAGGAGCATGACGCTTTGATTTTGTCGAAGGATGTAGCTTATGATGCGACAGGAGAACCAATTTACAGCGGCAAGGAGATCGTCAATGCTGACCGCTATGAATATAAAATATTGACAAGCAGTATGGTGAGGGAAGAATGAGACAAATCAGCCGGGAACAAATTGCCGTGATGAATATCCAGTATAAATATTTTCCGCTGACGCGGTTTCTGGATGATGCGGTGGAAAATGGTGTAAAGAATATTGAACTTTGGGGAGCGGCACCTCATTTTCATATGGAAGATATGACCTGGCGGGAGATTGCCGGAGTGCGGCATGAGATTGAAAGCCGGGGACTGAAGTTGATATGCTTTACGCCGGAACAGTGCGTGTACCCAATCAATCTATCGGCTCCGTCGAGAGAGGCTCGCCGACGGAGTGTACGTTTTTTTGAGGACAGTATACGGGTGGCAGGAGAATTGGGATGTGACAAGGTATTGGTGACGACAGGCACGGGATACTTTGATGACAGTGATTATTCGGATGCTTGGAAGCGTGCGGCAGAGAATCTGTATGGCTTGGGAGAATTGGCCGCTCATTATGGAGTGACATTAGCTTTGGAAGTGCTGCGCAGAGATGAGAGTAATCTGGTATATGATCTGCCTACTCTTTGTAAGATGCTAAAGGAGCTGGCGCATAATTCCATTGGAGGAATGATTGATACAATTCCGATGGCACTGGCGGGGGAGAGTCCGTCGCAATATCTGCAAGAGCTGGGAGAGAAGCTAGTGCATGTGCATTTTATCGATGGCGCGCCTAGAGGACACCTAGCCTGGGGGGACGGAGTATTGAATATGAAGCGTTATCTGGAAGAATTTGCTACATTTGGGTACCAGGGATATCTCTCTTTGGAGATTACGGATGGCAGATATTTTATGGAACCTTCTTTGTCAGTGGCTCAAAGTATCCGGCAATTGTATTCCGTTTTGCACGAATGATTTAAGGTAATGGTTTCGGTTATCAGAATGTTTATACTTTTTTGGTTATGAATACCTGATTCAAGCCCGCAGGGAGACTGACTGCGGGCTTGTTTTTCTGTCAGAAAAGAGAATTTTACAAAAGGAAACGTTTTTTCGAGAAGATGAAAAATTGTTAAAAAAAGAACATTGATTTAGTAAAAATAACAATAAAAAAGAAAAGTGAAAAATTCATAACAAGAAAAACAAAAAATAATAAACAAATACTTGATTATTTGTAGCATTTATGTTATAACAATATAGAATAAATAAACGAGTAAGACAAACATCAAATAATACATGGAGGAAACTATGATCAAGGTGTTAGGCATTGGAGATAATGTATGTGACAAATATCTTCACATAAAAACAATCTATCCCGGCGGGAATGCTTTGAATATTGCAGTTTTTGCAAAGTTTCTGGGAGCGGATACCGCCTATCTGGGAACCATTGGAGATGATGAGGTGGGACAGCATGTATATTCCGTGGTGAAAGGGCTGGGAGTGGAGCTTTCTCATTGCCGGATGGAGGCGGGGGAGAACGGCTGTGCCAGAGTGCGTTTGGTAGATGGAGACCGAGTCTTTCTTCAGGGAAACCAGGGTGGAATATCTCGGATAAAGCCGCCAATGTTGACGAAAATTGATGAGAAATATATTTCTCAATTTGATTTGGTACATACCAGTATCTACAGTTTTATGGAATCAGAACTTCCTAAGATCCGGAGAGCAGCACGATTCGTATCTATGGATTTTTCCAATAGTTATGATGAAGATTATCTGAAAAAATGCTGCCCTTATCTGGATTGTGCAGAGATATCTTGTGGAGATATGCCAGAGGAAGAGATTCGGCGGGTGATGGGACAGATTACAGAATGGGGATGCAGACACATGGTGATTGCCACCAGAGGAAATAAAGGAGCATATGTGGCGGTGGATGGCTTGTTCTATGAACAGTCGCCGTGTCTGGTAAAAGCAAAGGATACCATGGGAGCCGGTGATTCATTTATTACCAGTTTTCTGGTGAATTATCTGGACGGGATGCGGGAAGCCGTAGATTTTCCTGAGAATTCCGGACAGAAGGGGGTAGTCACAGCAGAAGCGTATAAAGATTTGCTAATTCGGCTGAGCCTTTATCGTGCCGCTGTATTTGCTTCCGGGCAATGTCAGAGAGATGGTTCTTTTGGTTTTGGCAAAGAAGTGGAACTGACAGAAGCGGATCTGCAAGTGATGAGTGACGGAAAAACAAAAAAATAAAAGTCTCCGGCTAAAAAATACGGAGAGCTTTGAGGAAAGGAGAGTATTTATGAAGAAGACATGGATGAAGAGGACATTATGTGGCATGCTGGCAGGGGTAATGATGTTGTCAGCAACAGCCTGCTCGGGAGGAGGCAGCGAGACGGCCTCAACGACGGCAGCAGGGGGCGCAGCACAAGGAGGAGAAGCACCAGCAGCGCCGGCAGTTTCTGGGGAGCAAAAGGTGATTAAATTTATGCACCGCTTTCCGGATGAACCCTACAACAGCTTTATTGAAGGAAAGCTTCACGAGTATGAGGCATCTCATCCGGATATCAAGTTTGAGATTACCAGTGCACAGAATCAGGAGTATAAAGAGAAGATTAAAATTGTAGTCGGCGGCGACGATACCCCGGATATTTTCTTTAGTTGGGTAGGAGATTTTACGGAGCGCTTTATCCGTGAGGGTCTGATTTTAGACTTAGGGCCGTATCTGGAGGCGGATCCGGAGTGGAAAGATTCTCTGATTGAGTCTCAGATGGAGCAATATACCAATAAGGACGGCATGGTTTACGGAATTCCGTTCCGTCTGGATTGTAAGCTGTTCTTCTACAATAAAAAAATGTTTGATGACAATGGACTGGAGGCGCCGAAGACATGGGATGAGCTGATTGCCGCCTGTGAAACGCTGAAAGCTGCTGGGATTACCCCGATTGCTTTCGGTAATCAGGAGCCTTGGTCTGCCTCTCACTACATGGGAACGTTGAATCAGATCTTTGTACCGGATGAGGTACGGGCAAAGGACTATGATCCCACCAGCGGTGAATTTACCGATCCAGGATACATTGAGGCGTTGGAGCATTATCAGGCATTGCTTCCCTATATGACGGAAAATCCCAATGGCGTGAAACCGGATATGTCCAGAACCAACTTTGTTATGGAGTTAGGCGCCATGTATTATGCTGAGTTGATCGAAATTCCCTATATCAAGATGGATAATCCAGAGATGGAATTTGGTATGTTCAATTTCCCGAAGGTGGAAGGGGCAAAAGGAAATCAGGATATTCTGACTGGGGTTCCGGAAGGCTTTGTAGTATCTTCTAAGACTCAGTATCCCGATGAGTGTGTGGAATTTTTGAAATGGTTCCTGGGCAAAGAAGTGGGAACTCAGCAGTGTCAGGAAATTGGTTGGTTCAATGCAGCAAAGGGAACAACCGAGGGATTGACAGATACGGCTCTCTTGGACGGTTATCAGGCAGTTATGGATGCCAAGGCAATGAGCGCATGGTTGGACAATGCTTTGTATTCTACGGTTTGTGACGAGTATTTGACCACAGTATCCGACCTGACTAACGGAGATATCACACCGCAGGAGGCGATGGCAAAGATTCAGGCCAAAGCGAAGGAAGCACAGACTCTTGTCGGTACCACCACACAACAGTAAAGCCGTCAGGCAGGTCTTTTTCGAAAGACCTGCCTGTATTTAAAAAGGAGGGTGAAGATAGTGAAAACAAAAAAACATACCCCGTATCTGTATATGCTGCCCGGAGTGCTTATGGTTCTGTTTTTGTGTACATTCCGGTTTTGATGAATATTGGGTACAGCTTTTTTAGGTTGTCCTCATATTCGTCAGGAGCAACCTTTGTGGGAATAGACAATTATAAAAGACTTTTTTCGGATCAAGTTTTTCCGATTATGCTTAAAAATAATATTGCCTACTGTGTGATATCATTGATTGTACAGGTGGGTTTTGGTACTGTTCTAGCCCTGATTCTGGAAAGCAGCACAATTGGGGATCGTTTTAAAAGCTTTTTCCGGAACTTATATTACATTCCGGCTCTGATTTCTCTGACCGCAGTGGGTTTGATGTTCACCTTTATTTATGAGCCGAATATTGGCTTTATCAACAATCTTTTGCGGGCGTTTGAGCTGCCGACCTACGGATGGTTGGGAGATTCCAAACTGGCAATTTATTGTGTGATTGCCATGAGTCAGTGGCAGTTTACTGGTTATATCACTCTGTTGATGGTAGTGGCGTTTCAGAATGTGCCGCAAGATTATCTAGAAGCAGCGGCCATTGATGGAGCAGGTCCGATTCGCCGGGCGATCAGTATTATGATTCCTCAGGCCAAGGAGCAGCTTTTGGTATGTACCATTATTACAGTAATTGGCGCATTTAAACTCTACACGGAAGTTTATGCGACGACTGGCGGCGGGCCAGGTAACAGCTCGCAGGTAATGGGTCTGTTTTTGTATCAACAGGCATTCTTACATGATGATTTGGGAATGGCTGCCGTAACGGGAGTATTTATCTTTGCGATTACGGTGACGCTTTCGATCATTCAGATTCGGGTGACCAGATCCGGACAGGATTAAGGAGGTGGAAGGATGAAAAAACTCACAGTTAATATATTGCTGAATTTGCTTTGCGTAATATTGGGAATTATCATTGTAGCACCACTGGCCTGGATACTCTTAAATTCCTTAAAGACAAATCAGGAGTTGTTTAAAGATTCTCTGGCACTTCCGAATGTATGGCAATTTGGAAATTATGTGAAGGCATGGAATCTGGGATTATATCGGTATTTTGGTAACTCGCTCTTAGTGAGTTTGATTTCCCTGACCGGAATTCTGGTGACATCTTCTTTTCTGGCTTATGGATTGACTCGCTTCCGCGCCAAAGGCAGCAATATTATCTTTATCATTGTACTGGGGGGAATGGCACTATCGGAACAGGTGGCACTGGTTCCCCTGTATAAGATTTTGCGGGCATTAAAAATATATGATACTTACGCGGCGGTCATTTTGCCTTATATTGCTTTCCGGATTCCGTTTACGGTATTTTTGATGAGAGCGTATTTTATCTCTATTCCGGCAGAGCTGGAAGAGGCAGCTGTGGTAGACGGCTATAACAGCCTGCAGATTTTTACCAAGATTATCATTCCGATCAGTAAACCGATTTTTGCATCCTGTGCGATTGTAAACTTGAATTTTGTGTGGAATGAATTCTTGTTTGCCAATGTTTTTCTGAACAATAAGGCATTGCAGACAATTCCGATTGGTTTGATGACCTTTAAAGGAGATTTGAAGATCGATTATACGACAACGCTGGCGGGCTTAATGATTGCATCGGCGCCGCTGATCCTTTTGTTTATCTGCATGTCCAGGCAGTTTGTAAGAGGTCTGACGAGCGGGGCAGTGAAGGGTTGATAATATGAAAGCAGTTGTTTTTGATATGGATGGAGTGATTGTGGATACAGAGCCTCATAATATGCGACGGGTATATGCGTATGTGTTGTCGCTTCGTCCGGACACGCCAATAGAAGAGATGTATCAGATTGTGGGAAGAACCCGGCAAGATGTGTGGACCCGGATTGCCGGGATTATCGGAGCGGGAAAGAGCTGGGAGGAAACCCAGGCGGATTATGAAAAAAATTGGAAGCCAAACCATGATTCCCCAATTGATTACCCGGCTATCTTCCGGAAGGAAACTTTGGAGATTTTGCAGTGGGCGAGAAACAAGGGACTGCGGACAGCAGTGGCTTCTGCCACGGGCTATGAGAAGGTAAAGGCAATACTTCTCGAGGTGGGAGTGGAGCCTTATCTGGACTTGATTATCAGCGGAGAAAGCTGTAAAAAAAGCAAACCGGATCCGGCGATTTATCAGAAGGCGGCAAAGCTTTTGGGGGTTCGGCCGGATGAGTGTATTGCAATTGAAGATTCTACAGTGGGAATCACAGCGGCACACAGGGCCGGAGCGACGGTAGTAGCGCTAAAGGATGATCGTTTTGGGTTTGACAGGAGTCTGGCGGACGGAGAGATCGAAAGTTTGGGAGATTTTCAGGCATGGGTGGAAGAAAATATGGTAAACAATGCTTAGTTACCAAAGTACATTCCAGTGCAGGAGTAAATTCTGTCGGTTGTGTCTGGTATTTATAAAGGTTTAAAAGGGGTGTCTCCTTACTAATATCATTTAGCTAATTTTCTCAGAAGGTACGCCATGGAAGAACTGGAAACGGAACTCGCAGCGATACCGGGTTATCGAGAGCCGGAAACAGTGGAAGTACAGAAAGAGATTTTGAAAAGTCATAAAGGGGGACTGAAAGAGCAACGGCATTAAATCTAAAACGGCTGGTAAAGGCAGTGTAACAACTGCGATTATCAGCCGTTTTTAACGGTCATTGAATTTATGTGGTATAAAATTTGATAGTGAAAAATTAGTTTGTCAACAGGTCTTTTTTGAACGGTCTCGAATAAGAATTCGATATGTAAAATTTTGCTGTCGATTTTTGAATTTCCTGTTTTCGACGGTTCTTTCTATTTATAGTATAACCATTGCTGGAGTGTTTATACATTCTGTTCGGATTTTTTTGCATCAAAAGTAAGGCATCTTAAGAATTATTGATTGTTTTCTGAAAATAATCTGTTGAAATTGCGTCTTAGCTACCGCCATAAAAATACTTTTTTTCGATAAGAAGTGTCATATCTGAATTCTTATCCAAAAGGAGCCATTTTTCGAAAGACACAAACTACTTTACACTACCTGTTAAATCTTAAATCTTGTTAACCAATAGCCTGATTTTGCTCAAGCCATGTCCTATTTTCTGTACTCTGCCCCCATGCCTCAAGAGCCAATTCATAAGTGTCAGATACTTTGTCTTTGACTTCCCTCATTTCTTTCTTTAAATCTCTTTGACCGAATTTTAATGCTGCTATTTCTGATTCGATCTTTTCATTGCTGGTTTTTAAAGCAGTCACTTCTGATTCGATCTTTTCATTGCTGGTTTTTAAAGCAGTTATTTCTGATTCGATCTTTTCATTGCTGGTTTTTAAAGCAGTTATTTCTGATTCGATCTTTTCATTGCTGGTTTTTAAAGCAGTCACTTCTGATTCGATCTTGTCTAGCCTGTTATTAATAGGCTGTAATAATGTTGCGATTGCTTGTAAGTCGTTATTTGTCAATGTCATACGATCACCCCCCTCTAATCTTTATGATAAAAGCATATCACACTCAGGGTACAAAGTCTATTTAATTTAATCATTTATACGAATGTAATGCGGATAGCCTTAGCGAAAACAAAGAAGCGCTTCCCGATCCTTTTTCCATGGCGTACCTTCTGAGAAAATTAACTAAATGGCATTGCTCCGGCAAACTTTGAAGCTGCCAAAAAATGGGCTTGTTTTTACCACATTGTCATGTGGTGAAAAAAGCCCCAAAACCCCTTGATTTTCTGCCAAATACCTATTATAATATATAATACAAATTAAAAATAAGTTCTTCGGGGCAGGGTGTGATTCCCTACCGGCGGTAGAGTCCGCGAACCACGCAAGTGGCCGATCCGGTGAGATTCCGGAACCGACAGTATAGTCTGGATGAGAGAAGAGATTGTGTGTGGCAGCCGGAATCGGCTGCGACGTTTCAGGCAGAGATTTTGGCACCCCGGATGGAGAGACATCCGGGGTGTTTTGTTCATAAAAAATATTTTATGAAACAAAGATGTTCTGTGCGGATGACAACACACGATTCCTCTATGCGATGAACTTACAAATTCAAAATTCAGGAGGACAAGGAATGAGAGAGAATCGGTTGTTGTCTACAAAAAACATTGCGGTAATGGGAATGCTCGGCGCATTAGCGGCCGTGTTGATGTTATTTGAAGTGCCGTTGCCGTTTATTGCTCCTAGTTTTTATGGATTGGATCTGAGTGAGGTGCCGATTTTGGTGGGAACTTTTGCCTTGGGGCCAGTGGCTGGAGCAGTGATGGAAGTGGTAAAAATTTTGATTAAGTTGGTATTAAAACCTACCAGCACCGGATTTGTGGGAGAGTTTGCCAATTTAGTATTTGGCTGTTCGATGGTCTTGCCGGCAGGCTTGATTTATCGTTTTCATAAGACAAAAAAGAGTGCGATGATTGCCATGGCAGTAGGTACCGTGATTATGGCGGCGGTAGGCATTGTAGGGAATGCTTTAGTGATGATTCCGTTTTATGCCAATTTTATGCCGCTGGAGAATATTTTGGCCGCTGGAGCGGCGATCAATCCGGCTGTGGGCAATGTGTGGACTTTTGCCGTATTCTGTGTAGGGCCATTTAACGTCATCAAAGGGATTATTGTTTCTGTGATTACAGCACTGGTCTATAAGCGGGTCAGCGTGATGATTCACAGTATAGGTATGGAAGGGCAGAGAAATAAACGTCGGGTTGGGGCGTAAGCAATACACTGGTTTTGATTCGAACAGAAAAGTATATATTGTCTTTTGTGCCGGTAATGGCGCGGCGGTTTTCTTGCTTGCACCGTACCGGCACTTGTGCTATGATTAGCCGTAACAGAGCCGGAAACAAGAGGGGAAACAGGAATATGAAAACCAGAATGATGCAAATCATTGATTCGGAAAATGTTCGGGATGAGGAGTTGCGGGAGGCGGCGCGTATTCTGCGTACCGGCGGATTGGTGGCATTTCCGACAGAGACAGTATATGGATTGGGAGCCAATGCTTTAGACGAGAAGGCGTCCGGAAAGATTTATGCGGCTAAAGGACGACCTTCGGACAATCCGCTGATTGCACACATTTCTGCCATTGAAGAGCTGAAACCTTTAGTGAAAGAGATTCCGGAGATGGGAAGACGACTGGCAGAGGCATTCTGGCCGGGACCTTTGACTTTGATATTTCCCAAGAGTGAACGGGTGCCTTATGGAACGACGGGAGGTCTGGATACTGTGGCAGTAAGGATGCCGGGGATGGCAGTGGCACGTAGACTGATAGCACTGGCAGGTGTGCCGGTGGCGGCGCCAAGTGCCAATCTTTCCGGCCGCCCGAGTCCGACGACGGCGCAGCATGTATGGCAGGATATGCAGGGAAGAATTGAGCTGATTTTGGATGGTGGTCCGGTAGGAATCGGAGTGGAGTCTACGATTGTCGATGTATCTGGAAAGATTCCGACATTGTTGCGGCCAGGGGCGATTACAATAGAAATGCTGGAGAAAGTGGCAAGTACGGTGGCGATCGATCCAGCGCTTATGGGGAAACCGGATTCGATGATACGTCCCAAGGCGCCAGGCATGAAATATCGCCATTATGCGCCTAAGGCAGAGATGACCTTGGTAGAGGGAAAGACAGAGGCAGTAGTCCGAGAAATCCGACAATTGGTGGATGAGCAGATGATGGCTGGTCATCGGGTAGGGATTCTTTGTACCGAAGAAACCAGGGAACAATATCCGAGAGGGATTCTTCGCTGTGTGGGAGCACGTAGCGATGAGGAGATGATTGCGCACAACTTGTTTGCCGTATTGCGGGAGTTTGATGATCTGCAGGTGGACTGTATTTATTCGGAAAGCTTTCCGCAGAATCATCTGGGGTATGCGATTATGAACCGGATGCAAAAGGCGGCCGGATATCGGATGATTCATGCGAAATAAAGCAGAAATACAGGGAATAGGAGGCGTCGAAATGGAAGAGATAAAAAAACGGGCAGATTATATATCTTGGGATGAGTATTTTATGGGAGTTGCAGATTTATCAGGGAAGCGATCGAAAGATCCGAACACGCAGGTGGGGGCCTGTATTGTGAGCCAGGATAACAAGATTTTGTCCATGGGATATAATGGCTTTCCCCGAGGCTGCTCAGATGATGAGTTTCCCTGGGGAAAGGAATCAGAAAATTCAGACCCATATAGCGCCAAATATCTGTATGTGACGCACAGTGAACTGAATGCAATTCTCAATTACCGCGGAGGCAGTCTAGAAGGGAGCAAATTATATGTAACTTTGTTTCCTTGCAACGAGTGTGCCAAAGCGATCATTCAGGCAGGGATTAAAACTATCATTTATAAAGAGGACAAATATCAGGATTCCCCTTCTGTGCGGGCATCTAAGAGGATGCTGAACGCTGCAGGAGTGCGGTATTATCAATATGAGATGACGGGACGGACGATTAAAATACAGGTATAAGGCGAGACAGATAATGAAATTTTTGCTGACAGCAATCAATGCGAAATATATTCACTCCAATCTAGGGGTATACAGTTTGAAGAAGTATGCAGAATCTGCAAGTTCTGGGGAATATGGGATAACGATTGAGATAGCGGAATATACCATCAATCATCCGGTGAGCCAGATTTTGCAGGATATATATCGGCGTCGGCCAGATATCATCGGATTTTCCTGTTATATCTGGAATCTAGATTATGTGTGGGAGCTGGTTCATGATTTACACAAAATTTTGCCGGGCACGGATATCTGGCTGGGCGGACCAGAAGTATCTTTTGATGCCAGACAGATTCTGGAGAGAGAGCCAGAAGTTTTGGGAGTAATGAAAGGAGAAGGGGAGACGGTTTTTGTCGAACTGTTGACGGGTTACCGATTGCTGGGGAGTTCGGTGCAACAATGGCAACAAAGGCGTTTGGAAAAGAAGCAGGAGGAGTTTCGCACAGCTGAGTGGCGTGCTTTTTGGAAAAAGTTACATCAGCTTTCTGGAGTGGCTTTTCGCGGGGAAGACGAGGGGATTCAGGACAATGCGATCCGTGCGGCAGAGACACTGAGCCAGATTCCTTTTCCGTATACGGATTTATCAGAGATGGAACATCGGATTATTTATTATGAAAGTAGTCGAGGGTGTCCTTTTTCTTGTAGTTATTGTCTGTCATCCATCGATAAATCCGTACGTTTTCGGGATCTGAAACTGGTGAAGCAGGAGCTGGATTTTTTTCTGGACAGGCGGGTGCCTCAGGTGAAGTTTGTGGATCGGACCTTTAATTGTAAGAAGGAACATGCGATGATAATTTGGCAACATATTTTGGACCATGACAATGGCGTGACAAATTTCCATTTTGAAGTTGCCGCGGACCAGATGGAGGAAGAGGAATTAAAGCTGTTGGAAAAGATGCGTCCGGGTTTGATTCAGCTGGAGATTGGGGTGCAAAGCACAAATCCGGATACCATCCGCGAGATTCATCGTCAAATGGATTTGAATCAGTTGCGAAGAGCGGTCAAGCGGATTAATCAAGGCCATAACATTCATCAGCATCTAGACTTGATTGCCGGACTTCCTTTTGAAGGTTATGAAAGTTTTCACCGCTCGTTCAATGAGGTATATGAGATGGAGCCAGAGCAGCTGCAATTGGGTTTTTTAAAGGTGCTAAAGGGATCTTATATGTATGATATGGCAGAAAAATATGAGCTGGTATATCAGGAAAAGCCGCCTTATGAGGTGCTGTCTACCCGTTGGATTTCATATGAAGAGCTCTGCCGATTAAAAGGGATAGAAGCGATGGTGGAGGTTTATTATAATAGCGGGCAATTCATCCATACATTGAGACGGCTTATGCAGGAATTAACCGATCCGTTTGCTTTCTATGAACAATTGGCACAGTATTATGAAAATAGGGGGTTGAATGGAAGAAATCATACCCGGTTGGCCAGGTATGATTTCTTGCATGATTTTATCAGAGAGTTGTCTGGCGATAAGGGAAAATACTGGCAGGATCAGCTGGAGGACACGCTGGTATTTGACTGTTATTTGCGTGAAAATTGTAAAAGCAGACCAGGATTTGCCTTGGATTTGACCCCGTATAAAGACAAGATCCGAAATTTGGTGCCAGAGATGAGAAAACTGGGGAGGCAGGTTCATGTAGAGGTGTTGCGTTCCAAAGAGATCTGGCTTTTTGATTACCGGAACCGAGATCCGCTGACCGGGAATGCTTCCGTGACACAATTAGAATAGAAATTTCATGAAGGGAAAAACATAAAAGGAAAAAGGGCAGGAAGGTAAAAAATTGGATTTGAATTATATAGCAATCGACCTGGAAACGACAGGTCTGGACGCCAAACGAGATAAGATTATCGAAGTGGGGGCGCTCCGGGTGCAGGAGGGGATAGCGGTTGCCCGATATCATTCTTTGGTTAATCCGCATCGGAAATTGGAATCGCGAATTCAGGAATTGACCGGAATTCGAGATGAGATGGTGGAAATAGCACCGAATATAGAAGATATTATGGCAGAGATTGTGGATTTCTGTGGGGAGCTTCCTCTTCTGGGGCATTATGTAATTTTTGATTATAGCTTTTTGAAACGTGCGGCAGTGAACCTTGGCATTGATTTTGAAAAATCGGGTATAGACACTTTGAAGCTGTGTCGCCAATTGATGCCGGAAGGGGAGTCTAAAACATTAGCGGCGGCATGTGCTTTTTTTAAAATTGCAAGGAAGGGTGCACATCGAGCGTTGGGAGATGCAGAAGATGCTCATTGCCTTTATCAGGCATTAATTAGCCATTTTTCGAGCAGAGAGGAAATTTTTACGGCAAAACCAATGATTTACAAGGTGAAAAAGGAGCAACCAGCCTCGAAAAAGCAAAAAGAGGACTTGCGGTATTTATTAAAATATCATAAAATAGATGTGCCTGTAGAAATTGATTATCTGAGTCGCAATGAGGCTTCTCGCTTAAAGGATCAGATTATTTTTCAATATGGCAGATTTTAATGAATATTTTCCAATGAAAGAGGTGAGCGTTAAATCATGAATAATAAAAAGAGAAAGATGATTTCCACAATTATTGTTATCTTATTAGTATTGGCCATGATTATACCGACGGTGGCGAGTGCATTAACTATGTTTTCATAACCAGGAGGGATAGCAGAGGATTATGAAAAGATCTAATAAATGGGAGATTTTTTTTGCCGCGGCTGTCGCGGCTGTATTTTTCGCCGGGCCGGTCTATGCCAAGGAAAAAACTTTGCCAGAAGGATTGTTTGTGGGCGAGGCTGCTTTGGGAGGGATGACAGAAGAGGAAGCCAGAGAGGCAATAAAAGCAGAGGAGAAACGGCTGGCATCCCGAAAAATTACATTGAATATTGATGGGAATGCGGCGTCAACTACAGCAGAAGAGCTGGGATTGTCTTGGGAGAATCCGGAAGCGGCCGATGAGGCAATGAAGCAGGCGTCCGGAGGAAATCTGGTAGAACGTTATATGATCCGCAAGGATATAGAGAAAAGTCCCGTTCATGTTGTTATGGAAACGGCAATGGATGAAGGCAAGGTAGACGCGTTTATTCGCAGACAAATGGAAGGGTTGATGGAGGAACCACAGAACGCTTCTATTGCGCGGGTGAACGGGGCTTTTCAGATTACTCCTGGCGTCTCTGGTAAGGTGGTGGATATTACAGCCACCAGAGCGGCATTGGAAGAAGCATTCCGAAATGCAGATGGAGAAGAAGTATCAGCGGAGGCAGTAGTTGCCGAGCGAGATCCCGATATCAGAGAAGAGGATTTAGCATCGATTCATGATGTATTGGGTACATTCACTACTGATTTCAGCAGCAGCGGGTCGTCCCGTTCCGGAAATTTGGCAAATGGAGCGGCAAAAATCAATGGACATGTTTTGATGCCGGGAGAGACTTTGTCTGGTTATGAATGTATGCATCCTTTTACAAAAGCCAATGGATATTTTACGGCAGCCGCCTATGAAGGAGGCAGAGTGGTGGACAGCATTGGCGGCGGGGTTTGTCAGATTGCTACCACTCTTTATAACGCGGCTTTGCGTGCAGAATTGGAGATTACTCAGCGGCAGAATCATTCTATGATTGTCGCCTATGTGAAACCGTCGATGGATGCGGCGATTGCCGGTACTGTGAAAGATATTAAAATTACCAATAATTATAGCACGCCGATTTATGTGGAAGGTTATACGGAGAATCGCAAACTTACTTTTACGATCTATGGAAAAGAGACCAGACCGGCAAACCGGTCGGTGGAATATGTATCTGAGACACTTAGTTCTTTTAGTGCAGGCGAGCCAATGGAACAAGTGGATCCATCGATGGCGCCGGGAAGTCGGCGACAGGTACAATCTGCTCACCGGGGAGTGAAATCGAGACTCTGGAAGGTAGTGACGGTGGACGGAGTGGAGACAGAAAGGACGTTGCTTCATACCGACACTTACAATGCATCGAAGGCGATTGTATTGGTAGGACCGCCAGTTGCGGCTCCCGCTCCAGCAGCACCGGTACAGCCGGAGCAAACGTTGATACCACCAGAACAGCCAGTGGAGCCTGAGACGACAGCTCCAGCAAAGATTGAAGGAATTGGTGGCGGGCCGGGAGTATCTGCTCCGACGGAAACATTGCCGCAACCAGCGCCATCTGACTCATCCGAGGGGAACGCAAATACGTCGGGAACATCAGAGAATACAACACAATCGACACAGGCATCGCCGGAAAATGTATCGCAGCCAGAACCTTCGGTACCGGTTGATATCCCGGCGCCGCCAGAAAACACGGCGCCAGTAGAAGCTCCCGCTCCGACAGAGGCGATGCCGGCTCCAGAAGGGGAAGCAGCATAGATGGATGTCCAAGGTGTGAGACGTAATGACTTTGGCCGGAATTTAAAACGAATGAATTCCGGCCGGATGAAAGCAGGACAGGATTTGGTGGTAGCAGGCTATGCAGGGTTGGCAGGAACTTGCATTTTGGCAAAGGCTAGAAGGCAGGAGTTGGAATGCCGGTTTACAGCGGATTATCTGGACGAATTGGTCAGATATAATAAGCCGGAATGTCAGAATGCATTTTCTGTGGCAGAATCGGAGCCCGCAGGAGAAGGGGGCATTCTCAAAGCGATTTGGGATCTTTCAGGAGATTATCGGCTGGGAGTGGAATTTTCTTTACGCCGAATTCCGATCCGACAAGGAACTATCGAGATTTGCGAGTTGTGGGGTCTGAATCCATATCGACTATATAGTGATGGTTGTTGGCTGTTGGCTACGGATAATGGCGGCCGCCTAGTAGAGAGCTTAAAGAAGCAGGGAATTGTCGCAGCGGTGATTGGAATCGTTACGCCGGGAATTGCCAGAGTGATTGTGGATGGCGGAGAACAGAGTTTCTTAAACCGCCCGCAACCGGATGAGCTGGATCAATGGGTTCCGGATTGGCAGAAACGGATTGCTCAAAAGTGACAAAAACAAGGATAATGACAGAAACAAGCCTGTAGGGAGCAGATAAAAAGGAAAAAGCGAGGAGGCAATCAGGCATGAGAGAAAAAATATTGGCAGTGATAGAAAAAAACAGTCGGATTGATATTCGGGATCTGGCAATCTTATTGGGAGAGAGTGAGATTGCGGTAGCCAATGAGATTGCAGAGATGGAACGGGAGCATATTATTTGTGGTTATCACACACTGATTAATTGGGAGAATACCAGTGAAGAGAAAGTGATTGCGCTGATAGAAGTAAAAGTGACCCCTCAGAGGGGGATGGGATTTGACAAGATTGCCGAGCGCATTTATCAATACAGTGAAGTAAATGCTGTTTATCTGATGTCTGGCGCCTATGATTTTACGGTGATTCTGGAAGGAAAGACTATGCGTCAGGTGGCACAGTTTGTATCAGATAAGTTGTCTCCTCTGGATTCTGTCCTCAGTACGGCCACCCATTTTGTGCTTAAGAAATACAAGGATCACGGCACAGTTCTCTGTGACGAATTTCAGGATGAAAGGATGTTGATTACCCCGTGAGAAATCCATTATCAGAGAAGATTGTGACGATTCCGCCCTCAGGGATCCGGAAGTTTTTTGACATAGTAAGTGAGATGAAGGATGCGATCTCACTAGGTGTGGGAGAGCCGGATTTTGATACGCCGGGGCATATCCGCGACGAGGGAACTTATTCTCTGGAAAAAGGAAAGACCCATTACACACCCAATGCAGGACTGGTCGATTTGAGGGTAGAGATACATAATTATCTGGAGCGTAAATATGAACTGAGTTATCATCCGGATAAAGAAATTCTGGTGACAGTGGGCGGCAGTGAGGCGATTGATATTGCCATGCGAGCGATGTTGGATCCCGGAGATGAGGTTCTGGTTCCGCAGCCAAGTTTTGTCTCTTATGTTCCCTGTGCGGTGTTGGCTGGCGGAGTGGCGGTGCCAATAGAGCTGGAAGAGAAGGATGAATTTCGCCTTACGCCAAAGAAGCTTTTGGAAAAGATCACCCCCCGGACCAAGATTCTCGTGATGCCGTTTCCCAACAATCCTACCGGAGCCATTATGAGACGGGAACATCTGGTTGAGATTGCTAAAATTGTTGTGGAACATGATCTGTTTGTGCTTTCAGATGAGATATACGGAGAGTTGACTTATGGGGAGGAAGAGCATGTTTCCATTGCGTCTTTACCGGGGATGAAGGAGAGAACTGTGCTGATCAATGGTTTTTCTAAGGCATTTGCCATGACTGGCTGGCGTTTGGGATACGCCTGTGCTCCGGAGGTGATCTTAAAGCAAATGCTGAAGATTCATCAGTTTGCCATCATGTGTGCCCCTACTACCAGTCAGTATGCAGCTATTGACGCCATGAGGAACAGTGATGAGGACGTATATCATATGCGGGAGTCTTATGATCAGCGGCGGCGATATCTGCTTCATTTCTTTGAGGAGATGAGGTTGGAATGTTTTGAACCTTTGGGAGCATTTTATGCTTTTCCTAGTATTAAACGCTTCGGTATGACCTCGGATGAATTTGCCAATCGGTTACTTAAGGAGGAGAAAGTTGCAATCGTGCCAGGGACTGCTTTTGGCGACAGCGGGGAAGGATATTTACGAGTTTCCTATGCTTATTCTCTGAAAAGCCTGAAGGAAGCATTGGGGAGAATTGAGCGGTTTGTAAACCGGCTGGATGGGAGATAATATGTCTGCCAGAATGAATGTCGTATTATGGGAACCAGAGATGCCTTTAAATACTGGGAATATCGGACGGACGTGTGTAGCCACGAATACTCGCTTGCATTTGATTGAACCTCTGGGATTTAAGCTGAATGAAAAAGCAATTCATCGGGCTGGCCTGGATTATTGGGATAAGTTGGAAGTAATGGTTTACTGTGATTACCAGGATTTTTTGACGCGAAATCCTGGTGCAAAAATTTACATGGCAACGACAAAAGCACCAAACGTATATACAGATATTACGTATGAGCCGGATTGTTACCTAATGTTTGGGAAAGAAAGTGCAGGGATTCCGGAAGAGATATTGGTAAAGAATTGGCAAAATTGTGTAAGGATTCCCATGTGGGGGGAAATTCGCTCTTTGAATCTGGCTAATTCTGTAGCTGTGGTATTGTATGAGGCGTTGCGGCAGAATGGGTTTGAAGAGATGACGATGGAGGGGCAATTACATAGACTGAAGATTTAATGAATAATTAAATGACGAGGGTGTTATAAAATAAGTCCTCTGCCATTTTCTATATTTTGTGTTCGTAAACAGGCGAATACTAGATATTGAGGAATGGTGGAGGGCTTATTTTGCGGTCAATGTCATTTAGATAAGCAGTGGCAAATGGTACGCCAAGGAAGAGGGGAGAGAAGCAACAAGAAAGCATCTGCTCCTTTTTCCGGTTTCGAGATTAAGAATTCCTAAAACCCCTGACTTTTGCTAAAAACGAAACGAAAATATACAAACTCGCTCCGCTCAGACAGTGTATATTTTCGTTTCAATGCCAAATTCAGGGATTTAAGGACTTCTAAATCTCTGCAAAGTCAAAATATCACAGATGATTTCTCGTTGCTTCTCTCCCCTCTTCCTTGGCTGATTTTCTCGTTCCAATATCGAAATGATATTGTATTTGCAACATTCTCTTGGCTGCGTTTCTTAGAAATTGGTAGCTGTCATTTCCTTCCCTGCCAAAACCTCTTCATAATCTTTTAAATTCCGTTCCAGAAGTTTGGGAGTATCTAGACCATAAGGACATTTACCAGCACATTGGCTGCAGTGGAGGCATTCTTTAACTTTCTTCATCATTTCTTGTCCCTCAGGGGATAAATGGGAAGCAGAGGGCGAGCGGCGAAGTAGAAGCGACATGCGGGCACAGGTATTGATCTCGATGTCAACCGGGCAGGGCATACAATAGCCGCATCCACGACAGAAACTGCCACAGAGTTGATTACGATCCTGTTCAATTAGAGCGCGGATATCATCGGTCATCACTGGCGGATGATCCATATAGCTTAAAAATTCGTCTAATTCATGTTCTTTTTGAATGCCCCAGATGGGAAGAACCGGATACTGGGAGGCAAAGGCATATGCTGCTGCGGAGTTGGTAATCAATCCGCCAGATAAAGCTTTCATGGCGATAAAGCCCATATTGCATTGGGCACAGGCTTGCACCAAATCCATCTCCGGTTTGCCGGAGAGATAACAAAACGGGAATTGTAAAGTATCATAAAGTCCCGAATCAATGGCTTCCTGAGCTACAGCCAGACGATGGTTGGTAATAGAGATAAAACGTATCTTGCCCTGTTCTTTGGCTTTTTGCGCAGCATCGTAGAGTCCGCTTTCATCACCTGGTTTCGGACAGAAAGCCGGATTGTGAAATTGATAAATATCAATATAGTCTGTCTTTAAAAGACGAAGGCTAGTTTCCAAGTCTTTCCAGAAATCTTCTGCTGTTGAGGCTGCTGTCTTAGTGGCAATGGTAATGTGACTGCGGACGTCGCTTAAGGCATAACCCAATTTTTCTTCGCTGTCTGTATAGGCACGGGCGGTATCAAAAAAAGTGAAGCCGCCATCATAGGCTCTCCGAAGTAATCTGGCGGCCTCCTCTTTGGGAATTCGTTGAATCGGCAGGGCACCGAAAGCATTGCGATCGGTAGTAATGCCCGTTTTGCCTAAAGTGATTTTAGTCATAAGAAAATCCTCCTTTTTATTTATCAAAGTCATTTAGATAAAGAAACGAGAAAATCAGCCCAGGAAGCGGGGAGAAAAGCAACCGGAAATCGTCTGTGATATTTTGACTTTGCAGAGATTTAGAAGTCCTTAAATCTCTGATTTTGGCGTTGAAACGAAAATATACACTGTCTGAGCGGAGCGAGTTTGTATATTTTCGTTTCGTTTTTAGCAAAAGTCAGGGATTTTAGGAATTCTTAATCTCGAAACCGGAAAAAGGAACAGACGATTTTCGGTTGCTTTTCTCCCCGCTTCCTGGGCGTACCTTTTGTCACTGCTTCTCTCTCTGACATTGTTTTATTTATTGTGCTGGATGAGAGCGGAAATAATCAGAAATCCATCTTCCGGTTTCACTTAATTCTTCCGGTTTCCATTCGCAGATTTTATGGCAGTCGGGGGAGATCACACTGCTAGTTTCTGCTTTGTTGGCTAAGTTCCAGCAGCAATAGCTGATCTGATAGCGATCTAGAAGCTCCAGCCACAGAGCAGCCTGCTGAAAATCATTACTGCCATTTCCCGAGGCGTCACAGGTGCCGAATTCGCTGACGAAGACCGGAAGTCCCTGAGCCAGACAAGTATTAAGTCTTTGGCGTAGCCAGTCTGTATGCGTGGCAGCGTAAAAATGCAAGGCATAAAGTAGATTATCATATTCAAGAGGGGAAGCAGCAGCCTGGTGGATATCCTGGCTCCAGGTGGGAGTCCCCACAATAATCACAGCATCTTCATCATTGGCACGGATTACAGGAATGATTTCCCTGGCATAACTTTTGATGCTGTCCCAAGTGGCATAGGAGTTGGGCTCATTGCAGATTTCGTAGAGCACATTGTCATAATCCCGATACAGAGCCGACATTTCATGAAAAAAATTCAGTGCTTCTGTCTTGTAAACATTAGGATCCTGGTCCTTTAGGACATGCCAGTCAAGGATGACATACATGCCAAGTTCGGTGGCATAATCAACACCATTTTTAATCAGTTTTTTAAGTTCTTTTGGATCGCCGCCGCTACAATAGCCATTGTATTCAGCGGTATACAGAGCCAGACGAATACAATTGGTGTTCCAATCATCGCGGAGTGTGCGAAACGTATCGCGGTTCACATACTGGGGAAACCAGGCAATTCCGTGAGTCGACATGCCATAGAGCTGGAAAGAATTACCATGACAGTCGGTCAGGCGGCTTTCGCTTACCTGAAGCTTTCCGTGAAGGGCAACCGGGGAAGCGGCCGGAACAAGAGGAGTGGCGGCGACAGCTTTTAATGGAGGAGCGGCTGGACCCGGGGAGAAGCTGGTAAGGAGCAGAGCAGAGGTCATCAGAAAGATAAGAACTCGCCGGTATTTTTTTACAGACATAGAATACCTCCTTGTTTTCATAAAAGAAAGAACTGCTTTTCCCCCATAGAAAGCAGTCCCTCCAGTCACGATCTTAAACCGTTACACTATAAAGCTTTGCTTGGCATCCCCATACCAAATAAAGATGTAATCAGCACGGTGTGCGTCTTACTAGGTATTAATATACCATTTTTGGAGAAAATAGTCAATGAATTTGTGCAAAATACATTAAAAAATACATGAAAAATACAAAGAAATGATTCGGATAATTTTTATACGGCACGTGCATACTGAATATTAGGTAAAAGATTAAGCGATTTGGAGGAAGCGACATGGAATTTTCAAAATCTCTGTCGGAGAATGTGGAACAACTGAAGAAAATTCTTCAGTCAGATAAAAATTTTGATATTGTATACCGGACGTTCGATATTGCAGGAAAGAAAGCGGCGCTATTTTTTGTGGATGGTTTCACTAAGGATGAAGTGTTGTTAAAAATGATGCAATCCTGGTGGGCAATCAAAGAAGAAGATATGCCGGGAGACGCTCATGGATTTTCGAAGAAATATCTGCCTTATGGAGAGATCGGACTGGTAAAAAAAGAAGAAGATATGCTGGTGCAGCTTTTGGCTGGCATCTCTTGTTTGTTTATTGATGGCTTTGATATATGTATGACCATTGATTGCCGAACTTATCCGGCTAGAAGCGTGGGCGAACCTGAAAAAGATAAGGTTATGCGGGGATCACGAGACGGCTTTGTGGAAACCTTGATTTTTAATACGGCGTTGATTCGCCGTCGGATTCGGGACCCGAAGCTGACAATGGAGATACTGACTGCCGGGGAAAGCTCTCACACAGATATTGCCATCTGTTATATGGAAGGAAGACAGGATAAGGATTTGCTGGAAAAGGTAAAGGGGCGCATCCAAAAGATGAAGGTAGATGCTTTGACAATGAATCAGGAAAGCCTGGCTGAGTGTCTTTATCCACATAAATGGTACAACCCTTTTCCTAAATTCAAATTTTCCGAGCGTCCAGACACGGCAGCAGCCTGTATCCTGGAGGGCAATATCGTGATTCTGGTAGATAACTCTCCGGCCGCTATGATTCTTCCTTCTTCGGTATTCGATATTATTGAAGAAGCGGATGATTATTATTTCCCGCCGATTACAGGAACTTATCTGAGGCTTTCTCGTATGGCAACTGCCGTGCTATGCCTTTTACTGACGCCAACCTGGTTACTTCTCATGATGAATCCAGGGTTCATTCCACCATGGCTGGAGTTTGTTCAGTTAGCAGATCCTTATTATGTGCCATTGATATGGCAGCTTTTGATTCTGGAATTTGCCATTGATGGTCTGCGGCTGGCGGCTATCAATACGCCTAATATGTTGACGACACCGCTGAGTGTGATTGCTGGTATTGTACTGGGAGAGTACTCTGTAAAATCCGGGTGGTTTAATTCGGAGACTATGCTTTATATGGCATTTGTCACGGTTGCCAATTACAGCCAGTCCAGTTTTGAGTTGGGTTATGCCCTGAAATTTATGCGGGTGCTGATTTTGATACTGACATCCTTGTTTAATGTATGGGGATATGTGGTAGGGGTGGTGCTCTCTATTTGCGCCATTGTATTTAACAAGACAATTGCAGGGAAGAGCTATATCTATCCACTGATTCCTTTCCAATGGAAGGAACTGAAAAAACGTTTTTTGCGGGGACGGCTTCCCGTAACCGGACAGGGAAAAGATTAATGGCAGGTATCGTAATGATTACAGGCAGTATATAAAATATCCCGGTTGATGGTACAGTAAAACATGTCCCGAATTTGTTGAGGATCTTGGGTTTGACCGAGGATCCACATGAGCTTGGTAACCGTGGCTTCCAGAGTCATGTCATAGGCTTCCAGCAGACCGAATTCCTGTTTGATAGTCTTACCGACCTCGTAAATGGACATATTGCTCCCCTCATTGGTAACTTGAGTGGTCATGACTACTGTTTTTCCGGCACGAGTCCACTGTTGGATGGCCTTGTGGAAATCTCCGGATTCGTAGGAAGGAAGCCCGCCTACACCGAAAGATTCGATGATTACGGCATCGTAGTGATCGGCAAGATAAGTAAGCACTCCGGCCTCCATGGAGGGAATCAGTTTGAGAAGTGCAATCCGTGGATTCAAGCTATCATAAAAACGGATTGAGGTATTTAACAGTGCTTTGTCATCAAGATAAAAGATCACATGTGGTTCTTGAATGGTAGCAATATAGGGGAAATTGATACTGGAAAAGGCATTATAGCTTTTGGTGCGTTCTTTTTTTCCACGCGTGCCAGCGATTACCTTGCCGTCGAAGACAATGACGACGCCATGAGCTTTGTCGTGAGAGGCAAAGCGCAAACTGTCTGTCAGATTTGTCTTGGCATCGGTGATTTCCAGATCAATGGGTTTTTGTGCTCCCGTAATGACGATGGGCTTTGGAGAATTCTGAATCAAATAAGACAGAGCGGCAGCCGTATAAGCCATGGTATCGGTGCCATGGCAGACGACAAAGCCGTCATAGCCATCATAATGCTCCTGAATGGCAGCAGCGATTTTCAGCCAGTGATAAGGCTGCATATTGGTGCTGTCAATATTGATGAGCTGCAGCGTATCGGCCTGACAAAATTCACGAGTGCCAGGAACGTATCTCAAAAGTTCATCCGAGGTAATCAGAGGTTTCAGACCGGTTTCACTGCTTTTGGAGGCGATAGTACCGCCAGTGGCGATCATCAGGATTCTTTTCATAAACAGGCGGCTCCTTTCCTTTACAATTTTGAAAAAACGTTGTATGATTTTCTAATAATCAATATTACCATAAGTTGCATTTTTTAGACAATAGAAAATTAAATGCATTCGAAGACTTTTTGGCATGTTTAAAAATATATTGTTAAAATCTTCTTGACAATTTTGATTTTCACAATTATTAGGAATGGCAGGAAAGGAGCTGTGTATGAGAACGATTCCCCAAGATCCATTTATGCTGTTGAGTTATGTTAATACGCAATTGAGAGATTTTTATTCTTCATTAGAGGAGCTGTGTCAGGCGATCGGGATGGAACAAAAGGAGCTAGAGGAGAAACTGCGGGCAATTGATTACCATTACAACCAGCAGAGAAATCAGTTTGTGTAATAGTAAGAAGGGCAGGCGATCATGATACAAACGGTTGTGATATGGGAATGGCTGATGGAGCATTTACTTTATATCAACTTGATTTTATCTGTGGTGATTGTGTTTTTTCAGAGGCGAGATCCGAAGGCGGTGTGGACTTGGCTCCTGCTTCTTTATTTTATTCCTGTATTCGGTTTTTTCTTTTATCTTATTTTTGCTCAGGATTACCGTAAAAGTAAAATGTTCCGCATCAAAGAGGTGGAAGATCGGTTGAGTGCCTCGGCACGAAAGCAGGAACGGTTTTTAAAAAACGGTTTGATGTATCTGGAAGATCCGTTGGCCGCAGATTATGCGGATTTGGTTTGCTATAATCTAGAACAGGCGGGAGCTGTATTGACGCTGGAAAATCAGGTGGAGATTTTTACAGATGGAGAGAAGAAATTTGCCGATTTACGCAGAGAGCTGGCCGGAGCAAAGCATTTTATTCATATCCAATATTATATTATTAAGGACGACGAGTTATTTGCCTCTATTGTGCCAATTTTAAAGGAGCGGGCAAAGTTGGGGGTAGAGGTGCGAATTCTTTATGACGGTATGGGTAGCAGGCTGATGTCCAGATGTCGATGGCAGGAGCTGAGGCAGTCAGGCATTCATACGGCAAGCTTTTTCCCTCCTTTTTTGGGAAGATTGAATTTGCGGGTAAATTACCGGAACCACCGAAAAATTGTGGTGATTGACGGTCGGATTGGCTATGTAGGAGGATTTAACATTGGCAGAGAATATTTAGGAAAGAATCCGCGTATAGGTTATTGGCGGGATACTCATTTGAAAATCACGGGGGATGCGGTGATCAGTCTGCAGATTCGGTTTGCTTTGGATTGGAATTATGCAGGGAAAGAAAATCTGTTCTTAAATGGCTGGTATTTTTCTGATTGCAGCCGCCTGAAAAACATGGGGATTCCTGAGGGGGACAAGAAAAAGGCAGTGGAAGCCGAAAAAATGGGAAAAGAGGACATATCAAAGACGATAGAAGATCCCGTGCCGGACATGCTAGATAAACATATTTTAGGAAGACTGTTGGGGATTCAAATCATCGCAAGTGGTCCGGACTCCGGGCAGCGGCAGGTGCGAGATAATTATCTACAGCTTTTTCATAAAGCCAGACATCATATTTATATTCAAACACCCTATTTTGTACCGGATGATACGATACTCAGTGCGTTGAAAATTGCGGCAGGTTCCGGGATTGATGTGCGATTGATGATTCCCTGTAAACCGGATCATCCATTTGTCTACTGGGCGACTTTTTCTTATATAGGAGAGATGGTGAATGCGGGAGCTCGATGTTATACCTATGAAAATGGATTTCTACATGCAAAAGGAGTGATGGTGGATGGCCGCGTCAGCTGTTATGGCACAGCCAACATGGATATCCGTAGTTTTGAGTTGAATTTTGAGGTGAATGCTACGATTTATGATGAAGAGACGACAGAACAACTGGAAGCCGTTTTTTTAGATGATCTGGTAAATTGTCGGGAAGTGACCAGAGAAATCTATGAAGCCCGAAGTCTGGGGGTGAGAATTCGCGAACAAGGCTGCCGACTGCTTTCTCCTCTTTTGTAAATGTGGATGGAAAATCAACATCAGGAAAAATTATTTGGTGGAGGGGAGAGAATGAAGTATCAGGCAGATTCTGAAGATGGCAGGAGACGTATTTTTCTTTTTCTGCTTTTGCTGCTGGCAATCGTTGTAGGTAGTGTTTTTGCAGGAATGTTCTTTTTACAGAGAAAAGAGATACCGGAGGAGACATCAGAGGAGACAGCGGAAGAATTCACGAAAGAGATTGTGATTGAGACAGAACCTCCGGTGGAAGAAACCGAGGCGCCTTATGTATCGCCCATTGATTTTGAGGAGCTTTGGAAAAAGAATCCGGACACGGTGGGGTGGATTCGGATTCCCGATACGATGATAGATTATCCGATTGTACAGCGTGCAGAGGACAATGAATTCTATCTGCATACCGATTTTGAAGGGAATGCCAGTGTGCATGGGGCAATTTATCTGGACAGCGATAGTGAATCGGATTTTTCTGGATGGAATCATCCCATTTATGGGCATCATATGAAAGACGGTTCCATGTTTAAAGGGATTACAAAATTTAAAGAAGAAGACTATTTTAAGACACATCAATATTTTGAGATCTATACACCAAAGCGGACGATTCATCTGAAAGCAGTGGCTTGCTATTATAGCAGTGCAGATGGCATTGTCCGTAAGACAAAATTTTCGTCTCGACAGAGTTTTGACAAATGGATGGCAGAGCGATTGGCGCCCTGTTCTTTTGCAGAGGTTCCAAAAGCTTCTGTGGATTCGATGTTTGTACTAGTGACCTGCAGTTATGAGACAGAGAATGCCCGGACACTTCTGTTTGCCGTAGAAGTAGATGAAGAGGGACAATTTTTATATTTTAATGAGGAAATAACTAATGATAACTTTAAGAAACCTTAATTGAAATATATGTTATTGTGTGATATAGTACAGAAGATATGATATACTGGTTCCGTAAATAAGGAGAACACAAATGAAAGGAATTATTTTGGCCGGAGGATCCGGCACGCGTCTTTATCCGTTGACGAAGGTTACTTCTAAGCAGCTGTTGCCGATTTATGATAAGCCGATGATCTATTATCCATTGTCGGTGTTGATGAATGCAGGAATTCGGGATATCCTCATCATCTCTACTCCAGAGGATACCCCACGTTTTGAAGCTTTACTGAGCGACGGAAGTCAGTTTGGCATTGATTTGCAATATGCGGTGCAACCCAGTCCGGATGGTCTGGCGCAAGCATTTATCATTGGTGCAGATTTTATAGGAAAGGATTCCGTAGCCATGGTGCTAGGGGATAATATTTTCCATGGACAGGGCTTAAAGAAACGTTTGCGGGCAGCAGCGGCAAAGGAGACAGGCGCCACGGTATTTGGATATTATGTGGACGATCCGGAACGTTTTGGGATTGTGGAGTTTGACGATCAGGGTAAGGCAGTTTCTATTGAAGAAAAGCCTCAGAAACCGAAGTCAAATTATTGTGTGACAGGTCTGTATTTTTATGATAATCGTGTGGTGGAGTATGCGCGGAATTTGAAGCCTTCTGCCCGGGGAGAATTAGAAATCACAGATTTAAATCGGATTTATCTGGAGAACGGAGAACTGGATGTAACACTGTTGGGACAAGGATTTACCTGGCTGGATACGGGCACTCATGAATCTTTAGTAGAGGCAACCAATTTTGTGAAGACTGTTGAGACACATCAACATCGTAAGATTGCCTGCCTGGAGGAGATCGCCTGGCTGAATGGATGGATAGATCAGGAGCAGGTGCTGGAAACGTATGAGATTTTGAAGAAGAATCAATATGGGCAGTATCTAAAGGATGTGCTGGACGGAAAGTACATTGATAAGCTGCATAATTTTTAAAGATTACTGACGATGGAGAAAGGAACTGAAAACTATGAAAATGATTGTAACAGGTGGAGCCGGTTTTATCGGGGGAAATTTTGTACATTATATGGTGGAGAAATATCCAGAGGATCGGATTATTAATCTGGATGCCCTCACCTATGCGGGGAATCTGGAAACATTAAAGCCGGTGGAGAATAAGCCAAATTATCAGTTTGTGAAGGGAGATATTGCAGACCGGGAATTTATCTTTGCTTTGTTTGAGAAGGAAAAACCGGATGTGGTGGTGAATTTTGCGGCAGAAAGTCATGTGGATCGCTCGATCACCGATCCCGGAATTTTTGTGCGGACGAATGTGATGGGAACGACCACACTGTTGGATGCCTGCAAAGCGTTTGGAATACAGCGTTTCCATCAGGTATCGACGGATGAGGTATATGGGGATTTACCGTTAGATCGCCCCGATCTGTTTTTCACGGAGGAGACGCCGCTGCATACCTCCAGTCCGTATTCGTCCTCGAAGGCCAGCGCGGACTTGTTTGTGATGGCGTATCACCGGACCTTCGGGATACCGGTTTCGATCTCGCGTTGTTCGAATAACTATGGTCCGTATCAGTTTCCGGAGAAGCTGATACCGTTGATGATCAGCCGCGCATTAGCGGACGAGGAGCTGCCGGTCTATGGAAACGGAGCGAATGTTCGGGATTGGCTTCATGTGTACGATCACTGCCAGGCGATAGATTTGATTATCCGGAAAGGAGCCGATGGATGTGTGTATAATATCGGAGGGCATAATGAGCGGACGAATCTGGAGGTAGTAAAGACGATACTGGGAGCATTGAAAAAGCCGGAGAGTCTAATCAAATATGTGACAGATCGTCCAGGACATGATATGAGATATGCGATTGATCCGGAGAAGTTAGAGAAGGAGCTAGGTTGGGAGCCAGTATATAACTTCGATACTGGAATAGAGCAGACAATTCGTTGGTATCTGGAGAATCGAGAGTGGTGGGAGCATATAATCAGTGGAGAATACAGCAACTATTTCCAGAAAATGTATGGGGAACGGTTATAGGCAGTTGCAATGTTCAGAATATTGGATGTGAAAACAGGAGCAGATAAAGAATGAGCATGAAAGTATTGGTGACTGGGGCCAAAGGACAGCTTGGCACAGATTTGATGAATGAGCTGAAACGGCAGGGACTGGAAGGCGTGGGGGTAGATGTGGAAGAGATGGATATCACGGATGCCGCTGCCTGCCAGCGTGTGATTTCTCAGGCAAATGTTGACGCGGTAATTCATTGTGCGGCATATACTGCAGTAGATGCCGCGGAAGATCAGGAGGATCTCTGCCGGAAGATCAATGGAGAAGGTACCCGTAATGTGGCAGTAGCCTGCCGTGAGGCGGGTGTCAAGATGATGTATCTCAGCACAGATTACGTGTTTGACGGCAACGGAACGCGCCCTTGGGAGCCAGGGGATGAACGGGCGCCGTTAAATGTGTACGGACAGACGAAGTACGAGGGCGAGCTGGCTATCGAAGAGCTGCTGGATCGCTATTTTATCATTCGGATTGCCTGGGTATTCGGTGTGGCTGGAAAAAATTTTATCAAGACTATGCTGCGATTGGGAAAAGAAAAGGGAGCAGTCAGTGTGGTAGATGATCAGGTGGGCTCACCGACCTATACCTATGATTTGGCGAGACTTTTGGTTGATATGATACAAACCGATCATTATGGCCATTATCATGCCACAAACGAAGGTGAGTGTAGCTGGTACGAATTCGCAAAAGAAATTTTCCGCCAGGCTGGCATGAATGAGGTGACAGTGACTCCGGTGAGCAGTGAGGCATTTGCTGCCAGAGCAAAACGTCCGGCCAATAGTCGGATGAGTAAAGAAAAATTGACAGAGAAAGGTTTTCAACGTCTGCCAAATTGGCAGGATGCGTTGGGGCGATTTCTGCAGACAATAAACCAATGATGGACTCCCTCCTCCGTTTTGGGGGGAGTTTCCTTTGTTTATAAAAGAAAAACCAATATAAAAGGGAGGCAGCATTTGTGGGAAAATATTTTGGAACAGACGGTTTTCGCGGAGAAGCCAATATAAATTTGACGGTAGAACACGCTTATCAGGTCGGACGGTTTTTGGGTTGGTATTACGGGCAAAAAAGCCGGGTAACGCCAGAGAATCCAGAAGGCAGATGTCGGGTGGTGATCGGTAAAGATACAAGGAGAAGCAGCTATATGTTTGAGTATTCCCTGGTGGCCGGATTGACGGCTTCCGGCGCCGATGCATTTCTCCTTCATGTTACGACTACCCCCAGTGTATCATATGTCGTGCGCACGGAAGAATTTGATTGTGGTATTATGATTTCAGCCAGCCATAATCCTTATTATGACAATGGAATTAAAGTGATTAATGGCAAAGGGGAAAAGCTGGAAGAAAATGTGATAGAGGAAATTGAACGTTATTTAGACGGCGAGATGGAAGAGATTCCTTTCGCACTTCGAGATAAAGTTGGACGTACGGTAGATTACGCGGCAGGGAGAAATCGTTATATCGGATATCTCATTTCGATTGCCACCCGTTCTTTTAAAAATCGTAAAGTAGCTCTCGATTGTGCAAATGGGAGTGCTTCCGCCATTGCTAAAAATGTTTTTGATGCTCTGGGAGCAGAGACGTATGTACTCCATAATAATCCCAATGGGCTGAATATCAATACCGATTGTGGTTCCACACATATTGGTGGTCTGCAGAAATTTGTGAAGGACCACGGATGCGATGTGGGATTCGCTTATGATGGAGATGCCGATCGCTGTATTGCAGTAGATGAGAACGGAGAAGTGGTGGACGGCGACAGAATTCTTTATCTCTGTGGGAAATATATGAAGGAAAACGGCGTTTTGGTAAACAATACCGTAGTGACGACTATTATGTCAAATTTCGGTCTTTATAAAGCGTTGGATCGTGAGAACATTTGCTATGAGAAGACGGCGGTGGGAGATAAATATGTGTATGAAAATATGGTGAAAAATGGAAATTGTTTGGGCGGCGAACAATCGGGACATATTATTTTCAGCAAACATGCAACTACCGGAGATGGGATTTTGACTTCCTTGAAAGTGATGGAAGTGATGCTGGAAAAGAAAGAGTCTTTGGGAAAACTGGCCTCGGAGGTAGATATTTTCCCACAAGTGCTGAAAAATGTACGTGTCCATGATAAACAGCTGGCCCAAGATGATACCAGAGTTCAGGAGGAGGTAGCGAAGGTTACGGAAGCTTTGGGCAGTGATGGACGGATTCTTCTGCGTCAGTCTGGCACAGAGCCAGTGGTAAGAGTAATGGTAGAAGCCGCCAGTCTGGAATTGTGTGAAAAATATGTGGAACAAGTGATCGGGGTAATGAGATCTCAGGGGCATGTTATCTAGATAAAGAGCAGGAATTACTTGCAAGAAAAAGGGAATTGTGATAAAATTTAGGCTAATGCCAACGGCAGTTTATTAGATTGCAGTGGCAAAATATATCAGCAAAGGAATGATGATCGATGGGGTTAGACCTAAAAGTGTGACAATTTTTATTGTCGAGAACTATGGCGTGATTTACCGACTGCGAAGCTGTAGATGAGATTTTGAAAAAAGCAGTGACAGAAGGAAAACGGATTTCAGTTTTGCAATAGTAGGGATTACCAGACGGTTGCGATAAGATCCATATACAGATTCGAGGAGGAAGAAATTATGTTAAATTATAAGAGATATCAGAGAGTACCCGTAGTAGATTACCCGGAACGGGAGTGGCCGAATAAGCAAATTAGTAAGGCGCCCCTGTGGTGTAGCGTGGATTTGCGAGATGGCAATCAGGCTCTGATTGAGCCAATGGTTGTGGAAGAGAAAATCGAGTTTTTCAACATGTTAGTAAAACTTGGTTTTAAGGAGATTGAGATCGGCTTTCCGGCGGCATCACAGATTGAGTTTGATTTTTTGCGTCAATTGGTAGAGAGAAAACTGATTCCGGATGATGTACGCGTACAGGTACTAGTGCAATGTCGAGAACATTTGATCAAGAGAACTTTTGAAGCGATTGAGGGGATCAAAAAAGTTGTGGTGCATATTTACAACTCCACATCAGTTCTGCAGCGTGATGTAGTTTTTCATAAGAATAAAGAGGAGATCAAGCAGATTGCGATAGATGGGACGGAGTTGGTTAAGAAATACGCGGCCAGATATGACGGCGATCTGTTGTTAGAGTATTCTCCAGAAAGCTTTACTGGCACGGAATTAGATTATGCCCTGGAGATTTGTACAGCAGTACAGGATACCTGGGGACAGGCGACGCCGGATCGGCCCATTATCTTCAATCTGCCCTCTACAGTGGAGATGACGACGCCAAATGTCTATGCGGATCAAATTGAGTGGATGAATAAACACTTTAAAGATCGAAATAGCATTATCTTGAGTGTACACCCGCACAATGACCGGGGAACCGGAGTAGCAGCCACCGAGTTGGCGTTGCTAGCTGGGGCAGACCGTGTGGAGGGAACGCTGTTTGGCAATGGTGAGCGTACTGGTAATGTAGATATTCTGACTTTGGCTTATAATATGTTTTCCCAGGGAATTGATCCGGATTTAGAGATTGATAATGTCCGTGAGATTGCCGAGGTATATGAGCGTTGTACAAAGATGCAGATTGATGAGCGCCATCCTTATGCCGGTAAGCTGGTATTTACAGCCTTTTCTGGTTCTCATCAGGATGCGATCAATAAAGGAATGCAGGCGCTCAAGGAGCGTGGCGGAGAGCATTGGGAAGTTCCCTATCTGCCGATCGATCCTTCCGATATCGGAAGAGTGTACGAGCCAATTGTACGTATCAACAGCCAGTCTGGTAAGGGTGGTGTAGCATTTGTTATGGATACCTTCTATGGTTTCAAACTTCCGAAGGGAATGCATAAGGAGTTCGCAGATGTGATTCAGAAGATTTCTGAGAAACAGGGTGAGGTGGCTCCGGAGCAGATTATGGATGAGTTCCGCCGCAATTATCTGGATCGAAAAGAGCCGATGCATTTCCGGCGTTGTCAGATTACGGATACTGAGGTGGAGAAGAATATATATGCAACGCTGGCAAAGGTAACTTATACCGATCATGGAATTGAGAAAGTCTTTGAGGGTGTGGGAAATGGCCCGATTGATGCCGTGCAGCGGGGACTTGAAGAAGAACTGGGGATTCAGATCAAAGTGTTAGATTACAACGAGCATGCATTGCAGATTGGCTCTAACGCGCAGGCTGCTTCTTATATACATCTGATGGATCAAAGAAGTGGTAAGGTGACTTATGGTGTAGGAGTTAGTTCAAATATCACCAGGGCATCTGTCAGAGGAATCTTTAGTGCAGTAAATCGGTTATTTTATTCATAGGTAATTTACTCCGGAATCCAACAGAAACTAAGGATTCCGGAGTGTTTTTATTTTAGAAGGGGCATGCAGCCCAATATTCAATGTCATGATGCTGGGGTCAAAAGGTCATTTCAAAGAATAGTTGTTGTGAAATTGCACAACAAATGAATTAAAAATTTATTCCAATCAACATTTTCAATGGATATTTTT
>Ga0137306_100679_pt1 | contig 43290 bp, 31 predicted proteins | sample Inofroosms_March_FD_97187 | JGI IMG/M metagenome (GOLD analysis project Ga0137306, IMG submission 97187) | Mouse cecal microbial communities from Vienna, Austria - N-Acetylneuraminic and N-Acetylglucosamine D2O microcosms_March | ecosystem: Host-associated > Mammals > Digestive system > Large...
TTCCGTCGCCCCTGGCACTTCATCCCAGGTGGTCCGCGATCCGTCCTCTTTGTAACATATGGTCTTGATATTGGACGGCGCCGCCAGCTGGCCGGAGTCTGCCTCTCCCGTATTTGATCCCGTCTCTCCCGTATGGGTGTAGGAAAATCTGACCCAGTCGGAGCCGACTTCCTGACCGTCGGTGGTTTTCACCGCTCTTATGTCATAATAATAGGTGGTATCCTTTTTTAGTTTCTTCAGGGACAGTTTCGGCTCTGTCTTGGAAAACTCCTTCCATACTTCCTTATACCCGGAATCTTTGTACAGACGGATCTGATATCCGGTAGCTCCCGGCACCTGGTCCCAGGTGGTCCGCGACCCGTCCTCCTTGGTGCACACGGTCCTGATATTGGACGGCGCAGCGGGCTTTTCAACTTCAGCGCTTACGGCGCTTTCGGCAGGCGTCTCATGAGAAAAGTAGTTCCAGCCGGAATAGTAATCCTGGCCGTCAACCGTCTTCACGGCTCTCACTCCGTAGTAGTAAGCAGTAGAGGGCTGGAGCTTAATATAGCTCTTTGTCGGCTTGTCTGCAAAACTGCTGGACCAGGTCTCCTTGTGTTCCGGATCCTTAAACAGTACAAATTCATACCGGTCGGCTCCCTCCACGGGATCCCAGGCAAAACAAGTGCTCCGCGGCTCGTCTTTTGTCACCTTCACATTCTCAGGCGTATTAAGTTTGACGGCATCCCCTCCGGAATCCTGGGCCGCCTTCGTGTCCGCGACGAGGAATTCCGACCATTCGGACATGGAACCCGGCCTGTCGCTTCCGCCCTCGGCGCGGACTCTCACGGCCAGAGAGGTGTTCGAATGGTAAGTCACCGATACGGAAGGATTTTCCAGCACCGCGCTGTTCATCATGCTGGTCCTGTCTCCGTTATAGATCTCAATATTGTACCCTGCCGCTCCTTCTACAGGATCCCACGCGAAATAGATCTTTCCCTCCTCGTCGGTGGTAACATGCAGGTTCTGGGGCGTGTTCAGCTGAACCACTGTGCTGATCTCCCCGACAGAACAGTCGCCCTGGGAGATTTCCGGGCTCCAGCTGAGGTACTTGCTTTCATATGTATGAGCATCGTTGTTTTTTTTCAGTGTGATCTCGCCCACATTCAGATACTTGTTGTTGGGATTATCGTCGTCGTTATCATTGTCATTCCATGTGACGTCCACGGCATAATAATTTCCGTCGTCGTAGCGGACCACGTTCCACGCATGTGTGGGACTCAGTACAACCGCCGTGTCGACGCCCGAGGCGTTCATCATGGCGCTGAAGGCGGCCGCATAGCCTGCGCAGACGGTCCCCTGCAGCATAACGGCGGAATACATCGTCTGCCCCATGCGGTCATGGTTCGTCACATAGTCGTGGTTATAAAAGATGTTTTTACACAGCAGATTATTGGCGGAAAGCTCCTTCTCCCAGGTTGTGGCTCCGTTCGATGCCGCAACCCATCCGTCCAGTTTGTCGAAAAGCTCATTGGTGATCTTCACCCGCTCTTCGCCGTCAGACGCAAAATCATAGATGCAGAAGCTCAGCTTGTTCGAACTTCCATAAGTGAAAACCCGTGAATCGATGAAATAGTATTGAGGATTATTATATTTGAACCAGTGAGCAATATGTACGGCCTCATCTTTTGTCAGATTCAGATCCCCGTATGGAACCGAATCGCTCATGAAGTAGCCATCATTGCTTACTCCGTTCAGGGAAGCATCGTCTATATATCTCCGGCACAGCTCGTCATACCGGTCGTACAGAGTCGCCTCCTCAAAAGTCAGGCCGCTTCTGGCAAGTTTGCTGGTGTAGATACTCCAGTCCCGGGCGTTGACCGCAGGAGCATCCGCGGCCACAAAGGACTCTTCCATCTCCAGGACTTCTCTGCCGATCTCGTATCCAACTTCGTCGGAGACCTCTTGGCTGGTGCCATCCAGATAACCCACGGGCACGGTCATCGCCGAAAACAGAGCTTTGGCGTCGTCAATAGATATGTAGCCCTCCGGCACATAGCCCACAGGAACGTACCCTTCCGGCACATAACCTTCGGGAACGCCCTTACTGCAGCCGGTCAGATTCAGTAAAAACGCCGCAGACACGATCAGAGCCATTACTTTGTTCATGATTCTTTTTCGTTCTTTCTTCATTTGATTCCTACCTTTCTCTTTATTCCCTTATCTCTCAAGTTTATAATATTCTACCAGATATTTCAAGACATGAATCCGTCGAAATAATAGAGAAAAAATTGCATTTTTATTAAGGAAAAAGCACAATATACAGATTTCCTATATATCGTGCTTATTGTATCTGTCCTATTTAAAAATCCCCTTTATGGTATCCGCAACCCTGGCCACGCTGTCCACCGTCAATTTTGCCTTTACGCCCTCGATTATCTTCATGACCATGTCATCCGGCAGATCAAGTCCGGTTATTTTCTCGATCACCTTTACGGGTTCTTTCTCAAACTGCTCTTTGATGTCAGGATTCCCGGAAATCTCTTCCGCGATCCTGCTGATCTGTTCTTTCATATCCATCGTTCATTCCTCCGAAATCGATAAGTTTGTTATGGCGGTTTTATTATATAACAGATTTAGACAGGATGCAATCTCCCCAGTCTCTTTTATGTAGCGCATGAAGAATTAACAGTAAATTCATTTTTATGGCGGACATAAAACAGAGATTGCTTTCAGCAGTCATATATGCTATACTCGTGAAAATAAAAATGTGGTGCAGTATCACAACGGACGCAGGGCACCTGCTCCGCGAATATGGAGGTCCGTTTCACCAGGCCGGATTCCGGGGATATGACCCTTACCGACTGCACATATCAAATTTAATGTGACTGTTTCCGGATATGCGAAAAGCGGAGACGGCACCCTATCCTTCTGTATAAAGGGTGATATGGACACCGCAAAATCCATCGAAGAAGAGATCCGGCGGAAGCAGAGCCTCAGATTTGCCGCCGAGAGGCAGAAACTCTTCAAGGATGGCGAATACACCATCACCCTGACGGAAATCAAAGATGAAGCGAGCAGTGTAAGCTTTTGTTTTGAGTATTCCACCAACGGATCCACTCCTGTTTTGAAAGAGCTGTATATCGGCGACACACTGGCCAAGGAGGAACAGTACGAGAAAATGTTCTCCATGGGCGGGGGCGAAATCTACAATCTCGATAAAGAGCTGGTCCAGATGATGCGGGATACCCTGCTGGCGGAAGAACCACTGGAGGTTTCCATTGTCTTTGAATACATGCCCAAAGCAGGCGGAGAGTACATTCAGACCCCCCAGGCTGTCCTTCCCGGTCGTGCTCCAATAACCTGTCCCAAACAGAAAGCTTGTTTTTCCCCTCCTGCCATGATAGAATAATTTCATAAAATAATTACAGAAAGAAGGGACTTACATGACTACCGTTACTTTAGGTTCCACCGGTATCACTGTCAACAAAAACGGCTTCGGCGCCCTGCCGGTTCAGAGAGTATCCAAAGAAGAGGGAGCGGCTCTCCTCCGAAAGGCTTACGAAGGAGGCATCACCTTTTTTGACACCGCCCGGGCCTACTCCGACAGCGAGGAGAAGATCGGCATGGGGCTTGGCGACGTCCGGGACCATATCTACATAGCTACCAAGACCATGTCCACTACCGTGGAAGGATTCTGGAAAGATCTGGAGACCAGTCTCAGTCTTTTAAAGACAGACCATGTGGACATCTATCAGTTCCACACCCCCTCCTTCTGCCCGAAGCCGGGAGACGGCACCGGACTCTATGAAGCCATGACAGAGGCCAGGGCCCAGGGAAAGATCCTTCACATCGGCATCACCAACCACCGCCTGGCCGTGGCGAAGGAAGCCATCGAAAGCGGACTCTACGAGACCCTTCAGTTTCCTTTCTGCTATCTGGCCGACGAGAAAGATATCGAACTGGTCCGGGCCTGCCGGGAGCATAACATGGGCTTTATCGCCATGAAATCCCTGTCCGGCGGCCTGATCACCAACGCGGCGGCAGCCTACGCGTTTGCAGACCAGTATGACAATGTGCTGCCCATCTGGGGAATCCAGAAGGAATCGGAGTTAAATGAATTTTTAGGTTTCATTGACCATCCTGCCTCCATGACTCCCGAGATCCGGGAACTGATCGATAAAGACCGGAAACAGCTGGCAGGAAGCTTCTGCCGGGGCTGCGGCTACTGTATGCCCTGTCCCGTGGGTATCGAGATCAACAACTGTGCCCGCATGTCTCTGCTTCTGCGGCGGTCCCCGTCAGCCAATCATCTGTCCGCAAAAGGACAGGAAAAGATGATGAAGATCAAAGACTGCCTCCATTGCAATAAGTGTATGAGCCACTGTCCTTATGGTCTGAACACTCCTGAGCTGCTGGCCCGGAACCTGAAGGACTATGAGGAGATCCTGGCAGGGAAGGTTATGACGGCCGATAACTTCTGATCGTTCTTTCCCCGTATAGGACGCAAAAAAACCGGCAGAAAAACATTTTCCTGTTTTTCTGCCGGGATTTTTTTCTGTCTCTACTCTCCGGCTATCCGGCGGACCTCCCGGGTAAGACATTCCAGTTTCTCCTGTGCATCTTCCCGGCTCTCTCCTCCCACTCCCATATAGAATTTCACCTTGGGTTCTGTTCCCGACGGACGGACGCAGCACCACCCCATGTCCTCCAATTCGAAATACAGCACATTGGATCTTAAAAGCCCCGTGTCTCTTATCTCTCCTGCGGCCCGGTCCATCACCTTCCCTGTTTCATAGTCCCGGAAGGACTGTACGCGCCAGGGACCGATCCTTTCCGGCGGATCTTTCCGGATAGTCTCCATCAGCTCCCGGATCTTTGCAGCCCCTTCTATCCCCTTCATGGCAACCGTACACAGATCTTCCCTGTAGTATCCGTATTTTTCATACAGCCGGTCCATCTGCTGACATAGCGTGATCCCCTCATGGCGGTAGTAAGCGGCGGCTTCGCAGAGCATGGCCACGGCAGACACTGCATCTTTATCTCTGGCATGGGTTCCTGTCAGACAGCCGTAGCTCTCCTCATACCCAAACAAAAACTCATGTCCTCCATTTTCTTCAAAAAGCCGGATCTGTTCTCCGATATACTTAAAACCGGTGAGAGTCTCTATGAGATCTGCACCGTAGGCCCTGGTGATCTCCCGGGACATTTTTCCGGACACGATAGTAGTGACCACTGCTCCGTCTGCAGGAAGCCCGCCCAGCCTTTTCTTCTGGGACAGAAGATATTCCAGGATGATCATCCCGGACATGTTGCCGGTAAACGGCTCATACTCCCCTGTCCGTGTATTTTTCCCGTAGATTCCCAGACGGTCTGCATCCGGGTCGGTGGCCAGGACCAGGTCTGCATCTACCTCTCCTGCCAGCTGAAGAGCCAGGACAAATGCCTTCTTATCTTCCGGATTGGGATAGCTGACTGTAGGGAAGCCGCCGTCCGGTTTTTCCTGTTCCGGCACTACCCAGACCTTCTGGAATCCCAGCTCCTTTAAGATTCTCCTCACCGGCAGGTTCCCCGTGCCGTGGAGAGGCGTATAGACGATCTTCAGATCCTTTCCCTGTTCCCGGGCCTCTTCCAGGCTCATGGTCCGGGCCTGTCCATAGTCCGTGATCTCACTGACTTCTCTGATGATCTCACTGTCTCTGGGAAAGGTGATCTGGGCGCCGTCCTCCCAGTACACCTTATACCCGTTGTACTCCGGCGGATTATGGCTTGCCGTCACCACGATCCCTGCCGTACAGCCCAGCTCTCTTAAAGCAAAAGACAGCTCCGGCGTGGGCCGGAGGGATTCGAACACATAAGCCCGGATCCCGTTGGCGGCCAGACAGAGGGCTGCTTCTTCTGCCAGCTCCGGCGACAGTCTCCTGGAATCATAGGCAATGGCGACTCCCTTTGCCTCTCTATGTTCTTTTCTGATGTAATTGGCAAGACCCTGAGTGGCCTTCCGGACCGTATACCGGTTCATCCGGTTGCTTCCTGCCCCCAGGAGCCCCCGGAGCCCGCCGGTCCCAAACTCCAGCTCTCTGTAAAACCGGTCCGTAATCTCTGCCGCGTCTCCCTTCAGCATCTCCAGCTCCCTTTTGGTGTCCTGATCGAACACCGGTGACTGAAGCCATGTCTCATACCGCTTCCGGGCCTCTTTTTCCCCTGTTTCCATCCTGTCTCTCTTTCCCGGGGCCCCGGACTCTGCCTGCCCCGACACTGTTCTCCCATATCCGCAGCAATCTCCGGGGCTACCGCCTTCCGATCTCTCTGTCGCTCTCCGTCAGCCTGCTGTGTTCTTTGATATAATCCCCGATCTCATCAGCCCTGGTAAACGCCAGAGCGATATAGCTGTCCGCGGCCCCGTAGTAGATGGCGATCCTGCCGTCGGATGGATCGCAGATGGTGGCGCAGGGGAAACAGACATTGGGCACAAACCCTTTTTCCTCATACCATTCTTCCGGAGTCAGAAGAAAATTCTCACAGCGGTACCGGACCACTGACGGATCGTCCAGATCCAGGATGGCGCCTCCGATGCTGTACACATATCCGTTGCAGGTGCTGGTCACGCCGTGATAGAACAAAAGCCATCCCTCATCTGTCTCGATGGGAGCCGCCCCCCCCTCCGATCTTTAAAGCCTGCCACCACTCTTCTCCTTTTCCCATAACATGCCTGTGTCTGCCCCAGTATGTCAGATCCGGGCTCTCGCTGAGGAAAATATCTCCGAACGGCGTGTGTCCGCTGTCGCTGGGGCGGGACAGCATCAGGAAGTTTCCTCCCACTTTTCTGGGAAACAGCACCGCATTCCGGTTAAAGGGCAGAAAAGGATTCTCCAGCCGCTCAAATCTTTTGAAATCACGGGTCCTGGCCATACCGATGGCTGCTCCGTAAAAGTCCTGGCACCACATCACGTAGTAGGTATCGTCCACCTTGACCAGTCTCGGGTCATAGGCATATCTGGGCATAAATGCCTGCCCGTTTTCATCTACAAACCGAATCTTTTCTTCGTCAAAATTCCAGTGAACCCCGTCCCCGCTCCTGCCCAGATAGATATAGGGCACTCCGTTGACCTGTTCTCCCCGGAAGACTCCGATAAAGCCATCCTCAAAAGGAACCACTGCCGAGTTAAAGATCCGGCTTACTCCTTTCAGAGGGTTTCTCCCCACAACCGGATTATCCGTGTACCGCCATATGGGGGCATCCACACATGGTTTTTCCGGCTCCTGCCAGGGCATGTTCTTTATATCTGGTCCAATGATCTTCATAAATATATGTTCCTCCCTCACTCATCAACGTTCATAGTTCACAGTAAAATGATACATCTGACTCATAAAGTCTCCCTTCATCGGCTGAACCAGAAATCCTCCGTACATCAAAAGGGCTCCTTTATACACCCGTCCGCTTCCTTCCAGACAGTATTCTGCTTCCGGGTCCAGGCCCTTGAGAAACAGCTTTCTGCTGTGCCGGTTGGGCTCCGCCAATACCTGGACAAAGGTGACAAGAGCTTCTCTCCGATCCTTAGACACCACTTCCCAGCAGTCGTACCGGCGGTTCTCCGCCCAGGAGGCGATGCGATAGTAGTCTCCTTCCCGCACAAGCGGCTGGAACCTGTGGTAAGTTTCCACCTGGTTCTGAATCATCTGCTTTTCTTCCTCCGGCAGCTTTGTGATATCCAGCTCATACCCGAAGGTTCCTGCCATAGCCACATGGCCCCTGGTCCGAAAAGGCGTCATCCTGCCTGTGATGTGATTGGGGCAGGCGCTGACATGAGCTCCTATGGCTCCTAAAGGATATAAAAGAGCCGTCCCTTCCTGGATAGCCAGCCGCTCCACTGCATCCGTGTCGTCGGAACACCAGATCTGAGGGCTGTAATAGAGCATTCCCGGATCAAACCGGGCGCCTCCGCTGGCACAGTTTTCCAGCAGAAGATCAGGAAATTCTTTCATCAGACGTTCCTGCAGCTCATAAACTCCCAGAATATACCGGTGGAACAGTTCTCCCTGGTGCTCTCTGCCCAGGACGGCACTGCCCACATCCGTCATCTGCCGGTTCATATCCCATTTAACATAAGAAACAGGAGCACTTCGCAGAATCGCCGCCACCGACTCATACACATAGTCCACAACTTCTGCCCGTGACAGGTCCAGCACATACTGAGCCCGGCTCTGTACCGGTTCCCTGCCGGGAAGGTGCATGGCCCAGTCCGGATGAGCCCGGTACAGATCGGAATCCGGGGAGATCATCTCCGGCTCAAACCAGATTCCAAAGGAAAGTCCCAGTTTCTCTACCTCCTTCACCAGACGGGGCAGACCTCCGGGAAGCTTCTCTTCATTGACAGTCCAGTCACCAAGAGAACCTGCGGGCTTCTCCCTCTTTCCGAACCAGCCGTCATCCATCACCAACATCTCGATACCCCGCCTGGCCGCCTCCTCTGCGATTTCCAGAAGGCGCCCGGAATCGAAATCGAAATAAGTGGCCTCCCAGTTGTTGATCAGGATAGGGCGTTTCTTGTGGAGATAATGGCTGCGGATCAGGTGTCCCCGATACAGATCATGGAAAATGTGGGTCATTTTATCCAATCCCTGATCAGAATAGACACATACCACCTCCGGAGCCGTAAAAGATACTCCCGGTTTCAGAACCCACTCAAATCCTTCCGGATGGATCCCCATGACCATGCGCACATTGTCAAACTGGCTCACCTCTGCCTCTGCCATAAAATTGCCTGAATAGACAAAATGCATGGCATAGACCTGCCCCCGTTCCCGGCCCGCTCCTTTTTCCATGACCGCCAGAAACGGATGATCCTGGTGGCCCGACTCTCCGCGGAAGGAGGACACCAGCTGCTTCCCGAAGGCCAGAGGGCGGCGTATCATATGGCGCTCTCTGGCCCAGGAACCTCCCAGGGTCAGAAGATCTCCTTCTTCCAGATCCATATCCAGACAGGCTGTCAGCACCTTTTCCAGATACAGCGTCTCCTGCCCCTCATTGATCAGCTCAACGCTGCGGATAACAGCGGGGCTGTCCTCGAATACGCTGTAGCGCAGAACGGCTTTCAGCCCCAGCACCTGATCCCGGCAGAAGATCTCCAGAGTCATGCCTCCTCCGTTTTCCTCATCCCGGCAGAATGTGGCCGGAAGTCCTTTCAGCCCCGGCTTTCCCTCCAGGATCCGATAGCCTTCGTAATGGAGCTCACAGCCACGGCTGCCGCCGGCTGTGCGCACGTTAAGGCAGCTTTCTCTGTAATCTCCTACTCCCCAAGTAGAGTACTCCCAGAAAAATGCATCGGCAAAGGAACCTTTTTCCCCGGGATTCCGGGATGGAACAAAGGGGGGCTCCTCTGTTCTCATAAGATATCCGCAGCGGCTGTCGTCGATTGCTTTTCCAAAGTATACATGTCCCACATACTTTCCGTCTGCTATTCCGATCACATACTCCGTATCCCCGGCAGTCAGCCGGAACAGGCCTTCCGCCTTCAGGTATTCGATTCCCATGCTATCTCCTCCGTCTTAGAAATCAGGCGCCGCCGAAACGGCGCCTTTCTTATTCTTCTTCCGATCTGCTGTCTGACTGCGGATCTTCAGAGCCGGAATCTCCGGACTCTCCAGACTCCTGTCCGGCATCTTTGTCCTCTTCGCTTTCCGATTCTGACGTCTCCGATTCGTCATCTTCCTGTCCGGATCCTTCTGATGTCTCTTCTTCCGGCGTACAGGCCCCGGGACTCTGGGTTTCCGGCTCAGAGCTTTCCGCTTCCCCGGTTTCCTCTCTGGTATCTCCCGGATCTTCGGCTTCCGTCCCTGCGCTTTCCGGGTTTTCGGTCTCTGTCTCTGTGTTTTCCGGATTCCCGGTCTCCGTTTCAGGACTTCCCAAATTTTCAGTTTCTGTCCCTGAGCTTTCCGAATCTTCGGTCTCTGTCTCAGCGCTTTCGGAATCACTGGTCTTTGTCTCGGCATTCTCCGATTTTTCGGTTTCCGTCTCAGTGCTTCCCGAATCTCCGGCCTCAGTTCCTGTGTCTCCCGGATCTCCTGCTTCTGCCATGGATCCCGCCGGGATATCCGCCTTCTCTTCGGAACTTCCGCTCCCCGGATTTGTCATTCCGGAATCTTCCTTATTCACCTGCTCTTTGTCTGCCGTGTTCTCTGTCTTTTCAGGCCCTGTGCCGGAAGCTGAAGAATGAGCGCCTGATCCGGACTTTACAGCCGCGTTCCCGCTGCCCTCCTGCGTTTCTCTTCCCTCTGCACTGATGTAGTCGATGACTACCTGAGTCCTTTCCATCTTCAGTACGGTCACGGCAATGGCGCCTGACTTCGGTCTTCCCTTCCATTGGATGACCGCCATACAGTCTTCATCACTTTCATAGGTTCTGGCTCTGCTGTCTTTTTGTGCGTCAGAAGGCGTAGCTTTCCGGCGGGAGGCATCCGAGGCGGTTCCCTGTGTCAGATCAGCCTCCCCGATCATCACCGTAAAGGGTCCGTCAGAGATCAAAGCCATGTCTACGGTTACATTCTGTCCTTCTTCATAATCCTCGCTGTAATCCGTCAGCTGCAGGATCACGGTCTCCGGCTCCGTAAATACGTGGATCGGATCTTCTTCTACGATGAAGCCCAGGTCGGTCATGAGCAGATTATTGGCAGCAGCCTGTTCCACTTTCACAGCCAGCAGATTAATGGAGGTTTCCCCGCCCATATCCGTGATCTGAATATTGATATAATCTTCCTTCGGCACCACGGTCAGAACGATCTCTTTCCCCGTACCTGCTTTTACATCCCAGTCAGAACTCTCAGTCTTGAATGCTCCCTGGGCTTTTGCTTCTTTATCAAAAGTCAGGGTCACTGTCGTCTCCAGACCAGGCTGAAAATCAGGATTATATGCGCTGAGCGTCGGTTCAAATCCTGCCCAGGCAGCCGTAAATTCATGGAGCGGTTCCTCTGCCGGCTTCTGCTTTTGCTCTACTTTCACTGACAGCAGTTTGATGGAAGTCTCCCCGGCCATATCCGTGATCTGAATATTGATGTAATCTTCCTTCGGCACTACGGTCAGAACGATCTCTTTCCCCGTACCTGCTTTTACATCCCAGTCAGAACTCTCAGTCTTGAATGCTCCCTGGGCATGTGCTTCTTTATCAAAAGTCAGAGTCACTGTCGTCTCCAGACCAGGATGAAAGTCAGGGTTATATTTACTGAGTTCCTGCGCAAATCCCGCCCAGGCCTCCGTAAATTCATGGAGCGCTTCTTCCTCCGGCTTTTTCTGTTGTTCCACCTTCACCGACATCAGCGTCACCGCCGGCTCACCGGCCATATCCGTAATCTGAATATTGACGTAATCTTCTTTCGGAGTCACGGTCAGAGTCATCTCTTTCCCGGTTCCTTCTCTCACATCCCAGTCGGAAGTCTCGGTCTTAAAGGCTCCCTGTGCCTTGACCTCTTTATCAAAGGTCAGGATCACCGTTGTTTCCTCTCCCACTTTAAAGTCAGGGTTATATTCGCTCAATGCAGTCTCGAATCCTGCCCAGGCGGCCATAAATCTGTGAAGCCCTTCCGGCGGTTCCGCCTTCTCTATGATCTCAGCCGTCACATCCAGAAGTCCGAGAGGAAGCTTGCTGTCATCGGCAGCCTGGATGGTAAATCCGTCTGTCCCCGGCGTGGTCTCCAGCACGATCTTCGTCCCTGTGGCCGTGATCTCAGCCTCTTCCGTGTTGCCGGAAGTAACCATAAGCTTTGCCTGAGAAGATTTGTCAAAAACAGCCGTGATCCTTACCCTGTCTCCCACCTCGTAAGTCTCTCTGCAGTGGGCTGATATGGTATCGCTGTAGCTGTCTCCCTCAGCCCCCCATGAATGCCGGAAGATGTACACAGGTTCTACGGCCTGCCGTACTTCCGCCTCCAGAAGGCTGACAGACGTGCTGCCCTTCATATCTGCCACAAAGATCTCGACAGTACTGTCAGCCGGAGTGATGGTCCAGGTAAATGTCTTTCCCGGAGCCGGGGCCGTCTCGGTTGCCGTCTCCGCGGTACCGTCTTCGTTTCTCCTGGTGTACCGGATCCCTGCCGCCACTTCCCTGTCAAAGGTAAGAGTCACCGTAACCGGCTTTCCTGCTACAAAGGAGGGGTTGTGCTCACTGAGAACCAACGGGATACTCTGATCCGTACCGGTTATGGTCCCCAGTTTTTCCTGCTCCTGTTCCACCTTCACATTCAGAAGCTTCGCAGTGCTGTTTCCGTTCAGATCGGCGATGCCCACTGTCAGACTGTCGTCCGTCGGCGTCAGGACTGCGGTAAAGGTCTTGCCCGTGTCCTGATCCTCCACTCTGGTCCAGTCGGGATTGTTGTAATCCATATAGCTTCTCACATCACAGTCAAAGGTGAGAGTCACTTTAGTCTCTTTACCCGGCTTAAATTTGCTGTTATATTGGCTGAAACCGGTCTGCCAGCCGTTCCACTGGCTTCGGAACACCTTCAGGGCTCCGCTCTGTCCGTCAAACGCTCCCTCTTCGCCGTATACAATGGCAAACTTTGAGAATCTGCTGCTGGCAAAGGTGACTGTCTTCTCATTTCCGTCCAGGTCTTCCAGATAAGTGATCTCTCCCTCATGAAATCTGATCACTGCAAAATCATATCCCTTTCCCTGCAGTTCATCGGGAACAGGCACTTTAAATCTGACAGGATCATCTGTCTGAGTCACTTTGGTCCGCTCTGTGCCCTCTTCCTTATATATTGTGATATCGGACACGGCTGCGATCCTGATCTTCTCTTCTTCGTCTCCAAATATGCTCTGCAGCTGCTGCTGTTCCTCCCCGGACAGATCGGTCTTTTCTGTCTCAAAGACCACCCTGACTCCACGGTTGATCTCGTCTGCGGTCAGGACTGCCGTTGCCGCCTCTTTTTCCGTTGAGGCCAGCATCCCTGCGCCGGGATTTCCCTCTGTGCTTACCAGTTCTTTGAAGTTGACCTTATTTTCGATCTCCACCTTGATGTCCATGATCATCACAAATTTTTTGGTCTCCGGCATCTGGCCCAGCTGGATCCACAGATTGTCATCATCCGGCCTGGCGGTTCTTGTCACCGTATCTCCGAATGTGTAATCCGATGAATTCCACTGTCCTCCCAGGTTGAAAGCAATGGCCGCCGGCGCCCCTTTGTCAAACGTTACGGTCACCTTCACTGTGTCTCCCGGTTCATAGTCCGAGTGATACTTGCTCAGCTGTGTATGGAATCCTTCCCATGATTTTGTCAGCACTCCGATGGGATCCTCCCCCAGCTCACTCTGATTCATCACGACGGTCACCTTGGTGATCTTCATAGTGCCGTCCCCGGAACTGACCTGCATATTGGAGATCTCCTGAGGAATCAGATAACCTGCGAGAAATTCCTGGATATCTCTGTAGGAGAACAGCGCCTTATCCCCCAATATGCACGCAGGCGTCGCCCCCTGCTGACTGCCGTCGGCCATGGTAAACTGCAGATTGGGGTCCACCCCGTCCTCTGCCTCATAGGTAATCAGCACATAGGAACCGTCGCCCATGAGTCTGATGATCTCCTCCATATCGTCCAGATCTCCCCAGCCCCAGGGCTCCAGGGTGAGATCCTGCGGGAACTCCTTCCCTTCCTCATTAAATACCTGATTGTAAACGTTTTGATTTTTGGACGAATACTCCCTCTCGTAGCGCACCCTGTCCCTTCTGGAATTTCCGGGATCCGTCACTTTCGTATCCGAGATCCAGATATCCAGGATCCTTCCGTCGTTATAAGCAGAAAGCTGGATCGTATCGATCTTTGCATCCCAGCTTAAATGGAACATCCTGCGGAACGCGTCCAGCCTCATGCTGAAAAAGTGCTTTCTCGTAGCCTCTCTTTCTGATACCTTATAGCTGGGTCCGTTTCTCCACTCCCCGTCTACAGAGGCGCCCCACGTCAGTACGGTCCATCCTTCATAGTCTGATGTGGCGCAGGTATACTCCACACAGAGATATTTCTCGTCAGGAGTATCCAGAATCCGCTCGATATCCGTACAGATCCAGGACTCATTGGGAGCTCCGTCTTTAAAGAGGGAGTCCTCTCTGGGGATCTTTGATCCTACATGAAGCACCAGTTCCTCGATCCTGCCGTCACTGTAGGCTCCCAGATTCAGATAGCTTATATTGCTCTCCGGCGTCAGCTTCATCATTCTCCTCAGATACTTGACGCTGAACGTCTGGGTTACCTTACGGGTGGAATCTTTGCTGTCGGCGCTGTATCCCGGCCCGTTGATCCATCCCTCTTGGCCGGAGGCTCCCCAGCCCAGGATTCCCCAGTTCTCATGATCCGCCGCACAGGAATAGGTCAATGTAAGCCAGTCCGTATCCCCGCAGTCCAGGATCCACCCGTCGTCAGTCTCATAAGACTCATTGGCCTGCCCTGAAAACAGTACATAATCCCCCGGCTCCCTGTACTGAGTCGGTGCCAGTCGTCCGCCGCCGCTTCCGCCGCCAAAGCTCTGGCCCGGTCCTTTTTTCAGAATCTCCACACTGATTGATACGACGCCCACCTTATAGTTGGCCCACATGTCGGTGATCTGGATATTCAGATAATCATTGTCCGGCGTCACGGTTTTGGAGATCTCTTTTCCGTCTCCTGTAAGAGTGCTCCACTGTCCGCCCAGATTCATGCCCAGCTGGCTGGACACATATTTGCTGTAGTTTACGGTCACCCGGATTTCATCTCCCGGCTCATACTCCGGATTGAAGTCGGAAAATTTCGTTTCAAAGCCCTGCCACAGGCCGGTAAACCGGTGAAGATAATTTCCTGTATCGGCTTCTCCCTTGCGGACGATCTCCACGGAGATCTCCGTCAGGTTCACGCCGGGCTGCCCTTTCAGATCAGATATCTGGATATTCAGATAATCGCTGTCCGGCACCAGAGTCAGATTTCTGTGTTTTCCTTCTCCCCGGAAAGAATTCCATGCCCCGTCGATATACAATCCGATCTGGCTGGTGACTGCCTTGTTGAAAGATGCCGAGATCCGCACCTCGTCTCCCGGTTCATAGCCGTCTGCATAGTCCGTAAGTTTACACTCATAGCCTACCCACAGACCGGTAAACTCGTGAAGGCAGCGGGTATCCTCTTCTTCTTGCTCTTCTGTCAGGCCAGAACCCTCCGGTTCCTGAGTTTCCTGTGCCGCCTCGGCTGTTTCCGGTTCCGTCTCTCTGACCACTTCTTTTTCCTCTCCGGAAAGAGGGCTGGTCTCCTGCTGCCCTGCTTCCCGGACAGCCTGTGTCTCCTGGGCAAGACGGTCCGCAGATGCCATACAGATCCCTCCGGAGGTCACTGCCAGGGTCAGGCAAAGTACCATGGACAGAGTCCTTCGCGCCAGCATGTTCTCCCACAGTCTCGCGAAATGCCTCATTCTCTATTTCCTCCTCTTCTTCCCTCCAAGTACCAGTGCCACAAAACATCCTGCTGCTGCCAGAGCTATGAGACCGGTGACAGCAGGAAGTATATACCATATCCAGGAGACCTTTCCCACAGCCTCTGCCGCTTCTTCTGTCTCCCCCGTCTCTTCTGTCTCTTTGCCGGCAGTTTCCCCGGGATCCGTCAGATCTGCACCGGCACTGTCCTGACCGGTAACTTCAAAATCCGGTCTCGTCTTTCCGTAAGACACTGCTCTGATATCGTCATAGTACAGGATTCCCGACACCTCTTTGCCGGAGTCTATGGCCGGCGAATCGCCGATGGCATTGAGCCACAGTCCGAATCCGGTCACATTGGCTGCCGCTTCCGATGTCAGCGGTCCTTTTCCGTTTTTATCCTGGAATTCACCGAAGGGCAGAGTTACCTTCACAGGCTCCGTGGTTCCGGCAAATTCCGGATATTCCTGAAGGTAAGCTTCATAGGAACCGCCGTCTGCCGTATTGATCTGGACCACTGTTTTCTGGTTGTTGCCGTCAGGTTTCACCCAGAACTGGAGGGCATCACAGCCGGACCAGTCGGTCTCCTTGGGGAATTCGCAGCCTGCCCAGCCGGTCCGGGTCTCTCTGTACTCAAACTTCATGGCATAGCCCCCGGCCATCTCCACTTCATCGGAGAGGCTGATGTTCATCTCACATCCGCTGTCCTTATTGGTGCTCCAGCTGTCCAAAAGCAGGTTCAAAAGTCCTCCGTAAGACTCAAAATCATCGACAGTCAGGGGATCCTCTGTCCTGGGCTCGATGTTGTAGATCACACGGATCTCCTGCAGCTTCTCTCCGTCTGCATACAGCCCGATCTTTCCGTCTGCATCCGGTTCAAGTCCTGCCAGGGTATCCCTGTCAAGGACCGCTCTGGCTTCCCTCCCCGAAACTTCGGCCGGGATCACCGTCTCTTTGCCCTGGCTGATTATCCGGAATTCCGCCGAAGACACTCCCTGATTCAGTCTGGCCTCTATGGGCTTCTCCTCCAGGATCCGGACTCCTGCCACCGGTTCCGTGATATAGCCGCTGACACGTGCGCAGCCCTTCACTACAGCATCGGTTTCCGTCTTCGCCAGAATATCTTTCATCACTTCCGCCTGATCTCCTGCAAACACGCTCTTTTTGTTGTTGTACATGGAGAGGAAGGAATCCAGAAGTTCATGGCCGAACAGCCTGCCTTCTTCCCGCTTTTCCACTACAAAGGGGCTGTAATAGCCGCCGCTCCTGGCATAGTTGGACCACAGCATAAAGTAGCAGCAGTCATATTCCGGTTTTGTCATGATGTCCAGTACTTCCGTATACCACTGAGGACGGCGGTTCCCCGTCTCCGGGATGCCTCCGGTCTTCACGGAAGACATGCCTGTCTCCGTCACGGCCATCAGCTTATTGTGGGCTTTGGCAAATTCGTCCGTCAGCTTCAGGGTATTTTCAAAACTCTGAAGGAAGGTGTATCCCTCCTCATCGGGCGCCGGATTGTTATCATAGGTGTCGAAACCTACCAGATCCACATATTCGTCTCCCGGATACCGCTCTTCATATTCTTCCTGAGTGGCAGCTTCGGAGCCGGGCCCGTAAAGATACAGAAGATTGTGAACATCTTTCTCGTCCCGCAGGTATTCTACCGTATATTTATAGACGCTTTTGTATGTCTCTGCATCGCAGAACGCTTTGCCCCACCAGAACCAGCTTCCTGTATTTTCATGGAGAGGCCGGAAGAGCACGGGGCCTTTTACCTGACTTACATAGTCTGCGATCAGATCCAGATGAGCCCTGTATGCCTCATGAAAAGGACCGCCTGGAAGAATCCCGTTCATACAGTCTCCTGTCAGCACATAGGAGTCCGCCGGAGTAAAATCAAATCCGTCGTAGCTGTGCTCAAAGGTTCCCTCCAGCTTCACGGACGCGGAGAAATTGGGCATGTGGCTGGACAGGGTAATGATGCCTCCCCGGTCTATCGCCTCATTGCTGAACAGAGCCGCTGCCTTTATATTGCCTTCATTGGTTTCCGGCAGCTGCGTCCCCGGATGTCTCTCATTATACTTGCCTGCGAATCCGGAGAACATGCCGCCGCAGTCCATGCCCACGATGGCTGCCAGAGAACCTGTCATATCCTGGGTATCGGAATCTGTCAGATCCCCGGCTCCTGCCTTGAGCACCGTGTCCTCCATATGACCGTAGAGAACGGCATCCGCCTCCCCCACTGCCTTCAGATACTGATACAGTGCGGCTGCAGACGGATCCGCCTTGGGGTCCGCAAGCTGAAACTCCTTTGCATAGGGAAGGGAAACGCCGTTGACTGTCAGACCCTCCCCGCTTTGGGCAATCACGGTTTCCGTCTTTACAGGAACCGTGGACTCTACCAGGAATTTTTCCTTTTTTACACTGCTCAGTGTCAGATTGTCCAGCCATACGTCCCCTTTGTAGTCCGTATATTCGCCTACCAGGAGAAGCAGAAGTTTCCCCGGCTTCTCCCTCACCGTATACTTCTCGTCACAGATCAGAGACAGGTTTACCAGTCTCAGCCCATCCACCTCTTCGAAAGGCGTCTCATTTATATTGACACTCTGATCCCCGAAAATATTGTTGGAAAATGCTCTCACCGACAATTTTCCCGTAGTCATGGCCTCCGGATCATAATAGAGGTCAAAATTCAGTACCTTATAGGGAGAAAAGTCAATGCCTTCCTTCTCCTCCAGACAGATGCCTGTCTGGCTGAAACTGTTATTGATATTGGGGGAATAGTCCAGGGAAAGCCGCAGCATCCCCTTTTCGCTGTCATACTCACAGCTTCCCTCCCCCTGATAGCTGTCTCCCGACCAGCTGTCGTCATAGACCCATCCCTGGGCTCCGTCTTCAAAATCCCATACTCTTGCAGCTTCTTCTTCCTCTGCCCCCGGCGCTCCAAAGGCCGGGACTCCAGAGGCGGCAGAAGCTGTCAGAACTGCCGCCAGCATTGCGGCAATCTTTCCTGATCCTGCACGTCTCCTCAATCCCCACACCTCCCAATTCTTTTATCATCGTCCCGGCACTTACACCTTATGTTCCGTCAGCCTTTTACTGCTCCGGCTGCCATTCCGCCGTATACCTGTCTCTGGAAGATCAAAAAGAGTATCAGAATAGGGACAATGGTGATCAAAACGCCGGCGCAGATATAGTTGTACTGATTTCCGTAAGGACCTGTAAATGTATACAGGGCCGTGGAGATGGTCTTCAGCTCCGGCGACTGCAGATACAGGTTGGAAGCATAATACTCATTATACACGCTCACGCCCTTAAGCAGAAGGGATGTGATGATGGCCGGCTTTAACAGCGGAAACAGGATCTTAAAAAACACGCCGAAATAGGTACATCCGTCCATAATGGCCGACTCATCCAGGGATATGGGCAGATTCTCAAAAAACTGCAGGAAGATATAGATGGAGATAATATCGGTTCCCATGAGAACGATCATGTAGCCGTACAGGTGATTGACCAGACCCAGAGAGTACATGATCTGATAGATGGTAACCTGCATGGCGATTCCGGGCAGCAGCGCCGCAAACATAAACAGGTTCTGGATCAGGCCCCGTCCGGGAAACTTAAACCGGTTCAGCACATAAGCCAGCATGGAACCCATAAAAACGGAAGCCGTCAGAACAACTACCAGGACCAGGGCCGTATTGAAGAAGCCCCTGAGCATATTGGCCTTCTGAAAAGCGATGACAAAATTTTCAAAGTTCAGAAATGATTTGGGCAGATCAAGTACAGAGGTAGAAGCATACTCCTCATTGGTCTTAAACGCTGTCAGTACACACACGCACACCGGGATCAGAGAACAGAGAGTCGCTATGACCAGGGACCCATATTTCAGGATTTCAAATAATCTAGAAACCAGTTTCTTTTTCTTCATCATTATGCGGCTGCTCCTTTCTGTGCGTTTTTCTTTTTCTCTTCCCGTTTTCTCTTTCTCACGGCTGCTCTGGATTCGTCGTCGGTTCCGTTGTCAAATACATAGGCGAAAAACAGCTTCTGGGCAACGGTGCAGAGAATGATGATGACCAGGAGCACGATGGCCATGGCACAGGCCAGGCCCACCTTCTGGTTCTCGTGGGCAAGACGGTTCATGATCACGAAGTAGGTTCCTGTTCCCATGGTACCGTTGGTGATAACGTAAGGCGGCTCGAAGGCGCTTAAGGAACCGCTGATGGACAGGATCAGGTTCAGGACTACGATGGACTTGATGCTGGGCAGGATAATGTAGATAAACCGGTGCCAGTTGTTGGCTCCATCCAGAGCCGCCGCCTCATAGAGATCATTGTCCACGGACATCATGGCACCCAGGAACATGATCATGTTCTGTCCCGTGTATCTCCAGACCGATGTGGCTGCCAGTGCAAAGTTATTGATACTCTGATCCTGAAGCCAGTAGGGGATATCCTCCATCTTCATGCCGAACATCTGGAGCAGAGAGTCCAGCACGAATCCTCTTGCGTAGAAAAATTTAAAGATAAATCCAACGGCGATACCGCAGATCAGGTAGGGAAAAAACATGGCTGCCTTGAATACGGATTCCCCTTTTACTTTAAACACCATCATGGTGGCGAAGAACAGAGCCAGCCCCAGCTGGACTACCGCGCCTCCCATATAATATACACTGACCAACAGCGCCCGGAATATCTCGGGACGGTTGAACACATCGATATAATTGTCCAGACCTACGAATTTCTTGGGTCCGATATACTTCATATTGTAGAAACTGAACTGTACCATTTTCATAAACGGCAGATATGTAAACACAACAAGAAGCAAAAGCGGAGCAAATAAAAATGTTATAATCACCAGCATCTGCTGTACTTTTCTGCTTTTAAACTTTTCACCAAAGGTTTTCTGGCTCACAGCCGCACCTGCACTTTTTCCCATCACATGCCCTCCTATCTGTTTCCGGCCTGTTTCCTCTGACTGCTAATTTTCCAGTAAGGCCACGCCCAGGGATTCCTGAGCAGCTGACCATTTGGCGTTCCATTCTGCCATAATCGTATCCAGATCTCTCGTGCCGTAAAGAGCACTTTCCAGGATCTCGCAGTCCGGATAATCGTTGTTGTTGATACCTACTTCGCTTTCATTGTTCACATCATTAAACAGAGTCTCTTCCCCCTCCGGAGACGGATTGTTGGCAATGATCTCCACGCCCTGGAATTCTGACAGAGAATCCGGAAGAGGCTCGTTCTTCAGCGCCGGGATGGTTCCCTCATCTTTGAAGATCGGAGATTCCTCCAGAAGCCATTTCAGATAGACCATGGCCGCGATCTGATTGTTCTCTGTGGCCTTGTTGTTGATGGCATAAGCATAGTTGCCGTCTCCGGATGCGTACCGCCTGCCGTCTACCGTAATGGGGAATGGCATGTAGCCTACATCCTCGGGAGAGGAACCTGCTGCTTTACACTGATCCACGGCCCAGGAACCCAGTACCATGGATGCGATCTCCCCTTTGTTGATCATTCCTTTGGAGGCCTCCCAGTCGCTGCTGGCCGGGTCGTCTTCTACCAGATGGCGTTTTACCGACTCATAGAGGATATAATACACGGCATAGGGGCCTGTCATGTCATCCCGTTTTGTAAAGGGATCCTTTGTATGGACGATGGTGTTGTTCATATAATCCGGGTCTCCCGTAGCGGAAATGCCGATATACTGATCCCATGCGCCCATGGGCCATCCTGCTGAAAAATTGGTATAGAGAGGAATCGCATCCGTGTTGTCGCTGATCTTCTGCAGACAATCCAAAAACTCATCCGGTGTGGAGGGAAGTTCCGTGATCCCTGCCTCTTTCCAGATCCTCTTGTTGTAGATCACGCCTCCGGCGGTCCCTCCGTTGGGGATCCCGTACTGCTTTCCTCCGAAATTCTTATCTGACAGGAAATTGTAGATCTGATCCAGAGTGGCATAATCCCCTAACGGGGCAAAATACTCTGACATCTCGTTAGTCTCCCGTGGGAAGCCGCAGGTTCAGAGACTGCTCATAGTCGGTGATCCCCTCATATTCTACAGTAATGTTGGGATACAGCTCCATAAACTGCTCCGCATAGCCTTTATATACCGTATCCACAATGTCCGTTCGGTTGGTCAGGATCTTGATGGAAGCCTGGATATCCTGATAGTCCTCCCCCAGCTTGATGGTGTCGATGCCGGGGAGATTCACAGAGGTACTTTCTCCTCCCTGTGTACCGGAGCTTTTGCAGCCGGCCATGGTACCCATAAGAGTTACTGCCGTCCACAGTGCAATTAATTTTTTACTTTTCATTCCTTTCTCCATCCCTTTATTTTTAATTTTAATTTAATTATAATATCACTTTAATTTAATCCAGGCTAAAAATAGTCTGTTTTGCAATATTGTGTATTTTGTATGATATTATCTTATACTTTTATATGTTTTGCCTAATTAAAATTCTTCATTCTTATTTTTTAAGTTATTTAATCTAATTTTATCAACTTATTTTCAAGAGCAAAAGATTAATTATATAGTTTTTTACATGCAAAAGAAAAAAACGGACAGAGCGTTTCCTGTCCGGTGAAACGCCCTGTCCGCAGTTTTCTGTATCCAGCTTTCCTGCTGTCTTATATCATTTTGTCTTCTGTCAGGAGATTCCTGACACTTTCTTTCTCCACCACAGTACCTGATACTACCCGCATATCTGAAGGAGCACAGCCACGCTCTGCCAGAGATACCACGATCTTCACGGCACACCGGACCATCTCCTTGATATCCACCTCATAGCTGGTGATCTTCACGTCACACAGTCCTTCATAAAGATAATTGTCAAATCCGACGATGGAGATGTCCTCCGGAATCCGGTATCCTTTTTCCTTCAGAAGATTCACCAGTTCGCTGGCTGTCAGATCACAATTGCACGCAAATGCCGTGGGCATCTTCTCCGGCAGCCGGATATTTCCGATCTGTCCTTCCATGGTACGGTCGTCGATGACCCAGTCCCGGTTCAGTTCCAGCCCGTTCTCCAAAAGCGCCTTTCTGTAGCCGAAATAACGGTCCGTGATACTGTTGCTGGCCAGAAGCGTGCCTACATAAGCAATCTCTCTGTGGCCCTGATCGATCAGGTAATTCACCATCTTATACATGCCGTAATAATTATCTGCCATTACAGACGGGCAGGCAATGCCCTTCATCGTAAAGTCCACCATAACCATAGGCATGTCCGGCTGTCCTTTTAAAAATTCCAGATACGCTCTGCTGATCTCACCGATGATGATAAGTCCCTGAATCTGCTGCTCCGCCGCAAACAGAGGAAGTTCCAGAGCTTCCTCCCTCTCATGGCGCAGTACTTCAAACAGGATGACACAGCTGTGAAGCCCTGCGATCAATGACAGTTCCTGGTATACTTTCCAGTAATAGGAAGGGTAGGGGCCCAGATATTTCTCTCCTATGATCACTCCTATATTATAGATCTTCTTTCCGCCTGCCGGTGCAGATGCTCTGGTCTGATATCCCATCTCTGCCGCCACCTGTTTGATCCTGGTCCTCAGTTCTTCGCTGACTCCTTTCTGCCCGGCCAGGGCGTTGGACACCGTCACTGTGCTTACCTGCAGTCTTTCTGCAATATCCGACAATCGTACTGTCTTCTTCATCTTAACCCCCGCTTTCATCCTTTCATTTTTAATTTTATTATATTTATTTAACTTAAATATGTCAACAAATCTTTTAACTAATTAGTTTAAAAACAAAAAATCGATGTATCCGATTCCTGAAGCCGATCTTCGGAACCAGATACACCGATCATATGCCAGGCCGACAGCCTGGTCAAAATTCTCTAAATCTTCTCATATCTCTCCACATCCGTGACAAATATGGTAGCGCCGCCCAGTTCTACAGTCATGGGCATCATCATATAACCTGCGGAGATAGACGAGATATTGGGAGCCGGAACGTTGCAGGTTATCTTCTGCCGCTTTCCGCAGGTCTCCTTGATCAGTTCGATGGCGTGATCAACCTTATCCGCTTCCGTACCGATCATCAGAGTACAGTTCCCCTTTTTCAAAAATCCGCCGGTAGTGGCCAGCTTGGTTACCATATACTGATTCTCATTCAGTACTTCGGTGACGCGGTTTCCGTCATCAGAGCTTACGATCGCATAAATAATCTTCATCTTCAACACCTCGTCTTCCTATATTATTTTGAATAATTGGTGACCCGTTTTTCCCCGGAGCTGGTGGTCTCATAGAAGATCTGGATCTTCTCCCCCGGAGCCAGGGCCGGTACACTGTCTCCCCAGACAAACTGGTAAGTGGTTCCGCCGGTAGTCTGGATGGTAACACCGGAGGGATCCAGGGAAGTAACGCTTCCTGTCACAGAGTTCCCGCCGGAATTGCTGCTTCCCGTCGTGCTGCTGTTTCCGGATCCTCCGGGGCTGGTGTTTCCTCCCGGACTGACGGTCCCTCCCTGGTTTGAAGAACCTCCCGGACCTGTGTTGTTGTTGGAGGTAGTGCCGGTGCCGCCTCCCGGGCCCGCAGCGCCTCCCGGTGAGTTGTTTCCGGCTGTAGCGCCTCCTCCTGTGCTCCCCGTCCCGCCGCCGGGACCGGTAGGATTGCCTGTGGTAGTGGTGGCCGATGAATGGCTGTTTTGGTTATTCTGATTGGTCTGAGTCCCCTGGCTCTGATTCGTCTTGGGGGCCGTCTCCGTGAGATAATCCTTGGATACGTAACCTGTATGTCCCTTATAGTTGACCCGCATCCATCCGTTTTCAGATTCCCCCGTAACCTCTATCTTCTCTCCCTGGGCCAGACCTGCCAGTACCTCGGAACCGGTGGAATAACTGGATCTGACTCTCACCGATGCCGTGGCATACATTGTCTTTTTCATATCTTTTACCGTATATGTCTTCGCCGCAGTGGTCTCCGGCTGGGTAGCCGCCTGTGTCCTGGCAGCCGTCGTGGCTGCCTGAGTGGTGCTGGCCTGGGTAGTGCTGGCCTGAGTCTGAGCTGCAGTCGTGGCCGCCTCGGTCTGCCCCTCTGTGGATTCGGCAGCCGTCTCGGTAACCGCAGTCGTCTCTCCTGTTATGATCTCTATTGTCGTTCCGGAGGTGGTCTCGTCGGCAGCGGCGGAGCTCTCGTCCGTCTGGCCGCTCTCTGCCTCCGCGGCCGTCGTCCCGTTGATCACGATCCCGTCACCGTTGCCGCATGCCGTGATGCCTATGGCTGTCATGGCAGCCACGACGATCATCCATTGTTTTCTCATAATCATCCTCCATGTAATTTCCTGATACATTTCTTATGGCTTTTGGGGGGCTGCCTCTTGGTTCCCTTGATGCTGTTTCAGCCACCCTATGAAAGCCGATTGCTCCGCACCTTCGGTGCTCCCGCAATCGCCGCCGGTATTCGCAATCCGGGCTGACGCCCTACTTGCTCATATCGGCTTGCCTGGACGATATCCATGATTCGATGCAAGCAAGCTTGCTCTCATCATGGCTGCCTCTTGGTTCCCTTGATGCTGTTTCAGCCACCCTATGAAAGCCGATTGCTCCGCACCTTCGGTGCTCCCGCAATCGCCGCCGGTATTCGCAATCCGGGCTGACGCCCTACTTGCTCATATCGGCTTGCCTGGACGATATCCATGATTCGATGCAAGCAAGCTTGCTCTCATCATGGCTGCCGTCCAGGGCTTTCATAGTACATTATACACCACTTCTTTTTGTTTTTCTATTTAAGTTTTTATGACGAAATTCGAATGTCAGCTTCTTTCTTCCATGATCTCGCGGATTTTTTCGGGGGGGAATTTGTAGGTGTGGGATTCGGTGAGAAGACCGTTGATCTCCTGCTCGATGTCTGCCAGCTGGGTGTAGCAGAAGCCGCTGAGGATATCTGAGGCGTATACGGCTCTCAGGATCCTCCGGTAGACTTCCAGAAAACGGTTCTTTCCTACAGAGGTGTAGCCCCATCCCTCCTCTTCTTCTGATATGGAGATCCCTCCGAACTCGCTGAGGACTATGGGCTGGCCGCAGTATGGGGTGTCTCCGGCAAAAAGAGGTTTTTCCACGATCTCTCCCATGGTCTCTGCGGATTTCAGGCTCTTTGCAAAAAGCTCCTGCTGCCTCATATCTCCTTCCTCTCCGTGTTTGTAAGAGTGGAAAGCGCAGATGTCTGTATCCACTGTTTCCCATCCGTCGTTGGAGATTACCAGGCGGGTACTGTCCAGACTGTGGGCCATATGGTACAGGGCTTTTGCAAAGGCCTGCTGCCGGCAGTCGCTTCCTATATGGGGCACGCCCCAGCTCTCGTTGAGCATCCCCCAGACTACGATGCAGGGGTGATTGTAATCCCGGTGAATCACGTCAGCCCATTCTCTCATGAAGGCCGCTGCCGCCTGAGGCGTGTAGACCCAGAAACTGGCCATGGCTCCCCATACCAGAAACCCCATACGGTCCGCCCAGTACAAAAACCTGGGATCCTCTGCCTTTTCATGCTTGCGGCATCCGTTGAATCCCATGGTCTTGGCTTTTCTGATGTCTTCCTGATAGGCCTCGTCGGAGGGAGCCGTCACCAGACTCTCTTTCCAGTACCCCTGATCCAGCACCAGCTTCTGATAATAAGGTCTGTGGTTGAGATACAGTTTTCCGCCGCGGACTTCTATTTTTCTCATACCGAAATAGGACCGGACATGATCCCATACCCGTTCCTCTTCCTCCAGACTCATGGCCACGTCATAGAGATTGGGCTCTTCCGGAGACCAGTAAGCTCCCGTAAAATGGAAAGAGCCGTTGAGAGCCTTTTTCTGAAACACATCAAGAGTCACTGTCTGCTCCTGACCGCTGCACTCCACCGTACTGCGGACGATCTGTTCTTCACCTCTGGTGATCACGATCACAACCCTGGCCGAAGAAGCCGCATGACCCCTGAGCCTGTAATCGATCCTTACGGTCCCCTCGTCAATATCCGGCGTAAAATGGACCCATTGAAATCCGGCCTTCTCCACAGGCTCCAGCCAGACGCTCTGCCAGATACCGGTGCTGGGCGTATACCAGATAAACTGGGAAGTCTCCTTCCAGAACTGCTTTCCTCTGGCTATTTTCTCATCCTCCAGCGGATCTGTGACCTCCACGCGAAGATGCTCTTCCCCGCCCTCCAGCAGCTGCGTGATATTAAAGCTGAAAGGCGTCTGTCCTCCCCTGTGTTCTCCTGCCAGCCGGCCGTTGACCAGGACTCTGCAGCTGTAATCCACTGCCCCAAAATTCAGCAGGATCTCTTTGCCCTTCCAGTCCCCGGGAATCCGGAAGGTTCTCTCGTAGACCACCTGGTCTTCCCGGATCCGCTCTCCGATCCCGCTCAGAGCGCTCTGGCATACAAAGGGCACCTGGATCTCCCTCTTCTGACCCTGTACATAAAAATCCCATGTACCGTTTAAGTTCATCCACTGTTGTCTAACAAAATCAGGTCTGGGGTATTCCTCTCTTCTGCTCATAAATTTCTCCTTTTTGGGGCTTGTTTTTTTATTCCAGTTTTATTACAATAAAGACAGGGTATTTCTCCCACCCATCATATCATTTATTATAAGGTGCGTCAATAATTTCTGGTTTCTCGCACCTGATTTTTTTGATTTTATTCCATTTTTACAGTAACTATCATGATGAGAAAGGAAGTTCCTATGGCTGGAAAAGAAAAAGCACCCATAAAGATCATCGGAGAGAGAGACATACAGCTGAATCTGAGCAATCCGGGCCATCACTCTCAGATCGCAAAAATCGGGAAGGCTCTGTCCTCCCCGATCCGGCTGAATATTTTAAATCTTTTGAAAGACACCGCACTGTCCCTGCAGGAGATCGCGGATATCCTGCACATCCCTGTCTCTTCCACTGCCCTGCATATCCGGACTCTGGAGGATGCCCGTCTGATCATTACCGAGACCCAGCCCGGCCTTCACGGCTCCATGCGGGTCTGTATCTGCAGTATCCAGTCTTTTCTTCTGGAAACTTTCGAGGCAGAAGCCGACAAAGTGAATAATGCGGTCACTCTTGACATGCCTGTAGGCAACTACCATGATTTTCATGTAGAGCCTACCTGCGGTCTGGCGGATGAGAACGGGATCCTGGGGGCTTTTGACGATATCCGCTCCTTTTACTCCCCTCTGCGCACCAGAGCCCAGCTCTTATGGTTTCAGCAGGGATTCGTGGAATACCGTTTCCCCAATCTCACCAATCCGCTCCTGGAGCTTCAGGAACTGGCTTTTCAGATGGAGCTGTGTTCCGAGGCTCCGGGATTTCTGGAAGAATGGCCTTCTGATATCACGGTGTCTGTCAACGGCCGTGAGGCAGCCACCTACCACTCCCCCGGAGATTTCGGAAGCCGCCGGGGCCGCCTGACTCCTGCCTCCTGGTGCAACGGCAGAACCCAGTACGGTCTTCTGAAAACATTTTCTGTAAAAAGGGACGGCAGTTACCTGGACGGTCTTCCCGTCGATTCTGAAGTCACTCTGGAATCTCTGAACCTGTCGGCGCATCCCTATATCACTCTGCGGGTGGAAGTGAAAAAGGAAGCCGACCATGTAGGCGGGGTCAACATTTTCGGAGAAAAATACGGCGATTTTCCTCAGGGAATCCTTATGAGCCTGACCTACTGACAGATCCGGCAGACAAAGGAGGTTCTGATTTCTTCTGTCTGCCAAAGCCGGTCTCAGTCATATTCTTTCTTCAGGGTAAATCCCCTCCCCCGGACTTCATTGACCTGATGGATGACAATGAAGGCCTGGGGATCGATCTTCTGTATCAGCTGGTTCATCTGAACCAGCTCCCGGTTATTGACAACGGACATGACAACGTATCCGTCTCTTTTCAGATGGCCTGTCCTTGATCGAAACAGGGTAACTCCCCGGTCCAGCTCACTGGCGATGGCCTGGTTGATCTCCTCATAATGCTCCGACACGATCTTTACCTGCATCTTTGCCTGTCCCAGGAGCAGCACCTTATTGAGCACCGACGTATAAATGAGCACCAGGAGGATCCCGTAGAGCACCTTTTCTCTGTCAGAACATACGATCTGAAGGAGGAGGATGGCCGTATCCATCACATTCATGGCGCCCGATACGGAGACTCCCGTTTTCTTGTTCAGCACCAGGGGAGGGATATCCATGCCTCCTGTGGAGGCTCCTGACCGGATGACCACGCCGATGCCTCCCCCGATCAGAAGTCCTGCAAAGATCACTGCCAGCAGGCTGTCATCGGTCACCTTTCCCAATACGGGCAGCTTCTGAAACACAGACAGGATCAGAGGGTAATAGAAGGTACTGATGACCGTTGTCAGGGCAAAGGTCTTTCCCAGCACCGCGGCGCCCACCAGAAACATGGTCACGTTAAAGATCGTGACAAAGGCCTGGATGGGGATTCCCAGCTGGTGATAAAAAAACAGGGCCAGGCCCGTGGTCCCTCCTGTGATCAGTCCGCCCGGCAGAATAAACATGACCACTGCCAGGGCGTAAGCCGTGTTTCCTGCCAGGATCCACAATATATTTTTCCACTGATTCCAATCTTTCATCTTCTCTCTCCTCCTGTATTCTCTGCTAACTGTCTATCACATTATCAGAATAAAGCGCACAAAAAAACCGCCTGCGATCTCCTCGCAGACGGTCTGCAGCCTTTCTTTCCGGCCTGTCATTTCAATTCCTCCAGAACCGAGGTTCCGATGGTGCCATCAGGCATATCTACCTGAAAATTATGAGCGATGGTGGCGCCGATCACGGCAAATGTGTCTCTGTCAGGCAACCGTCCCCCGTCTTTCATGGACGGAGAGTATGCCAGAAACGGCACCTTTTCTCTTGTATGATCTGTTCCTTTATAGGTGGGGTCGTTGCCGTGGTCGGCAGTGATGATCAGCAGGTCATCGTCTTTCAGTTTCTCCAGGAGCACGCCCAGCTTCTCGTCGAACCGTTCCAATTCCCGGCCGTATCCCACCGGATTGCGCCGGTGGCCCCACAGCGCATCAAAATCAACCAGGTTCACAAAGCACAGGCCCGTAAAATCCCGGTCCGCGATCTCAATAGTCTGTTCCATCCCGTGGACACTGCTTTTGGACTTATGGCTCTCCGTGATTCCCTCGCCGTCGAATATATCTCTGATCTTTCCCACGCTGATCACATCATAGCCGCCGGCCTTCAGAGCATCCAGGGCAGTCTTCCCATAAGGCTTCAGAGCATAATCGTGGCGGTTGCTGGTCCGTTTAAACTCGCCTTTCTTCTTGCCCACATAGGGTCTGGCGATGACCCGCCCCACTTTCCACTCATCCCGCAGAGTCAGTTCCCTGGCGATCTCACAGCACCGGTACAGTTCATCCAGGCCGAAGGTCTCCTCATTGCCGCAGATCTGCAGCACGGAATCCGCGGAAGTGTACACGATCATATCTCCTGTGGCGATCTCATGCTCTGCCAGCTCATCCAGGATCTCCGTGCCGCTTGCCGACTTATTCCCCACGATCTTATGGCCCGTCCTGGCAGACAGCTCATCCAGAAGTTCTTTGGGAAAACCGGTCTCCGTAAAGGTCTTAAACGGCGTGGTTATATGCAATCCCATCATCTCCCAGTGTCCGGTCATGGTATCCTTGCCCACGCTGGCCTCCAGCAGCCGTCCGTAATACCCCGCAGGCTCTGCCACTGTCTCTGCGTGGTTCAGCGGGTGAAGACCGGTGAGCCCCAGTCCTGCCAGATTCGGAATATGAAATGGATCCATATGATCGTCAATATGCCCCAGGGTATCGGTCCCCTCGTCATCGTACTCCCGGGCGTCAGGCATGGCGCCTATGCCCAGAGAGTCTATGACGATTGTAAATATCCGTTTATATCGCTTCATAAGCTCCTCACTTCCTGACTGCCTCTTTTGGCCTCTCTGTTCGTGCCGCCGGTCACATGGTTTCCCGAAGATGCAGCTCCATCCGTTTCCTCAGATAACACTTTACGGCTTTTGAATAGGGCTTCGAGGTCTCCCCGTACTCTCTCAGATAACCGGCGTCACGGTTGTATATGGCCTCCAGAGTTTCCCCTCCATGTTCTTCCTCATTCTTTAATACCAGCTGTCCCAGTCTGTCAACACTCTGATTCTCATAGATCTCGTAGATCAGCTCATCTCTGGATCTCAGGCACTGACCGTTAAGCCGGGCAAACCACTCTGAGAATCCGGCCCGTGTAAACTCAGTGACCTTCTGATCCGTGATCCCGGCCTCATCCATGTTAAAAACTTCGATCAGGAGAACCTGGTCCTCATGCTCTGTCCCCTTTTCCGCATAGTTCACCAGGTACAGAGTGGCATCAAAATCCTGCTTTGCCCTCCACAGGGCAAGGAATTTTCCGGAGTTTTTATCCCAGTATCTGTCAGGATGACTGGTATAGGGCGTTACGGTCCGGCCCTCCTCACATTTGAGAAATTCAAATATGATATATCCTCTGTCGGGATGTTTCTGAAGCCTGTCAAAATTAACAGCAGCAGTAACCTGACCGGCCAGCATCTCTTTCACAAAATTAAAACCGCTGCTGTCATCATGTCCTAATGCTTTACTATCTGCCATCTGAGCACCTCCTGTACTAAAACCTCATCTTATCCTCCAGATATCCCTTCAGCTCCGCAATGGGGACCCTCACCTGATCCATGGTATCCCTGTCGCGCACGGTCACGGCGTGATCCTCCTGGGAATCAAAATCATAAGTCACACAGAAAGGAGTTCCGATCTCATCCTGTCTTCTGTATCGTTTTCCGATATTGCCTCTGTCGTCGAACTCGCAGTTAAAGTATTTGCTCAGTTCTGCATACACCTTCTCGGCACCCTCGTTAAGCTTCTTGGACAGGGGCAGCACTCCCACCTTCACCGGAGCGATGGCCGGATGAAAATGAAGCACGGTACGCACGTCGCCTTCGCCGATCTCCTCCTCGTCATAAGCGGCGCACAGGAAAGCCAGGGTTACCCGGTCTGCTCCCAGAGAGGGCTCAATCACATAGGGAATATATTTTTCCTTCTTCTCGTCGTCAAAGTATGACATATCCTGTCCTGAAGTGTTCTGGTGCTGGGTCAGGTCGTAATCCGTCCTGTCGGCGATGCCCCACAGCTCACCCCAGCCGAAGGGGAAGAGGAACTCGATATCTGTAGTGGCCTTGCTGTAGAAGCACAGCTCCTCGGCAGAGTGGTCTCTGGCCCTCATCTCTTCGTCCTTCATGCCCAGGGCCTTAAGCCAGCTGATACAGAATTCCTTCCAGTATGCAAACCATTCCAGATCCGTCCCCGGCGCACAGAAGAACTCCAGCTCCATCTGCTCGAACTCTCTGGTCCGGAACGTAAAGTTCCCCGGCGTGATCTCGTTGCGGAAGGACTTGCCGATCTGGCCGATGCCGAAAGGAATCTTCTTTCTCGACGTCCTCTGAACATTCTTAAAGTTTACGAAGATACCCTGGGCAGTTTCGGGCCTTAAGTATACCGTATTCTTGGCATCCTCCGTGACGCCCTGGAAGGTCTTGAACATCAGGTTGAACTGGCGGATATCCGTAAAATCGTGTTTGCCGCAGCTGGGACAGCAGATGTTATTCTCCTCGATGTACTTCTTCATCTCCTCCTGAGACCATGCATCCACGCTTCCCTCTATGGTGATACCCTTCTCTTCCATATAGTCTTCGATCAGCTTGTCGGCGCGGAACCGCTCCTTGCAGGCCTTGCAGTCCATCAGCGGGTCAGAGAATCCGCCCAGATGTCCGGAGGCCACCCAGGTCTGGGAATTCATGAGGATGGCGCAGTCCACGCCCACATTGTAGGGGCTCTCCTGGACGAACTTCTGCCACCAGGCTTTTTTTACATTGTTCTTCAGTTCCACGCCCAGGTTACCGTAATCCCAGGTGTTGGCCAGGCCGCCGTATATCTCGGAGCCCGGATACACAAATCCTCTGGACTTTGCCAGAGCTACGATTTTTTCCATGGTCTTTTCCATTTTCATGATCCTGCCTTTATGTTTTATTGTAAAATCCCCTGCAAAAGGCCTCCTGGCCGCCGCAGGGTCTGGTAATACTACGGCCGAAATACGATATATGCGGTCCCCTCGGCGATCCGGGCGGTAAATTCATCTTTCAGATCCACCTGGCCGCTGTAGTAGAGGATCTGTCCCTCGGTCTGTACCGTGACCGGCCCCGTGACTGCAACCAGGGGAAGGTCCTTTTTCTTCAGCACCGTGTTCTGATCCGCGGCGGCGTTCTTCCTGGCATCGGTCCATACGGCAGGCGCCGCCCCTGCCGCAAAGTACAGGGTGTTGGTGCTGACCTCCAGAGTCTCCGGATGATTGTCTTCATCCTGAGTCAGCTCCGTAAAGCGGAGAAGATGGTCTGCCCCGGCATAGGCATAGACGATAGAGGCGGTTCCTTCTTCTACCCTGCAGTCTGCCACAGCCACGGGAACCTGGCCGGAGTCCGCCCCCTGACCGGAATTATATTCTGTCACTTCTGACTGGGCCATGGCCAGCAGTTCTTCTGTATTATAACCTGTATCCGACGGATCGTAATCCCTCACAAGAGACGTATACAGCGCTCCTTCCCGTGACACATAGATCGCGCTCTGTTCCGGCGGAAATGTGCTGGTCCTGGACCGGGCGCATCCGGTCAGCAGAATACCTATGGATATGCCCGCAACGGCTATGAAATGTTTTTTCATGGTTTTCGGATTCCTTCTAAATGACTTTTGTTCCTTGTATAGGCAGATTATAGCAGAAAGTTTATCCTATGGCAACCACAAGTTCCGGGGCCCCGGCGGGACTCTCCGGGTCAGGGTTTTTGTCCGCAGGCGCCCAGGGCCTCCAGAATCTCCAGCGAATGGAACTCCCTGTCTATGTACCGCTTTCTGTTGGTGTCCACACAGGCCTCAAACTCCTCGTACACCTCCTGTGTCACTGCAAACGTATACAGCTTCTCTATGGAAGACGCCACTACATACTCCCATGTATACTGCGCTCCGCCGCTGACCTTAAAAGGAGGGTCCTGGGTATACTCTCCGTTGACGACCATGGCTTTCAGTTCAAAAATCTTTCTGACCAGACCGTTGGGGATCCTGGCGTTTAGCAGAGCCCGCAGAGACTGATATACCAGAAGCAGCATGGCGCTGCCGTCCAGATTCTCCCTCGTGTAATAGTCCGCCATCTCCAGAAAATACTGCCCGTAGCAGGACAGCTCCACATCCTGGGTCAGCTCTTCAAAATAACGGCTGACCTGGGCCGACTGGAGGGAATAGGAGTCTCTTCCCTCAAACACCTTGTATGTCCCGAAGGCAAAAGGGCGGCAGGGACCCATGAGACTGTTTCCCGGTCTCTTGGCCCCTCTGGCGAAAGCCGTGATCTTACCCCGCTCTCTGGTCAGCATCACAAGCCGCCTGTCATATTCTCCCACTGAGGAAGATCTGATCACCATAGCCGTCAGCTCCACCGGCTCCCTCATGACTGCCTCCTTACCTATCCGTATAACCGTAATTTTTCATATACAGCTCGCTGTCACGCCATTCTCTGCGGACCTTCACCCACAGCTGCAGGTTGACCCTGGTTCCCATGAGATGTTCGATCTCGATCCGGGCGGAGGTCCCGATCTTCTTTAACATGGAACCTCCTTTCCCGATGATGATCCCCTTGTGGGAATCCTTCTCGCAGACAATGTTGGCTTCGATGTCGAACATCCCGTTTTTCCGCTCGGTCATGGACTCGATGGTCACCGCGATGCCGTGAGGGATCTCTTCGTCCAGAAGTCTCAGGGCCTTCTCGCGGATCAGCTCTGCCGCGATCTGTCTCATGGGCTGGTCTGTCACCGTGTCCTCGTCATAGTACTGGGGACCGTAAGGCAGATATTTGAAAATCAGATCCGTCATCTTTCTGGTGTTTTTATCTCTGAGAGCCGACACCGGAACCATCTCCGCAAAATCGCAGATCTGTCGGTAGGCATCCAGATACCCCAGGATCTCATCATGATCCTTCACCGTATCGATCTTGTTCATGGCCAGGATCACCGGAGTCTTCACTCTGCCCAGCAGCTCCGCGATATGGCGTTCCCCCGCTCCGATAAAAGAGGAAGGCTCCACCAGCCACAAGATCACATCCACCTCTTTCAGGGTGCCTTCCGCGATATTGACCATGTACTCTCCCAGCTTGTTCTTTGCCTTGTGGATCCCGGGAGTATCCAGAAAAATGATCTGGCCCCTTTCGTCTGTGTACACGGTCTGGATCCTGTTTCTGGTAGTCTGAGGCTTCTCTGATGTGATGGCGATCTTCTGTCCGATGAGATGGTTCATCAGGGTGGACTTGCCCACATTAGGCCGCCCGATAAGAGCCACAAATCCCGATTTGAATTTATCCTCCATAACATGCTCCTTAGCTACATGGTGTACAGTGGTTTCGTCTCTCCGAACATCTGACGGCTGGCCTCAATCTTCTCATCATTGCCCACGGTGCACAGGCTGCCCGTATCCAGGACCGCTTTCACGATGCCTGCCAGGGCCCGGATATCCCCGGGCTGTGCCTCAAGAACCTGATCCCGCTCCTCCTGGAGCATCTGGTCGGTGACGCCGGACATCCAGGCGGACAGTCCTCTGGCACCCTTGTCCGCAGGAGTCAGGGGAGTATCCATGGCGCTGATGGTGCCGATTACATATTTTGTCATATCCCGCTCATCCACGTCAAATGTTTCCAGATAATCCACGATATTTTCATACACTTCATTGGTCCGGGCCACATTGGGATCCCGGTAGGACACAAAATATCCTTCTCCCGATCTTCCGAAGCCGCTCATGCAGCCGTAGGCGCCGCCCTTGACCCTCAGGTTCAGCCACAGGTAATCATAGCTGAGGATCAGCTTCAGGATCCGGAGGGCTCCCGTATACTCATAGCCTCCGTTCCGGAAATTGCCGCAGCGGGCCACATAATTCACCTGGGAAGAGGTCTTAAAGCCTTCGTTTCTGTTGCCCGGCTCAAAGGCATAATCATATCTGCGCCCGTCTCCCGCGGGAAGCTTTGCCGTAAGCCGTTCCATGGACTTTTCCAGGGCCCCGAATCCCTTTTCGTCGGCAGTGTAGCTGAGAAGCATATTGTCTGTTGTAAACAGTTTCCCCGCCACCTCTTTTAATTTACCGATGAGGATTTTTGGATCTTTCTCATAATCCCGCACTGCCTTCTCCAGAAACTGATAATATCCGATGCCCCCCGTCCTGTCTCCGAAGGATGATGTGGGAGAGAAATAGGATGTGGCCCTGGCCACCGCCGCGCTGTGGCTGCCGCTGTCCAGCTTCATCCTGGACCTGGATCTGGCCTCTCTCAGGATCTCTCCCAGTCGTTTTTCGTCTTCCAGCTTTGAGGTGGTCAGGATCTCTCCGATGATCTCAAAGGCAAAATCCAGCTTCTCGTAAAGCACTCTGGCCTCTGCCGCAAACACTCCCGTAAATCCCGGCAGATGGTCCAGATCCACATAGGATGTGACCGAAAATCCGATGCCTCCGCTGTTGAGATGGATCTCGCTGGTGAGATCGCTGTAGCTGTAATGTTCCGTATCCACATATCCCAGGACCGCTTTCAGAAGACCCACATAGGGGATGTCATCCGAAGGCACCCGGTCCGTGTTAAACAATACCTTCAGGTATCCGATACCTGCCGTAAACAGATCGTGATGCAGAGTCTGAACGCCGTGGATTTTGTATTCCTTCCACTTCAGCGTCTCCGCCTTTGTGCCGATATCCGATCTCTTCAGCATGGGGATCAGCTCCAGCTCTTCTCTGGAAGAGGGTGTATCCTGATACTCTTTAAGAGCTTTTGTCTGTCTCACAAGCCCGGCGATTTCCTCCTTTGAGAGACCGGCCTTGTACTCCGCCAGTTTTTCGGCCAGGGCCCTGTCCTGTCTGGCTGTCAGATTCTTCTCCGGCTTTACCACCACAACCGCCTCAAAAGGATTGTCCAGCAGATACTTCCGGATCAGCTCTTCAAAGTATCCCTCCTTCACTCCTTCCTTCAGGCGGCAAAACGTCTCCTGGTATTCCAGGTGCATCAGAGGGTCTCCTCCGTAGAGCCAGCTGTCCATACACTGGAGTCCGTACATGAGCCCTTTGGGCGTAGTCCCGTAATCTGCCTCCCTGTAGCGGAACTCATAATAATTCATGCCGGCTAAAAGGCTCTTCTGGTTGATCCCCTGATCTGCCAGCTTTCTTAAGGTTCCCTTGACCACTGCCAGAAACTCGCCCTTCTGGTCTTCTCTGGCTCCCTTTGCCATGACCGAAAAATAGGGCTGCAGAATGCCGTTGTCATAGCCTCCGAAAATGTCCTCTCCGATGCCTGCATCCAGCAGAGCCTGCTTTAAGGCTGCTCCCGGCGCATTGATCAGAGTGTATTCCAGGATCTGAAAAGCCACATATAATTCCGGATCCAGATCCGTCCCCACCACGTCGCTGACCGACAGATAAACGCCGCCATCCTGCTCCTCTTCCTCTGTGATGGAGTAGCTGATACAGGCAGTCCTGGGCTCCTTAAAAGGTTTCTGCTCCCTGATCTGAGAGTCTGTCTCCTTCCTGTCATAATGGCTCAGATACTGTTCGTCCAGCCATTTCAGCTTCTGGACCATATCCATATCCCCGTAGAGATAGATGTAGCTGTTGGATGGATGGTAATACGTCCTGTGAAAATCCAGGAATCCCTCATAGGTCAGATTGGGGATGTCCCTTGGATCGCCTCCTGACTCCCAGCCGTAGCAGGTGTCCGGAAACAGCATGTTCTGGACCGATCTCTCCAGCACGCTCTCCGGAGAAGAGAAGGCCCCTTTCATCTCATTGTAGACCACGCCGTTGATCTTCAACTCTCCTTCTTCATCATCCAGCTCATAATGCCAGCCCTCCTGAAGGAAAATCTTCGGCTCCCGGTAGATATTGGGGTGCAGCACCGCATCCAGATACACATCCATCAGATTCTGAAAATCCTTGTCATTGGTGCTGGCCACCGGATACACCGTCTTGTCCGGATAGGTCATGGCGTTGAGAAACGTATTGAGAGATCCTTTGACCAGTTCCACAAAAGGATCTTTCACCGGAAATTTCTCTGATCCGCACAGTACGCTGTGCTCCAGAATATGGGCCACCCCGGTGCTGTCCGAGGGCGGCGTCCGGAATCCGATAGAAAACACCTTATTCTCGTCATCATTGGAGAGCAGGAACAGCCTGGCCCCGCTCTTTTTATGCTCCAGAAGAAAAGCCGTGGAATTTACCTCATCCACCTTCTTCTCTCTCAGCAGATCATACTGCTCCAAATCTTTCAAATCCATATCTGTATCTGCTCCTTTCTGTCCTACATATTTCCCATGAACTTATCCTTCAGTATAGCAGCGCACTCCCTGACACACAGATGGATGAACAGGACCCCATCCGAGCGGGCGCTTAAGCCGTGTACCTCCTCTATCCCTGCTTTTCTGGCAATCTGAGTCGCCCGGTACACATGAAAATTGCTGGTCAGCACTCCGACCTGAAGAGGTTTGTCCTCCACTTCCAGATAAGGCCCTGGAGCCTTTGAGGAATCCCGGCTGTGATTCTCATCTTTTTCTCTCTCCATCCTGTCTATGATCTCCTTGCTGAAGGAAATATTCTCCCTTGTATTGCCGGAACGGTCCTCTATGACCAGCTGCCGTTCCGGAACCCCGTTATATCTCAGATATTCATACATGATGCTGGCCTCGGAGGCCGGCTCGTCGCTTCCCTGTCCTCCTGAAAGGATCAGGATGGTCTCCGGATTCCTCTCCGCATATTCGATTGCTTTCTGCAGACGTTTCTCCAGGGAGTTGCTGATGCGGCCGTTTTCCACCTTGGCTCCCAGAACGATCACATAGTCCAGGCCGGACACGTCCCCGGAGAGGGCTCCCAGAAACACGAAGACCTCTGTCACACACAGGATCATCAGGGAGGCACCGAGAAATGTCAGGGCAGACACGGGAACCCACAGAGGGCACCGTCTGGGATGAAGGCGGTTATAGATCCCTCCCCCTGTCAGAGCCAGAAGAAACAGGGCGGCTGCAGGCCATATCCAGGAAAAGGACGTGGAGAACCCTGAGTAGAACACGATCACTGCGTAATAGATCAGGCACAGTACGGCGCCTGCTCCTGCTGCCCACATCATACCCCGTCTTCCTTTCTTCTGAGAATATCGAAAACCTCCACAGGCCTGTCCAGCTCCACATAGAGGATCTGTCTGGCATGGGGGGCGCTGTCCTGGCTTTCCCCCTCCTGATTTCGGATCCCCTTCACCACGGCGGATACGTTGGCACCGTCCGGTTTCATGACCTCGATCCGTTCTCCCACGGAAAATTTATTCTTCTGCTCGATCCGGCCCCGGCCCCGGCAGTCCGTCTCCTCTATGGTGCCCAGATAGGTATAGTTTTTTATATAGGTGCTGTTTTCATAGATCTGGGCTCCGCTCCCCGGCTTTCCGAAAAAGAATCCGTCGGTAAACTCCCGGTTGGTGCATTTCCCGATCTCTTCCCTATACCACTCCAGATTCTTCCGGTACAGCTCCCGGTCCTTCAGGCAGTCGTCCACAGCCCTTCTGTAAGCCCTGGTGACCGTGGCCACATAGAGCGCCGTCTTCATACGTCCCTCTACCTTAAAGCTGTCGATCCCTGCGTCTATGAGCTCCGGGATATGATCCACCATGCACAGATCTTTGGAATTGAAGAGAAAGGTCCCTCTGTCATTTTCATAGACCGGCATATACTCTCCGGGCCTGGTCTCTTCCACAACGGCATATTTCCAGCGGCAGGGATGGGTGCAGGATCCCTGATTGGCATCTCTTCCGGTAAAAAAGTTGCTCAGCAGACACCGTCCCGAGTAGGAGATGCACATGGCTCCGTGGACAAAGGTCTCGATCTCCATGTCATGGGGAATGCGGGCCCTGATCTCCCTGATCTCCTCCAGAGACAGCTCTCTGGCACAGACCACCCGCCGGGCCCCCAGTCCGTGCCAGAACCGGTAAGTTCCGTAATTGGTGTTGTTGGCCTGAGTGCTGATATGGATCTCCATGTCCGGAAGCACCTGCCGGGCGATGAGAAACACTCCCGGATCGGAGATGATCAGGGCATCCGGCTTCACATCCCTCAGCTCCTTAAAATATTCTTCTACCTGGTCCAGATCCCGGTTATGAGCCAGAATATTGGCAGTCACATAGACCCGTACTCCCCTCTCGTGGGCAAAACGGATCCCTTCTCTCATTTCCTCCAGAGAAAAATTGTGGGCCTTGGCCCGGAGACCGAAAGCCTCACCGCCCAGATATACGGCATCGGCGCCGTAGACCACGGCAGTCTTTAATATGTCCAGATTTCCCGCCGGTATCAGCAGCTCAGGTTTTTTCATGATTTTTGTTCCTTCCTGTTTCTCTTCTCACGCTGACGGCCGCCCCGTCTCCCATGGGGATGATGACCGTCTCCAGTTCCTCCGTATGTTTCAGGGTATACAGGTATTCCCTCATTCTGCTGTGGATGGTCCGGTCCCTCCGCTCTACTCCGTATCTGGACTGAACGATGGTACCGTCCTGGAGCACATTGTCGGTAAACAGCAGCCCTCCCTCAGGCAGCAGCCTTAAGATCATGGGAAGCCAGTGGAGATACTGGCCTTTGGCTCCGTCCAGGAAGATGAAGTCATAAGGACCTTTTAGTTCTCCCAGGATCTCCCCCGCGTCTCCTTCCACCAGGGTGATCCTCTCTTCCATGCCTGCCTCCTTAAAATTCCTTCTGGCGGCCTCTATGCGGGGACCGAATTTCTCGATGGTGGTGATCCGGCAGTCTGCCGGCATGACCCCTGCCATCAATAAAGCAGAATAGCCTACGGCGGTTCCTATTTCCAGAATCGCCCCAGGCCGTTTCGCTGCTACCATGGTTTTCAATAATGCTTCCGTCTCTTTTCTGATGACAGGGATATGATCTCTCCTGGCCTCCCTGGCAATCCTGCCGCAGAGCTCATCCTGGTCGGATTCCAGGGAATACAGATAATCCCGGATTCTCTCGTCTGTGATCATTCTTCCGGCTCCTCCATCCCTTCCCGAAGGATCAGTATGATCTCCTTGGATGTCATGGAGTTGTTCAGAATATAGGTTCCGGCCTCTACGGGATGCTCGGAACCTCCATAATCGTAGAAAAGGCTCTGAATAAAAAAGGCGTATTTGTTTTTTATCAGGCCGCCCCTTTCCAGGGCCGCCCCGATGTCTGCCACCTTCTCTCCCTCTCCTATGGTTACCCGCATATCCACTCCGGGCTTGGAGGCCATCCCCGAGGAGTAAAAAACATCATACCCGAACTGGTAGCCTCTGGTGGCCCCTTCATACAGAAAGAGGATCGCCAGGGCATATACGATCAGTTTCCACGATACCCGGATAATGGTTCCCGTCACCTTGTTGATCTCGTTGGTTGTATTGCTCATTTCTGTCACCTTTTTCTTTCCCGCCTATACCTCCATGATAATAGGCAGTATCATGGGATTCCTCTTCATGCGCTTCCACAGAAAATCGCTTAAGCTGTCCCTGATGATATTCTTGATCTTTCCCCAGTCGCTGACGCGGCGGTCCAGACAGTCCTGAACGGCTTCCTCCACCACATGTCTGGCTTCCTCCAGAAGGTCCTCAGACTCTCTCACGTAGACAAAGCCTCTGGACACGATATCCGGCCCTGCAAGCAGCTGATTGCTGTATTTCTCCAGGGTCAGCACCACGATGATGATACCGTTCTGAGCCAGGTTCTGCCGGTCCCGGAGCACGATGTTTCCCACGTCTCCCACGCCCAGACCGTCTACCAGAATGGCTCCTGCCTGCACATGGTCCACGACTCTGCACTGATCCTCCGACAGTTCCACCACGTCTCCCGACGACATGAGAAGAATATTCTCTTTAGGGATGCCCACGGATTCGGCCAGTCCTTTCTGAGCCATGAGATGACGGTACTCTCCGTGGACGGGAAGGGCATATTTGGGATGGGTCAGGGAGTAGATCAGCTTGATCTCCTCCTGACAGGCGTGTCCGGAGACATGGGCATCCTGGAAGATCACCTCCGCCCCCTTGATGGACAGTTCGTTGATCACCTTGGATACCGCCTTCTCATTGCCGGGAATAGGATTGGAACTGAAGATCACCACATCTCCCGGCTTGATGGACACTTTTCTGTGGATACTGGATGCCATCCTGGACAGAGCCGCCATGGACTCGCCCTGGCTTCCCGTGGTAATGAGCACCGTCTTCTCGTCGGGATAATTTTTCAGATGATCGATATCTATGAGGGTTCCCTCCGGAATCTTGATATAACCCAGCTCGCTGGCAGTCCCGATGACATTGACCATGCTCCGTCCTTCCACCACCACCTTGCGGCCGTACTTGTAAGCGGAATTGATGATCTGCTGAACCCGGTCCACATTGGACGCGAAGGTGGCCACGATGATCCTGCTGTTCTTATGCTCCGAAAAGATGCCGTCAAAAGTCCTTCCCACGGTCTTCTCCGACGGCGTAAAGCCTGCCCTCATGGCGTTGGTGCTGTCGCACATCAGCGCCAGTACCCCTTTCTTGCCCAGCTCCGCAAACCGCTGCAGGTCTGCCGGCTCTCCGAATACAGGCGTATAGTCGATCTTGAAATCTCCTGTGTGGAGCAGGATCCCGGCCGGCGTGAAGATGGCCAGCGCCGATGCATCCGCAATGCTGTGGTTGGTCTTCACGAACTCGATGCGGAAGCACCCCAGGTTAATGGACTGCCCGTGCTTTACCACTTTTCTCTTGGTGGTCTTGAGAAGATTGTGTTCCTTTAACTTGTTTTCGATCAGGGCAATGGTCAGCCTGGTGCCGTATACCGGCACGTTGATCTGCTGTAAGATGTAGGGAAGGGCGCCGATGTGGTCCTCGTGGCCGTGGGTGATGACGAATCCCTTCACCTTCTCAAGATTCTGTTTCAGATAGGTCACGTCGGGAATACACAGGTCGATTCCAAGCATGTCGTCGCTGGGAAAGGCCAGGCCGCAGTCGATAACGATAATATTGTCCTCGTACTCGATGGCGGTAATGTTCATCCCGATCTGTTCCAATCCCCCCAGGGGGATAATCTTTACTTTCGCATTCTGTTGCTGAGTCTGCTTTTTACTCTGCTGTCTCAATCTCATACCTCCGATTATTTTCTGTTTTTATCTCTGCACGCTTTACAATATCCGTACAGCTTCACCTCATGGTCCGTCACGGCAAACCCCAGACGCTCCATCAGGCTCTGCTCCAGGACGTCAAGCAGATCTTCTTCTAAAGAATATACTGTCTTACATTTCATACAAATGGCATGATGGTGATGATGCCCTTCGCTGCCCAGTTCCCGTCCCAGTTCATATCTGGCGAAACCGTCATCCAGGGTAAGTTTATCGATAATATGCAAATCTACCAGAACCTGCAGGGTTCTGTACACCGTCGCCAAGCCGATCTCCGGATAAGACTGCCTGGCCAGATCGAATATTTCCTCTGCCGTAAGATGCTCTCCCGGGTGAGCTGCCATGGTCTCCAGGATCAGTATCCTCTGTCCCGTGACTTTCAGCCCCTTTTCCCTGAGCATCTGCTTGAATAGATCCTGTCCCATCACTTTCTCAAATCCACATCCATGTCTTCCATCAGTTCCGTAAAAATCTTAAAAAGATAGTCTATCTCATCGTCGTCTTCCACAAACTCATAGACGGCTTCCTCTTCCTCCGGTCTGGATCTGTCCTTCAGGATGTAGCACTCACCCTCTTCATCCTCTTCTGCGGAATCCGTCACCAGCAGGTAATTCATCCCGCTGATCCTGGTCTCCTCCAGCACATAAAACTCCACCTGTTCTCCCTCCGGAGTCGTAAGGGTGATCATCTTCTC
>Ga0137306_100685_pt1 | contig 42949 bp, 38 predicted proteins | sample Inofroosms_March_FD_97187 | JGI IMG/M metagenome (GOLD analysis project Ga0137306, IMG submission 97187) | Mouse cecal microbial communities from Vienna, Austria - N-Acetylneuraminic and N-Acetylglucosamine D2O microcosms_March | ecosystem: Host-associated > Mammals > Digestive system > Large...
CGAGCCGCCACACCCCGTTAAGGCCGCTACAGCGAACACAGAAATGAACAAATGTCTGATATTAGATATGAACATGATGTTGGTTGGTTTATTTGCTCCCATATGAACTTATACGGGTTGTGCAAATTTACCTCCGTTCATTTATATCAGGGTTTGATTGCTGACATTTTGAGGTTCGTTTTCTGACACATTATGATATCGTTCAGAAAATCAAGCATAAACAAATCAAACCTCGTTCAATTCTGCCCACAGAATTTACTTGGAGATACCCCGAAATGCTTCTTGAAGACAGTGCTGAAATACTTGGAATTTGCAAAGCCTGTCATCACTGCCACTTCTGTTACAGGTGTCTTTTGCTTAAGTAACTCAGCGGCTCGTTCAAGTTTCAGGATACGGATAAATTCCTGAGGAGCCTTTCCTGTTAATGACTTCAGGCGACCAAAGAACAGCGTTCTGCTCATTGCCATCTCTCGGCACAGCTGTTCGATGTCAAACTCAGGATTTGACATATTTGCGATAATTATATCAACTGCCTTATCGACAAATGCCTTATCAGATGCCGGCATTTCACTTGTACGATTGTCTTCGGTCAGTGCCGGTTCCTCGACGGTCGGTGTGATTGTCTTCACTTCGGATGCGTCACCCTCGGCTCTCATCAGTGCGAGCCTAATCAGATACTCGCGGATACGCTTGCGGTTGTGGAGCATACCTCTGACTTTGCTTTTGAGGATGTCAAGGCTGAACGGCTTGGCGATATAGTCGTCGGCACCTTTCTCAATTCCGTTCACTATCGCGTCGTGAGTGGTTTTCGCAGTAAGCAGAATGACCGGAATACCGGCAGTGTCAGGATTGTTCTTGATCATACTGCACAGTTCGTCACCTTGAATACCGGGCATCATCACATCTGAGATGATAATATCCGGATAGTGATTTTCCAAAAACCTAAGGGCATCCTCAGCCGAAATGGTTGAGACGACATTGTATTCAGCCGAGAATGTTGCCGTCAGATAATTCCTGAGATCATCGTTGTCCTCAACTATCAGCAATGTCTCGTCTTTATTTTCGGTGATTGCGGATATTACGGGAGAAGGTATGCGTATTTCATTCAACGCCTCATTCAGATTATTGGGATTCCAGTGAATGACAGGCTCGTCGTAGATACGCTTGAACGAGATTGTAAATGTGGTTCCTGCATTCTCCTTGGATGAAAAGCCAATGTTGCCGTTGAGCATTTCCACGATACGCTTAACTTGAAGCAGACCAAATCCGTTGCCTGTTTCTTGTGATGCTCTCGCATTCTCAGCCCTGTAAACATTGGTGAATATGTTTTTCTGCTCTTTTTCAGGTATGCCAATTCCGTTATCGGCTATCTTGATAATGGCCTTTGATCTGTTTGCGGTCAGAGATACTTCTACTTTGCCACCTTGATTGGTATATTTACAGGCATTCGACATGAGGTTGTCAAGCATAAGTTCCAGTAGGTGTCTGTCGGCTGAAATCACTACCTGTTCATCAGGGACATTCAGGTGAAGCGTGATGCCGCGTTTTTCACCTACATTACTGAAGCAACTCAATTCCTCCGACAATAGATAATTCAGATTGATTGGCTCGATGTTGACCTTTGCCTTTCTCGAATCAATCTTCTCAAAGTCGAGCAGCTGGGCGGTGACGGCATTAAGTTTTCGGATATTTGCGCCCGCTACGCCGAGCAAATATTGAGCCTTATCCGAAAGGCAGTCCTGTGCCTTCAGTTCCTCAATAGGCGACATGACCAATGACAGCGGAGTGCGGATGTCATGGGCTGTATTGATGAAGAATCTGATTTTGTCCTCGTCATGTTCCTTTCGTAGCTGGTACCACTTATACCGTACTATAAAATAAATCACAAAGGCTATTATCGCCAGATAGCATAATCGGGCCCACATCGTGTTCCACCATGGTTCTTTGACTGTGATGTCAATGGCGGTTTCATCTAAGGCGCGTCCATCACTTTTGCGTAATACTTTTATTTTCAGGGTATAATTTCCCGGCGGCACATTCCGGAAGCGGGCGGTACCGTCCATGTTCATTTCGCTCCAATCGTGGTCATACCCTTCAAGGATATACTGATAGGCTATGTCATTGCGATAGTCGATGTTTATTGCCTCAAAATCTACATCAAACGAGTTCTGACTGGCACTGAGCACTATATTCCGATTTTGCAGCATCTCGAAAAGATTGGGTATAATCTCGGCAGACTCATCTTCGCTGATGCCATCGATAGTGAAACGGGATATTCTCAATGGTGCGGAATAATTGGCTACAATGATTTTGTCGGGCGACAACCTGACTACTCCTGCCGTACTGCCAAAAATCAAATCTCCGTTCGATGACCTTAATATCGAGGACTTGTTATATTCTTTGGCAATTCCGTTGATAAAGTTCAGGCTGGAAACTGTTGAATCGCCAATGATTGCAAGTCCATTGCCTGTACTTGCCCATAGACGACCTTTGTCATCACGCACAAGTCCGTATATGTCATTTGAGGGTAATCCGTCTGACATTTTAACCTCGCGTATGATTTTTCTATTCTTATAATCATATATGTTAAGCCCCCCTCCTTCGGTTCCGAGCCACACGGTATTGTCGTTTAAGAACATCATCGGGATAATATATGCACTTACGTCCCGCTCAGATTGCTCCTGAAAATTGGCAAACCAGTTGTAGCTGTTTGTGTCGGCGTCAATAATGTAAAAACCATTGCCTGTTGCGACACCAACAGATTTGCTGTCAATGACATTGATTGACATTACGCCGTTTATCTCAAACCTATGGTATAATGAGCCGTCATCGTTAAGAGCTACGAGTGAGCCGTGAGGAGAGCCAACCCAAATCTTGCCACGACTATCAGTCTTTATTGCGAATATATAGTTTGATGACAAAGCTCCATCGTTTTGAGTCCAGTGATCTTTGATGTTCCCCGACAAGTTCAGTCGATACACTCCGTCGCCGTAACAACCGGCCAATACATTCCCGTTGCCGTCCTTACATAGCGACACGACGACGATTCCGGATAATGAATTGCTCCAAATTCCGGTACGGGGATTGTAAATACTTATTCCACGGTCAGTTGCATACCAGATGTTCCCGTCTGACGACTCTATGACATAATTCACATTGTTGTTGACAAGAGAATTGGGATTGTCTTTGATATGTGTAATTATCTGTACGGGCGACTGTGACAGACTCACCATTGTCACCCCTCCGGTATAACTGCCGATCCACAGATTGCCGTTGCCGTCATTCAATAGGGCATATATGCCGTTGCCGGTAAATGAAAATTCAGGTGCGAGTTCCGTGTTGACAAACGTGGTGAGTGAGTTGTCCTTTGCATTATAAGCCAGAACACCGCTACCGTCAATGCCTATGGCAAGCCGTTCCGGGCTCAGTTTGACAATCGAGCGGATTGGTTTCTGTAACAGGCTGTTTGTGGTATGTATCTGGGCAACGCTGAAATCCGACAAATTCAGCATATATAAGCCCTTGTTAAAAGCCCCGATATACAAGGCATCGCTTGCTTCATCGAAATACAGACTCTGTATATTGGTATCTTTAAGCAGCCCGACATCTTTGACCGCATGGTCGTTGCGCATGAATTTTAAGCCCGATGAAGTAGCTGCAAACAAATAGCCCTTTGCAATAATAATGTCGTTGACAGCCGAACCGGGCAGAATGGGGCGATAATCCTTATCTGACACGTATTTGAACAGGCCGTCATTGGTTGCATACAATATACTGTCGTCACTGCTCACCAGCATTTTGTTGAGCACAACATCGCTATGACTTAGGTCGGAAAGATTGCTCGTCAATATAAACGAGTCATATACGGGTGAATATTTGTGAATTTTGCCCGTACTTTCGTAGGCATACAAATCGCCTTCATTGTGATACAGCCGAATAATGCGACCGGCTCTATCGCCATAGAATGAGTTGCTTTCAAGCGAGTAATTCTTTAGAATCCTGCCATTATACCTGTCAACCCCCGACTTGGTACTTATCCAGATAGCTCCTGACGCATCTTCAGCAAGCGAATACACCTTCTGACTACTGAGCCCCGTCGAGTTGTCAATACGCAGAACCTCAGAAAACGCATGTTGACTCCCATAGCCCTTCTGTGCGAAAAACAGAAAAACAATGACCACCACTGTAATAAACAGCCCGTTCTTAGTGCTCTTTGGCGAGGTTGGCGTATAATCACCCATAATACTGCAAAGTTAGCTAAATTTCTCGACATTAGAGGCTTTACAACTCAGAAACTTTATTAATAGCATAATAGCAAAGACAGACGCAGCTGGAAAACCCAGGCGCGGATGCCCCCTGCGGCCAGGTTGGTTTGACCCCATAAGCCAAAATAGGACTAACCCCTTTGCCCAAAATAAAAATGACCCCTGAAGACATGCCGTCAACAGGGGTTTTATTCGTATCTTTGCATAAGGCAAACCAAACCGTTACTTTATGAAATCGAGAATCAGATACAGCCGCTTCGCGACGGCGGTGACAGTCGTGGTATACTGCCTGCTTTTCGCGGGCTGCATAGCCACAGTCCGTGACGAGCGCGCCTTTTTCATATTGCTGGCCATATACCTGACATTGATTGTCGGCGGCTTATTGTATGGCCCTGCATATGTTGAGGTCGACAAAGACAATATCATATTGGGAAGCCTGCTGAGACGCAAAAAAATTACGCTGCGGGATGTAGAAAGCGTTGAGTTGTTCAGGCCCACGATGGGCGCGATCAGGATATTCGCGTCTGGCGGCTTCATGGGGTATTGGGGAATATTCAAGGAAGGAGACATAGGCCGCTATTATGCTTTTTATGGCAAATCTTCCGATTGTTTCCTTGTCAGGATGAAAAACGGAGACAAGTATGTGGTTGGCTGCGAGAATCCGGATGACATAATCACATATGTCAGCTCGCATATCGGTTCACGCCTGAAATAAAAAACCGGGCATCACCTCCTGATTACTTTTTGGCCATCTCTCCAACAGACTTTCCGTCATCATCTTCTTCCTCCTCTTCTTCCTCCTCTGCTTCAGTGGCTACCACAGAAGTTTGACCATCCTCCGCCTCTTCAGCCTGCGTATCCTCTACCGGGGCTTCAGTTGCGGCGGGTGCTTCGTTTTTCTTGGCGGGGAGAGAGAATGATGAGTCTTTGCGGGTCAACAGGGCCTTTGACCGGGCTGCGACACCCGAACTGCAGGCGTTGAATATGTTGTTGACAAAGAGGAAGTCGGTGATGCCGTTGCGGCGGCAGTAATCGACGATATTGTGGGGGAAGTAACGGAAGTCAAGCACATGCACCTCCTCGAATGACCCGAACAGATAGCCCGGCACGGCGTTGCCATAGCTGTCTTTGAGTATGGCGAGCTTCCGCCCGTTCTTGACCCCGGTCTCGACTTTGGCAATCAGGAAGTCACTCCCCATGAATGTGAGATAGGCATTGCCGCTGCCATCCTTGAATTTCTTGAAGAACTGGGTCTTGAAAGGCCGCCCCTCCCCCACGACGCGGAAATCCTTGTCGACATCCATCACCGTGAACGTGGTGGTGTATGACTTGTCCTTTGGGGTATGGTACACGAAATCCTCGGGCGCGTTTTTCACCGAGATGTCCTTGGAATAGCCATACATCGAGCCGATGAACCGGTGGATGACATTCTCGTCGAACTCAGACAGCTGCGGGACATGCACTCCGGCCACGCGGGCGAACTCACATGCGGCGTAATATGCCCCGAGGGGAGCCCAATGATGGTCGGTGCGCAGGTATATGTCTTCATGCACATGGTCTGAGAGGGCGGTGTAGGCGTTGACAGCGTGGACTTCCGGCGACAGCGACGAATATATATGCTTTATGGTCGGAAGCTGTGATTTGTAAAGCCCGGGGCGCTTGCGCGCCTCTTCAGGGCAGTAAAACTCCATGGCGATGGGGACCACCATCGAATAGACCTTAACCCTCGGACCGAGAGCCTGGTGGTAGGCGTTCACCATCGCCACATAGGGATTGCCAGAGGCCGGCGAGCCGCCGAAGTTCATCAGCGCCCTCACTTTGTCGCCGCTACCGACAATCAGTATGCCTGACTTCGACATCTTCGACTCCTCTCCGTCGGCAGCCGATATGTCCCCCTCGGGAATCTCCCGGTCGGCCTGCTCCCTGAGGGCATAGGCGGCTTTCTTGTCAGCCTCATCCATACCGCCGGGCATGAGGTCGGCCCCGACATCACCGGTCTGATGGAACACGAACTGGTCATCGCCCTCTCCGCGTTGCAGGGCCATACCTTTCTTTATGGTCATGCTCAGAGTCATAAAATCATCTCGGAATGGCTGACTGTCGCTGAACCAAGAGGAGACATCCGACGTGAAGCTACCGTCAAAAAGCCTGCTGAAACTGAATTCAGGAAACTCCTTCAACTCGCGGCGTTCCACCTCTGAGAATGATGGACGCGGGAAAAACATGAAAATGATGGCCAGGCCGAGGAACAGGCCCCCGATCAAAGTGAGGAATATATAGGCGCGTTTCATCGCGTGACGGATTGTTGATGGTTAGAATCTGGTGTAAAGGAAAGCATTGTTGGTGGCCCCGATCAGCAGCGCTACGCTGATGACAAGAATCACCGTGGCCACGACCAGGCGTGAAAGCAGCGTGATGTTGCCGACGATTCCCATATGGCCCGGCATGAGCCTTTCGGGCACTGAGGAGACCCACCTGCGCACCGGCATGCAGAAAAGGATTGCCGTGATCCACAGCCAGAAGTTGTCAAACAAAGCCCCTTCGACAGTGAAGTCGGTCGGATGGTCGGATGCCCCGAATATCGCCTGGAAGAATGTGGCCAGCGCCCCCATGTCGTCAAAATAGAAGATGCCCCAGCCAAGCACCACTATCAACAGTGCGTAGACATGCAGCAATGGCCTGGGGATACGGTCTTTCCAAGGGATGATGGTGAATTTCTCCACCATTATTATCAGGCCGAAATAGAGTCCCCAGATTATGAAATTCCAGCTTGCCCCGTGCCACATGCCGGTCAGGAACCATACCACGAGTATGTTGAACCACTGGCGGCGGCGGTTTCCACCCAGCGGTATGTAGACATAGTCGCGGAAGAAGCTCCCGAGCGACATATGCCACCTGCGCCAGAAGTCGGTTATCGTGTCGCAGCAATACGGATGGTTGAAGTTCTCCTTGAAATGGAATCCGAGACAGCGTCCGATACCGATTGCCATGTCGGAATATCCCGAGAAGTCGAAATAAATCTGGAACGTGAAGGCCAGGATGCCGACCCAGGCACCTCCGGTGGAAAGCGACCCGAGACCGTCGACAAGAAACCGGTCGGAAATCTCAGAGAACTGGTTGGCGAGTATCACCTTTTTGCCCAGTCCGATGAGAAACCTGAACACCCCGTCATATATGTCTTCAGCCGAAGCGTTGCGCGAATTGATTTCGCGGGCGATGGTGTCGTAACGCACAATCGGCCCAGCGATGAGCTGTGGAAACATGGATATGTACAGCAGCAGGTCGGCGTAACGGCGCTGGGCAGGCGCGTCTGACCTGTAGACATCCACCAGATACGACACCGACTGGAAGATATAGAAGCTGATACCTATCGGGAGACTTATCTCAGGGACAGGCACTTCCAGCCCGAGACTATCAAGGGTGCGGGCAAAAAATCCGAGATATTTGAATGAACCGAGTATTAGCAGGTTCATCACCAGCCCCGTCACAAGGGCGATTTTGCGGGTCGACACGCTTCTGACCATCCACAAGGCCGACAGGTAATTGAGCAGCACTGTGACTATCATCAGCAAAACATAGACAGGCTCGCCCCACGCGTAGAACAGGAGCGAGAACACCACCAGAACGGCGTTGCGCCAGCAATGCGACGGGTTGAGCTGGTCAGGCGAATGCCTGTCGTCAAGCCATCCGCCCAGCCTGTACAGCAGTATGAAAGCCGGGAGAAAAACAAAAAGGAAAAACAGGTCGGAGAAAACCATTGTTATCTACTTCTATTTCAATATGTCGGTGGCCTGAGCCGCCGACGGGTTGTATATGTCGTTAACGCAGTCAGCTATGACGGATGAGTTTCGGCGCGCGCCCTCCTCCGAGGTGTGTGTGCCATCGGTGGTGAGCCTGCGGCGGGTCATCTCCCGCTCGCTGTCGACGGGACACAACAAATCCTGACGGATCACAACCGCCCCGGTGGCTGAGGCCACTTCATCTATGATGCCACTAACATCGGCCAGCATCTCACTGGAAATCCTGATTGACTGCAACGGGGTCATGACTACGACACGCGCCGAGGGGAATCGGCCCTGCAGGATAAGCAGATCATACCTGACGGCATCTCCCAGCGAGAGGACCTTTCCGGGAGGGAGGGAGAGAATCTCTCCCACATCGCGTCCGAGGGTCTCCCGGGCAGTGAGGCTGAATTCCTCGGGACGCAGGTGGGGAAACCACGCGTCATTAGTCCCCGCCGAAATCATTATCAGGTCTGGCTCTTGCTGCAGGCTGCTGTCGACCGCCTCAACAAGCCTGACCACCTGGTTGTATATGACATTGTCATCTGTTATCACCTCGGAGTACTCGCCGGGATTCCTGACAGTGCGCCGGGTGTGGCTCCAGGTTGCCCCGCTGCGGGCGTAGCTGCGTATGCTCCGGGGCTTCATCTCCCTGGCGAACCAGCAGTTCCATCCCCGGGGATTGTCGCAGTCCTCCCCGCCGATCCAGGTGTTGGAGTCACCGAGCAGCACAACCGTCTTGTCTTCCAGAACGCCTTCGGCGCAAGCGCGTGTCAAGCATCCGCAGACAAGGAGCAACAACAGCACCAGCCTCTCATGTATCATCATTTTCGCGATTAGGATAAATTAGCCTGCAAAATTACCTAATTTCAATGACAATCACATATTTTTATGCCAAAGATTGAAACCAGCGTCCTATTTCACAGGACATCTTGCGGGCAAGGGCATAAAATGGTCGTCGCATCTCCCCCAAAGCTCCAGATACACAAGAACCTATTTTGCTTCATATATGTTTAAATTAATGTGAACATATATGAAACTTAACAACGCGGGAAATGAAATATGTCTCCTCCGGCGACGGAAAGTTGCCACTTATTACTTTGATTTCCATCCTGTCGGTATCGTTGACAGTAAACCTGCCCGGATTGGCGATATCCCCCATAATGGGGAAACTTGACGATGTGTTTCCCGACACGACCCAGCTACAGATACAACTGCTGTCTGTGCTGCCCAACCTTATTATAATTCCGTTCATCATCTTCTCGGGCAAGCTTGCCAGTACGCGCAACCAGACCTGGGTGCTGTCGGCCGGACTTGCCATATTCACCCTCTCGGCCGTGCTGTATTTCTTCGCCGAATCAATGTCGGCGCTTATCCTGATCAGCTGCCTGCTCGGCGTGGGATGCGGACTGGTCATCCCGATTGCCGCCGGGCTAATTGCCGAGCATCTGTATGGCAGGGCCAGGTTCCGCGCGCTTGGCATGGAGTCAGGGGTCTCCAACGGGATGGTCATCCTCGCCACACTGTTTGTGGGCTGGATGGCTGATTACGGTTGGCATGCCTGCTTCGCCGTCTATCTCATCCCGCTTATCCCGCTGGCCTTGATGCCTTACATGACCAACCGGTTCGTAAGCCGCCACCACATCGCGGCGACGCCTCAAGACAACAAGCCGCCCCAGACAGCGCCCAGGTCAGACACGACAGACTCTGCCTCATCCAAAGCCAAAGGGAAGCTCCCGCTTAAAACCCTCGCCGGACTTGTGGCCCTCTACCTGACAATCACCTATTGCGTGATCGTCTTCTCCTACTACCTGCCATTCACGATGAAGCATTACGGATTCGGCACCCGCGATGTCGGCGTGGCCTCGGCGATGTTCTATGTCACAGCCACGACCGGAGGCTTCATACTGCCTTGGTTTCTCCATCGCTGTGGCCGTACAAGCCCGTTCGTCGCCCTGGGCATATCAGCCATCGGCATATTCATGCTGGGAATCATGCACACATACGCCTCATACATAATAGGAGTATTGCTAATAGGCTTCGGCTACGGCATAATGCAGCCGGTCATATACAACAAGACCACACGCATCGCCCCCGACCAGAAATCAGACACCAGATTCCTCTCAATCGTCCTGACAGGCAACTATATCGCCATCGCGATAGCACCATTCGTGGTGGAGTTTTTTGAGTTCATTTTCCACGACCGGAGCGTCGACTTCCCGTTTTTCCTAAACGGCATCATAATGGCAGCCACAATCCTCATCGGCCTCATTATGCGCAGATCTTTCATCTGGAACACCGACCCGTCCGAGGTCTGACACAAGACTCGGCTCTCCTGATTGGAAATGCGACGGTTTTTCCGTACCTTTGCAGGCGACAGACATCAGCGCGACCTCCCGCGCCGGCACATCACCTCACCGCCCATGCAACAGACCACAGAAAACTGGCAAGCCCAGCTTGCCGCCGCTGCCAATCCAGAAAAAGCAGAAATATTGTCACGGTTCTTCAAGACCGGCGAAGGCGAATACGGCCACGGAGACCGGTTCATCGGACTCTCCGTGCCGGCCAACAGGGCCATCTCCAGGAAATACGCCCTCGCGCCGCTGGATGCGATAGGGACGATGGTGAAACACCCCGTCCACGAATATCGCCTCGGCGGTTTTCTCGCGCTGGTAGCCAGATACCACAAACACCCGGAGGAGACCACAAACTTTTATCTCGACAACCTGACAAGGGCTAACAACTGGGATCTCGTCGACCTCTCGGCCCCATACATACTCGGCGAGGAGTTACGGGCCGGACGCCATCACGACACAATCAGGCACCTGGCCCTGGACGAAAACCTATGGAAACGACGCGCGTCGGTTGTCTCCACATTGAGACCGATAATGAGAGACCGCGACATAGTCCTCGCGCTCGAGATATGCAGGCTCCTCGTAACTGACCCCCACCCGCTGATGCGCAAGGCTGTGGGCTGGGTGCTGCGCGAGGTCGGCAAGAAAGAGATCGATGCAATGAAAACATTTCTTTCCACCCATATTTCACTATTGTCAGCCACCACCCTGTCTTATGCCATTGAGAGACTTCCGGCAGAAGAACGCGCCATATGGCGACAACAGCGGAAGGAATCACAAAGATAACAAGCTTGTTTACAGCAATTTGAATCTATTCAGATTTGGCAAAGACAAAAAAAATTGATTGTCTCCCGACAACCAATCTTAGTTAACCTTAAATCTAATACCATGAAAAACACATTGCAAAGGTAGGGTTTATTTCAAACACTGCAATGGTTCAGGCCCACAAAATAGCCTTGTTTTAACTTTATTTTACACACTTTGATGGCATTTCCGGGATTAAACAATCTTTTTGTCCGGGATTAAACTTCGTTAGCGTCATTTTGCCGGACTTATTTTTATATGGCCGAATTGACGCGGCAAACCCTTGATAACATTCATTAACAGCAGCCGTCAATCCTCTGCTTATCCCCTGGCTGTCAACGCCTGGGCAGAAAATCAAGCATAAAAGGCCGCAATGTTAGCAAGGGTGAAAGTTTTTGAAAAATTACTTAAAGCCGACCTGGGGTGTTGGGTTATTTAAACGTATGGGTTAATTTTGCGGTGCGTTTCAACCAGAGTTTCCAAAAATGTTGCTAACTTTGCAGCTTGAAATGTTGCGGGTTACCGGGCGCGTTTCCCGGTTGCCCCATCGTCGTTATATTTACTAAGATGAAAAAAGGCTTCCTTTCATATTTCCCGCTTGCGTTGCTCGCCGCGTTAGGCTCTTTTGTCACGGGTTGCAACTCAAGCGAGACCTGGGGCACGGATCCGCAGGACCTCTCCGGCACTGCCGTCACGGCTTTCTCGCTCAAAGCCGACCAGACCGTACTGAACAACCTCGACTCCGTGTATTTCTCCATTGACCTCGTGGCCGGAAAGATTTTCAACGCTTCGCCGCTGCCATACGGGACAAATGTCGACGCCATAGCCGTGAGCATCTCCAGCGACGCTTGCTCCGTGGCCGAGCTCCGCATAAACGGCGACGAGGAGAAGGAAGCATCCGTGGTGGATTACCTCACCACTCCCGATGAAAAAATCGACTTCACCAACGGCCCTGTGACACTCCACCTGGTGTCTGCCGACGGCCTCCACGAAAGGGATTATGAAATCCGCCTCAATGTGTCATCAGTCGTGGCAGACTCGCTGTACTGGGACGAGCTTCAGGCCGGTGTCCTCCGTGGAGTGGCCGGGATGACCCGCAGCAAGACGGTGAAATCAGGCGACAAGGCCATAATGCTCAGCACCGCGCCCGACGGCGACGCCGGCATCTCTACATTCATTCCCAACGCCAAAAGCGGTGGCGGCAACTGGGAGCCAGGAGTCATCTCCCCCTCCTTCGTCGATGTCAACACCCCCTCATACGGCAACCTCCTCAACGTTGAAAGCTTCACCGCCACAGAGCAAGGAGACCTGTATGTGACCGACAGTTACGGCAACCTCCACCAAAGCAATGATGGAGGCCGCTCATTCAAAATTGTCGACACCAGCTGGGCAAACATCACCGCCGCATACGACAACGCAATCATCGGCATAAAGGAAAACGCAGGCTCTCATTCTTTCGCCGCCTATCCCTCATCGGCATGGCCTCAGGCCGGACAGCCTGTGCCAGCGACATTCCCTGTTGAGGCATCATCAGGAGCAGCCCAATTCACCACAAAGTGGGCCACCCTGCCCCAGATTGTCATCACCGGAGGCAAAACAGCTTCCGGGTCATTAACCGGCTCCACCTGGGGCTTCGACGGCAAGCAATGGGCCGAGCTTAGCGACCGCCTGCCGGCTGCGTCAGGCTACACCCTGGCGAAATACACTGTGGCTGAGACCGATACCATCAGCTGGCGCGTAAGCCAGCGCGAAGTGCTGTTAGCCTTCGGCGGAATGGGGCTCAAGCCTGTCGGCGACGTGTGGATTTCCCGCGACATGGGTGTCAACTGGCAGAAAGGGTCCGAGACCCTGCAGTTGCCCGAATATATGCCGTTCACCACAGGCGCGTCGCTGCTGGTTTTTGACAAGACTCTTGACGCGAGCGACGCCACCCCATTGGCAATCACCCCCATAACATCTTGGGAATGTCCCTACCTCTATCTCTTCGGAGGATATGACACAGGAGGCACACTGCGCCAGACCTACTGGAGCGGCGTTGTCAACCACCTCAGAATGAAACCTCTCCAATAACACCCTCTCCCCCCGCCAACTAACACAACCGATGAAACGTCTGACCATCATCCTGCCAATCCTGCTCTGCTGCGCAATCGCCGGCAGACTACACGCCCAGGAATCGACCTACAAATTCGATATGGGCGGCCAGATTGGTGTGTCAGGCTACCTCGGCGACGCGTCATCCAGCATTCTCTCCCACCCCGGAGTAGCCGGAGGGCTCACATTCCACTATCTCCCCGACGTGAGATGGAGCCTGCGCACAGTGGCCAACGTGCTGACCATAAGCGGTGACACAAAAGGGATGGATGATGTGTTCCCCGGCTTCGCGAGCTACGACTTCAAGGCCACAGTCATCGAGCTTCAGGAAAGAATCGAGTTCAATTTCTTCCCCTACGGCATCGGTGAGACCTACAAACGCCTGCGCCGCTGGACCCCATACCTCGCCGCAGGTGTCGGCCTGTCGGTGTCGACATGCTCCGGCCAGACCAACGCCGGGTTCAACATCCCGATGGCGTTCGGCATCAAATACAAAGCGAAGCCACGCCTCAACCTCGCCCTCGAATTTTCAATGACGAAGGTGTTCTCCGACCATATGGACGGCCCGCTGAGCGACCTCCATCAGATCCAGAGCTCCTTCGCAAGGAACACAGACTGGTACTCCGACATCTCTTTCTCTATAACTTACGAGTTTGGAGAGCGGTGTGCCACCTGCCACTACGTCGACTGACACTTGAAATGGAAAAACTGCTTGAAAGCATAGACCGCAACAGAATCCCGGCCCACGTCGCCATCATAATGGATGGCAACGGCCGTTGGGCAAAACAACGTGGCCTCGACCGCTCCGAAGGCCATGTCGAAGGGGTCAACACCGTGCGCCGCATCACCGAAATCGCATCCGGGATCGGGGTGGGATGCCTGACTCTCTATGCCTTCTCGACCGAGAACTGGAATCGTCCGCAGGCCGAGGTGGACGCGCTCATGCACCTTATAGGCATAGCCATACAGCGCGAGACCCCCGACCTAATCAAGAACAACGTCAGGCTGAGGATGATCGGCGACCTCGACCGTATGCCGGAGGATGCCCGCCGACGTCTCCAGGGATGTTTCGACGCCACATCACATTGCACAGGGCTGGTGCTCAACCTCGCCCTGAGCTATTCCGGACGATGGGACATAGCGCGTGCCGCCAGGCTTCTTGCCGAAGATGTCGCCGCCGGCAGGCTCGACCCAGCCGACATAGACCAGGCCGCAATCTCTGCCAGACTGTCAACCGCCACACTGCCCCAGCAGGATCCCGACCTGCTCATACGCACCGGGGGGGATTTCAGAGTCAGCAACTTCCTGCTGTGGGAAATCGCCTATTCTGAAATCGAGGTGACAGACAAATACTGGCCCGACTTCTCCAAAGAAGACTTCCTGCTTGCAATTAAAAACTATCAGAAAAGAGAACGCCGATTCGGCAAGACAAGCGAGCAAATCGCAGCCGAAGACACCGACAAATAAACAGACATTGACATTCCATCATATATGAGATACAGGTCATTCACCCTTTTCCTGCTCCTCCTCGCAATGGTCTTTCCCGGACTCTCAGCCCAGGAACGCACTGACACCATCTACAATCCCCCCATCGTCTACTCCGGGCTGCCCACCAGTTACGAAATCGCCGGGCTGCGCGTCACCGGAGCCGACAATTACGAGGATTACATCGTCATCGGCTATTCCGGCCTGAAAGTCGGCGACGAGGTCGAGATTCCGGGAAATGACATCACAACCGCCGTGAAGCGGCTTATGCGCCAGGGCCTTTTCGCCCAGGCCCAGATACTCGCGGAGAAAATCGCGGGCAACAAGATATGGCTTGTCATCAACCTGCGCACCCAGCCCCGAATCTCAGAAGTGCAGTATGACGGCATGAAGAAGAGCGAACGCGAGGAGCTGCAGAAGCGACTCCAGCTTATGAAAGGCAACCAGATCACCCAGAACATCGTCAACCGGGCCACACAGATCACCGAAAAATACTTCGCTGACAAAGGCTTCGGCAACGCGACAGTGAAAATCTGGCTCCAGGAAGACCTCAGCCACAAAAACGAGATGATTGTCCATATCGATGTAGACAAACACTCAAAGGTGAAGGTCCACAAAATCTACATCGACGGCAACGAGGTGCTGTCTGACAGCAAACTCAAGCGCGTGATCAAGAAGACCAACGAGGGAAGCAACATCTGGAAACTCTTCAGCCAGAAGAAATTCGTCGAAAGCGATTACCATGACGACCTCAACCGCATCATAGAGAAATACAACGAGCTTGGCTACCGCGACGCCAAGATTCTCAGCGACTCAGTAGTGCCGTATGACGAAAACAAGGTGGATGTCTTCATCAACCTCGAAGAGGGCAAGCGATACTATATCAGCGACATTTCATGGATCGGGAACACCCTCTACACCACCGACCAGCTCGACTACCTCCTCGGCATGAAACCCGGAGATGTCTACAACCAGAAGCTGCTCAACAAGCGACTCACCATGGACGACGACGCCGTGTCAAACGCCTATATGGACAAGGGTTACCTCTTCTACCAGCTCGTACCCATCGAAAAGAACATCAATGGCGACTCCATCGACCTCGAACTCAGAATGTTTGAAGGCCCGCAGGCCCGTGTTAACAAAGTAGTCATCACCGGTAACGACCGCCTCTACGAAAAGGTAGTGCGCCGCGACCTGCGTGTCAAACCAGGCGAACTGTTCTCAAAGAACGATGTGATGCGCTCCCTGCGTGAAATCGCCCAGACAGGCCATTTCAACCCCGAGAACATGAACCCCGACATCCAGCCCAACGAAGAGAACGGCACCGTGGATGTGGTCTTCAACCTCGAGTCAAAGGCAAACGACCAGATTGAGCTGTCACTCGGCTGGGGACAGACCGGCATCATCGGCAAAGTGGCCCTGAAGTTCACCAACTTCTCCATCAAGAACCTCTTCAATCCCGGCTCATACAAGGGACTCATCCCCCAGGGTGAAGGACAGACATTCACCATCAGCGCGCAGACCAACGCGAGGTACTACCAGATGTATTCCGTCTCGTTCCTCGACCCATGGTTCGGCGGCAAGCGTCCCAACTCGCTCCAGGTGTCGGCCTACTACAGCCGCCAGACCGGTGTCAACTCCTCTTATTACAACTCCAACTGGGCCAACCCCTATCTCTACGGCGGATATGGCTACGGTTATGGTTACGGCTACGGCTCCAACTATTACAACGACTATTACCAGAACTCCATCGAAAACGCCTATGACCCCAACAAGGTGTTGCAGATGGTGGGTGTGACCGTTGGTTTCGGAAAACGTCTCAACTGGCCCGACGACTATTTCACCTTTACCACCGAGCTGAGCTACAACTGGTATTACCTCAAGAACTGGGAATACCTCTATTATATGAACAACGGCACGTCGAACGCCCTCGTGCTTGGCCTCACCCTTGCCCGAAACTCCATCGACAATCCCCTCTACACCCGTCGCGGATCGACATTCTCGCTCAACCTCCAGATCACACCTCCCGCATCACTGTTCGGAAACAAGAACTGGGAAAAGCTCTACAACGAGAACTCCACCGCGTCGAAGAAGGAGCTTTACCACTGGATCGAATACTGGAAGCTGCGCTTCAAATCGCGCACCTACACCCCGCTGACCGACCCCGACGGCAAATGGACCCTCGTGCTCATGACACGCGCCGATGTCGGCCTTCTGGGCAGCTACAACAAATGGCTGCGCTCGCCGTTCGAAACATTCTATGTCGGCGGCGACGGCATGAGCGGCTCATACACCTACGCCACCGAGACCATCGCCCTGCGAGGCTACGAGAACGGCCAGCTGACCCCGTGGGGACGCGAAGGCTACGCCTACACCCGCCTGGGAGTCGAGCTTCACTTCCCCTTCATGCTCCAGCCTTCGACCACCATCTACGGCCTCGTGTTCGCCGAAGGTGGTAACGCCTGGACTTCTGTCAAGGATTTCTCCCCCTTCAACCTCAAACGCTCAGCAGGTGTCGGTCTGCGCATCTTCCTCCCGATGGTCGGCATGATGGGTATCGACTGGGCCTACGGTTTCGACACCGTCTTCGGCCAGAAGGGTGGCAGCCACTTCCACTTCATCCTCGGCCAGGAGTTCTGATTCCGGCCATGCCACACGGCGCTCCCAAAGGCTTAAACCTTTTCCCCGCCGGATTGTCTTAATAGTAAACGACAAATCAAAAACGACTTACCTATGAAAAAGATATTGCTGACCCTCGCCATCGTTGTGGCAGCCTGCTTCGGGGCCTCAGCCCAGAAGTTCGCCCTTGTCGACATGGAGTACATCCTCAAGCAGGTGCCCTCCTACGAGATGGCCAACGAGCAGCTGCGCCAACTCTCCCTCCGCTGGCAGAAGGAGGTGGAAGCCGTCAGCCGCGACGCCGACGCCCTCTACAAGAAATACCTCTCCGACAAAGTGTTTCTCACCGAAGAACAGGTAAAGAAACGCGAGGAGGAGATTGTGGCCAAAGAGAAAGAAGCGTCAGAATTGCGTTACAAATACTTCGGCCCGGAAGGTGAGCTTTACAAAAAGCGCCAGACGCTGATGAAGCCCATCCAGGACGATGTCTACAACGCCGTCAAGAAGCTTTCCGAGGAGCGCGGCTACCAATGCATCTTCGACCGCGCGTCATCGGCCAACATCGTCTACGCCTCTCCCCGTATCGATGTCAGCAACGAGGTGCTGGCCAAACTCGGATATTCCAACTGAAAACAATACAATAACAGATAATAGACCATCTTAAAAATGATCAAGAAAATTCTTCTGGCCCTTGCAGTGGCCCTGCCCATGTGCGCGTGGGCCCAGTCCGCCAAATTCGGCGTAGTAGACCCCGAGTCAATCATCCCCGGAATGGCGGAATACATCGAAGCCCAGAACCAGTTCAACGAGGCTTCAAAGACCTTCGAAAGCGAATACGCCAAAATCCAGGAGGAATTCAAAGCCAAGTATGAGGAGTTCCAGAAAGTGATGTCTGACACCGCCACTCCCCAGACAATCAAAGACCGCCGCGCCCAGGAAATCCAGGAGCTCAACCAGAAGTCAGAGCAGTTTGCCCAGACCGCGCAGCAGGAACTCGCCCGCAAGCAGCAGCAGCTGATGGCCCCCGTGCAGGAGAAACTCATCAACGCCATCAAGGCTGTAGGAGCTGAAGGCGGTTTCACTATGATTCTCCCCCTGGGCACAGCAGCCTACACCTCAAACGACGTGGTTGACATCACTCCCCTGGTAAAGGCCAAACTCGGAGTGAAAGACACCCCTGCCGCAAAATAACCGGCCCCACACAACTGAAAGACATCAACCCGCAGGTGCCGGCGACCATACCGGCCCCTGCGGGTTGCAATTTCCGCCCCTTCCTATCGAGGGAAAACGGATTTTGACGGAAACATACACAAACATGCAAAAATAGTGTCTGATTCTGCCACACATTATCACTAACTTTGCCCACGAACCTTAATACCGATTTTATCACAAGATGATTCCTGTCTTACAATTCTCGACCTATTTCAAGTCTGTGATCTGGGGAGGCGAACGCATCGCCAGATTCAAAGGAATCCCCTCACAGGGACATGACATCGGAGAGTCATGGGAACTCTCGCCAATGCCCGGCCATGAGTCAACCGTCATCGACGGTCCCTTCAAAGGGGAGACACTGGCCGCGCTCGCCATGCGCTATCCCGAGGAGCTTCTCGGAAAGAAAGTGGACGAAAAATGGCATGGGCGGTTTCCGCTCCTGATCAAATTCATCGACTCCAACGATGACCTATCCATACAGGTGCATCCCGACGACCGGCTCGCAGCCCAACGCCACCAGTCGCTCGGGAAGACCGAGATGTGGTATTCGCTCGACCCCCAGCCCGGAGCATATCTCTATGCCGGATTCAACCGTCCCATGGACGAGGCCATTTTCCGCCATATGATAGCCGACAACACCATAGTCGACGCCCTCGCCAAGGCGGATGTCAAGAAAGGCGACCTCTTCTACCTGCCGGCCGGACGTGTACACGCCATCGGACGCGGCAACCTCATTGTTGAGATACAGGAAGCAAGCGACATCACATACCGCATATATGATTACGACCGGCGAGACGCAAACGGCAACCCGCGCGAACTGCATGTCGACCAGTCTGTGGCAGCGGTCAACTACGACGATGTCGTCTCCGGAAAACAAAACATAATACCTGCCAAAGGGGAAAGCTCCACTCTTGTCGACTGCGAGTATTTCACGACATGCGTCCACGACATTGACCGGGAGACGCTGCTCGACCTCTCGCAGCTTGACTCATTCACAGTGCTGATCGGTATCGGCGGACAGCTTTCAGTCTCCACCCCCGACGGCCAGACTGTATCCCTCCCTCAGGGCCACACCCTCCTTGTCCCCGCCTGCCAGCCCTCGGTGAAAATCCAGGGGGAGGGCCAGGTCTTGACAGTGAACCTGTGATTTCAGTCGCCGGCATCAGCCGTCGCCGACATCATCCCGAGGCGCGACAGATAGCGCTCACACAGCACACGCGAGGTGGAGCCGGGGCGCGACGAGACCAAAGACAATATTTCCTCAGGACGGTGCCATCCGGCGCCGTCCACCTCTGAGGAAAGAGCAAGCTCGCGAGCCTCCACACGGGCGAAAAAGCCAATCATCATCATCTCCTTGCGGGCAAACCAGCTGGTCAGCACCAGTTCAAGATGCTCCACTTTCTGGCCCGTCTCCTCAAGAATCTCCCTGACGGCGCAGCTCTCGGCATCCTCGCCGGGAGTGACATAGCCCGAAACAAGGTTGTGAAACTCAGTGGAAATATAGTTCTGACGAAGCAGCAACACCTCTCCCCTCTCATTGTAGACCAGGGAGATTACCGCCACCGGGAAAACATCAAACCAAGGCTTGTCGCAAGAGTCACACCAAGGCACAGCGCCCTCATCGCCGAGCACTCGGCTTGAAAGCAACGCGCCGCAATCGGGGCAATATCTGAACCTCATATCTTCTTTTATATCTGTTTTCAGGAGAAAACGAATCTGTCGGCATCTCGATGCGTGGGAAGCCATCCGCGCAGCTTCTTCACCTTTTCCAAAGAGAACGCCGCAACCAGCAGAGGGCCAAACGGGGTCACAGACACTTCGCCGTAATTGTCAGGCACAGGACATCCCGACGGAGCGACATCAGGCTCAGGCGCTATCTGGCGGCCAAGCTCATCGACGATGAGCGACAATCCGTCATATTCCCCGTAATCGTCGCGGCCCGACCTGTCGGCTCCGGCCACCACGACCTGGTTCTCTATCGCGCGGGCGATGACCAGCTGACGCCACGCATATCCCCGGTTTACGGGCCAGTTGGCAGGCACCAGCACAATATCAGCTTTCATATCGACATTGCGCCCCCACACCGGGAATCGGAGCTCGTAGCATATCAGCATCGACACATTCCATCCCCTGAATCTCACCAGTGGCGGACGACTGTGGCCGTGGGCAAGCAGCTGGGCCTCCTTCGACAGGCAAAACAGATGGTGCTTGTCATAAAAGACCCTCTGGCCGTCAGGCATCACCATGAATCCCCGGTTGAAATATGTCACACCCCCGCCAGCGGCGGTCTCACAGGCAAGGAAACTGCCCGCCACCATCATGTTTTTCCGGGCAGAAAGCCTGCACACAGCCTCCATCGTGGGGCCGTCACCACCTTCAGCCGCCGCCAGCATAGCCTCGGTGTCTTTCATGAAAGAAGTGGTGAAAAGCTCCGGCAACACGGCGATGTCGACCGAATCTGGAAGCGCGTCGGCCATCATCTCCATACGGCGCAGATTCTCCTCCACATCACCGGCGACGATGTCAAGCGACATCACAGCCACCGTGAGGAGCTTGTCGGCATGCTCCTGCGCCCTCACATCACTAGGTTTCTCGCTCATTCTGTCAGGAATTTTTCAGGATAACGTCCGATGAACGGACGGTAATATTTTTTGATTGCCTGCATGTCTGCGTCGAGGTTGCCCGACGGCTCGAAGACATCGTTAATCATCGCTTTCTTCATCCTGAAATCGATGACAGCGAGACACACAGGGACTCCGGCCTCCCGGGCGATTCTGAGGAAACCGGTGTGCCAGGCCGAGGTCGGCTTGCGGGTACCTTCGGGAGCTATCGCCACGACGAGCCGTTCCTCATCGCGAAACCTCGCCACCATAGCCTCCACCAGAGACTGCTTTTTGTTCTGCCTCACCACCGGGATTCCTCCTATGGCCCTCAACAGACATCCCATCGGGAAAAAGAACCATGATGATTTCATCATGAAACCAGCCTTGCGGCCTACCGACCTGATGGCAAGCTCCCCGACGATGAAGTCCCAGTTGGATGTGTGGGGCGCAACGCATATTATCGACTTCGGGTAGTCAGGCACCGTCACCTCCACCCTCCATCCGGCCCATTTAAGTATCCTCGCGGCAAAATTCATAATCTTGTGATGTCTCTGTTGGAAATTACAGGCATTTTAAAAAGGACGCGGCGGGCCGACATATTCCTCTGGCAACCAGATATGCTGACACGCCGCGCCGATAAGTCACTCAGACCGCTCAGGCCTTCTTGTTGTTGTCTTTAACCTCCTGGGGCAACGCGGCGTTCATCTCTTTGACGATTGCGTTGACCTTGTCGTAGAATTTTTCCCTCAGCGAAGCGAAGGCTTTTTTGAAATACTCCTTGCGGGCCTTGCGGTAAGCGGCGCCCGTCTCGAAGTCAGCAGGAAGCTTGTCGAACGAGAATGTCACCTTGTTGAGAGCAGAGATCTGCAGGTCGGCGATACGGGTGATGATCTCGGTCATCGCCTTTGCGTCCACACCTTTGACAAAGTTCTTGGCCAGGAGGCATTCGGCGGCCAGGTCGCCACACACATATTTGATTTCTTTCTTGAGTTCTCTTTTGTTTGCCATGTCGTTTGATTTTTATGGTTGTTTATCGGGTTGGGGGTCAACTGAGAAGCACCCGGGCCAGGGCGCTCTTGGCCGGAGGTATCTTCACCGCAGGCTGGCTCAACAGGTTGAGGCCGTCAAGCTGCGGGGGCGGCGGGACGGTGTGGCCGATGGCTTCCATAACCGCCTGCGGGAACTTGGCGGGATGGCCTGTGGCCATCGCCACTCCTACCTCGTCAGGGGCAAGACGGCCCTGCAACGCCCGATAGGCCGTGGCGGACTGCGGGCCAAGCAGGTATCCCTCGGCCTGGTAGACATCCCGGATGGTCTGCACTATCTCCCGGTCTGAGAAGGCTATCCCCTCCACATCCTTGCGCAGGCTGGCGAGGTCACCGTCATACAGGTCGATGATGCGGGCCAGATTTGAGGGATTGCCCACATCCATAGCCCTGGCGAGGGTCATAAGCGCCCGGCGCGGACGCAGGCCTCCGGTCTGCAGATATTCAACAAATGTGTCGTTGGCATTGTTGGCTCCGATGAACCGCTTTACCGGCAATCCCATTTTCTTGGCCATCAGCGCCGCCGCGAGGTTGCCCAGATTTCCGCAGGGGACACTGATGACCACTTTGTCTGAGTCGGGCGACATCTCCCGGGCACGGGCATATGCGTGGAAATAATATATGATCGAGGGGAACTGACGTGCGAGGTTTATGGAGTTGCCTGAGGTGAGTGACAGGGCCTTGTCAAGCTCCTTGTCGGCAAGGGCCTGCTTCACAAGCATCTGACAGTCGTCAAACGTGCCCCCTACCTCTATGGCCGTCAGATTAGGCCGGTTGCAGAACATCGCTGTCTGCTGCCGTGAAAGCTCTCCGCGCGGAAACAGCACGACGACCCTTGTCGACGGGGAATCCTTGAAGCTGTCGGCCAGCGCGCCGCCACTGTCGCCCGATGTAGCCAGTATGATGGTGCGGCTCTCGCCCCCGGGGAACAATGCGGGCAGCAGACGGGCCATGAACCTGGCTCCGGCATCCTTGAACGATAATGTTGGCCCGTGAAACAACTCAAGTATGTACAGCCCCTCTGACGACTCTGCCTTCCGCAGAGGCACCGGGAAATCGAGAGCATCGTCGACAATCGACTTTATCGCCTGTGATGACAGGATGTCGCCCAACAGGGTGTTGCATACCACATATCCTATCTCCTGGAGCGACATCTCCTGGATGTTCTTGAAAAAGGCTGACGGCAGGGAGGGCATCCCCGCCGGCATGAACAAACCGCCGTCTTCCGCCAGACCGTTCTCTATGGCCTCGGGGAACGTCACTCCCCGTATCTTGCCGTTGGTGCTGTGAAACAACATATCCAGTTTGCCTTGAAAGTTTTTCTTTATGCTACAAATTTAGTCAAAACTCCACGCGCGCCCAAATTTTTCGGGGGTCTTTTTCCAAAAAGACACGGCGGGTTCAAGGAAACATAGCGAAACACGGCATGCCACCTGCCTTCCTCAGAACTCCGAGGAGAAATGGAACCGTATGGCAGGGAAATCGGCCTGGGCCATCTGGAGGACATAGTTGGAATCGGCGAGGAACACATCGCGCCCCTCGCGGTCGAGGGCCATGAACTGGTGTTTTCGCTTCTTGAAAGCGTCAAGCGCGGCCTTGTCGTCGCTCTCAACCCAGCAGGCCTTGTAGAGGCTGATAGGCTCCCAGCGGCATTGCGCCCCATATTCATGCAGCAGACGGTATTGTATCACCTCAAACTGGAGCTGCCCCACGGTGCCGATGATTTTGCGGCCGTTGAACTGGTTGACAAACAGCTGGGCCACACCCTCGTCCATCAGCTGCTGGATGCCTTTCTCAAGCTGTTTCGACTTCATCGGGTCTGTGTTCTCGATATATTTGAACATCTCCGGAGAGAAGCTCGGCAGACCCTTGAAATGGAGATTCTCGCCAGAAGTCAGGGTGTCGCCGATCTTGAAGTTGCCCGTGTCGGGAATACCGACTATGTCGCCGGGATAAGCCTCGTCCACGACACTTTTCTTCTGGGCCATGAACGCGGTGGGCGCGGCGAATCGCATCATCTTGCCCGACCTCACATGCTTGTAGTTGGCGTTGCGCTCAAACTTGCCCGAGCAGACCTTGACAAAGGCGATACATGAACGGTGGTTGGGATCCATGTTGGCGTGGATCTTGAACACGAACCCGGAGAACGCCTCCTCTTGCGGCTCTATGACGCGCTCCTCGGCCTGGGTGGGACGCGGAGCCGGCGCGATTTTCACGAAGCAGTCGAGAAGCTCCTTCACGCCGAATGTGTTGAGCGCCGAGCCGAAGAACACCGGGGCCACCTCTCCGCGGAGATACGCCTCCACATCAAAGTCGGGATAAACCCCTTCGATGAGTTCGAGGTCTTCGCGGAGCTTGGCGGCGTCGGCCGCCCCCACGGCTTCGTCTATCGCGGGATCGTTGACATCGTCGATTTCGACGCGTTCCGTCACCTTCTGCTTGTCAGGCTTGAACAGGTCGAGACCTTGCTCGTATATGTTGTACACTCCTTTGAATTTCGCGCCGATGTTGATTGGCCATGACAGGGGGCGCACTGCGATTTTCAGCTCATTCTCAAGCTCGTCGAGGATGTCAAACGGGTCGCGTCCCTCGCGGTCGAGCTTGTTGACGAAGATTATGACCGGGGTGTTGCGCATGCGGCAGACCTCCATGAGCTTGCGGGTCTGCTGCTCGACACCCTTTGCAACGTCGACCACGATGATTACCGAGTCAACAGCCGTCAGGGTGCGGTAGGTGTCCTCGGCGAAATCCTGGTGGCCCGGGGTGTCGAGGATGTTTATCTTGTAGTCGCCGTAATTGAATCCCATGACCGATGTCGCCACGGAGATACCCCTCTGCTTCTCGATTTCCATCCAGTCGGAGGTGGCGGTCTTCTTTATCTTGTTTGACTTCACGGCTCCGGCGACATGGATGGCGCCTCCGAAAAGCAGCAGCTTCTCGGTCAGGGTTGTCTTGCCGGCGTCGGGGTGTGATATGATGGCGAACGTCCTGTGACGTGAGATTTCTTCTTGGAGGCCCATTCGTTTTTATTGGCGGTTGCTGTTTATGAGTTTCATGCAGTCTTCAAGGCTCTCCTCCCAATGGGGAATCTCCACGCCGTAGGTCGCCTTTATGCGCGAACGGTCGAGGATTGAGTAAGCCGGCCGGGACGCGGGGGTCGGATAATCCTCGGTCGGGATGGGGGTGAGCTTGACTTTCTTGCCCGCTATGCGGAAAATGGCGTGGGCGAAGTCATACCATGAGGCGGCCCCTTCGTTTGTGAAGTGGTATATGCCGCCCACCCACTGGTGAGACTTCAGCACCTTCATGATGGCGCGGGCCAGGTCGCGGGCATTGGTAGGGGTGCCGAGCTGGTCAGACACCACCCTTATTTCCTTCTGGCTTTCAGCCAGGCGGAGCATCGTCTTGACGAAGTTGTGCCCGTATGAGGAGTAGAGCCATGCCGTGCGTATTATTATGCTGTCAGGGGCGAGGGCGAGCAGGGCAGTCTCCCCTTTGCGCTTGGTGGTGCCATACTGCGATATGGGGTTCACCTTGTCGCTCTCCTTGTAAGGGCGGTGGTTTGTGCCGTCAAAGACATAGTCGGTGGAGATATGGATTATTTTGGCTCCGTTGGCATCGGCGGCCACAGCCAGGTTCTTCACCGCGTCGATGTTTATCGCGGCGCATTCGCGTTTCTCCTCCTCCGCCTTGTCGACAGCGGTGTATGCCGCGCAGTTGACAATGTGGGTGATCTCATTGTCAATGACGAAAGCCTCGACGGCCTTGGCGTCAGTGAGGTCAAGTTCGTCGCGGTCTGTGTAAATCGTGCAGCCGGGAATTTCAGCTTCCAGGACATTGCGCAGCTCATTGCCCAACTGCCCGTTGGCGCCGGTTACGAGAATCTTCATAATTCCGATATATTGTTTTCTGACCGCAAAGTTACGAATTTTTCCCGGATTTGTCATCATGCTTGAACAGACGGTCCTCCTCGTCGAGATGGAAATCTTTGGCCAGCAATGCTATGAAGCGGGTTATCTGGGCTATCGCGTCGCGGGTGTCAGGGCTTATCTCCTTTTTCTGCAGGCGCATCATCAACATGCCATACAGGGCGGTGAAACAGGTCTCTATCTCACCTGTCTTGGTGTCGCCCGCCTTTGAACGCAGCTCCACGATATAAGGCAGCGTGCGGTAGAATTCGGCAGTGTACTCAGGAAACGCCGGGTCGGCCAGCAACGTCTGGTGGAGCTGGACGAGCTGGTTGAGGATATTTCGGTTGATCTGGAGATGGCCAGCCTCGGTCACCCCCTCGCGGCGCATCATATCGATTAGCGACTCATACCACTGGGTCATCTCCTCGCGCCGGGCCGCGTCGAGGCCCGAGCGGTCTATGATGTTGGCCTTGATACGGTCAATGTCACATCCGTTGGCCCTGATCATGTCCTCGACCTGCCACATATATAATATGTATTCGGCGATGTTCTCCTTCCTTTTTTTCGATGCTATGTACATTTCTCTCCGTAGTTTTTTACATTACAACAAACTGCCACGGGATTTGCCACGACACTTTGATGCAAAGTTACTCATTAACCGCGTACCGGGAGCTGAGCAGGCAAATATTTTTTCACGAAAAGTTGAGAATATTGTTTATAATTTGCTAAATTTGTGCCTTGAATGGAAGTGTGTCCCGCCACCGCAAGACCGCCCCGTTTCTTAGCATGTATTTTGCAACCACCTAAATAATTTCTATTTATGGATATCAGCCATATTGAACACATCGGCATTGCTGTCCCCTCCCTGGAGGAAGCAATCCCCTTCTACGAGAACATTCTCGGCCTTAAGTGTTTTGCCATCGAAGAAGTTGAAGACCAAAAAGTAAAGACCGCCTTTTTCCAGGTCGGACAGACTAAAATCGAGCTCCTCGAGGGTACCGCCCCTGAGAGCGCCATCTCCAAGTTCATCGCCAACAACGGCGGACGCGGTGGAATCCAGCACGTCGCTTTCGCCATCGAGGATGGAGTAGCCAACGCCCTGGCTGAAGCTGAGGAGAAAGGTTGCCGCCTCATCGACAAGGCCCCCAGGAAGGGCGCCGAAGGGCTCAACATCGCCTTCCTCCACCCGAAGTCGACCGTAGGCACCCTGGTGGAGCTTTGCGAGGATCCCCGCAAAAAGTGAAAAAAACATACATTTCACAGGAAACAACAAATCACAAAATAAGAAATGAGCACCCAGCTTGAAAAAATACAGGAACTGATCGCCAAACGCGAACAGGCCCGTCTGGGCGGCGGAGAAAAAGCCATCGCCAAGCAGCACGAACGTGGCAAATACACTGCCCGCGAACGTATCGCCCAACTCCTCGACGAGGGTTCGTTTGAGGAACTCGACATGTTCGTGACCCATCGCTGCCACAATTTCGGACAGGAGAAGAAATCATACCTCGGCGACGGCGTAGTCACCGGTTACGGCACAATCGAAGGCCGCCTCGTCTATGTATTCGCCCAGGACTTCACCGTTTTCGGAGGTTCACTCTCCGAGACCATGGCCCTCAAAATATGCAAGGTCATGGACCTTGCCATGAAGATGGGCGCTCCCGTCATCGGCCTCAACGACTCAGGCGGCGCGCGTATCCAGGAAGGCATCAACGCCCTGGCCGGATACGCTGAAATCTTCCAGCGCAACATCCTCGCCTCAGGCGTGATTCCCCAGATTTCCGCCATCCTCGGCCCCTGCGCCGGAGGAGCCGTCTACTCGCCGGCCCTCACCGACTTCACCATCATGGCCAAGGGAATCAGCTACATGTTCCTCACCGGCCCGAAGGTTGTGAAGACCGTGACCGGAGAAGATGTCAGCCAGGAAGACCTCGGAGGCGCAGGCGTGCACGCCACCAAGAGCGGCGTGGCCCACTTTGCCGCTGAAGACGGCGAGGAGGCCATCAAGATTGTGCGCAAGCTCTTCGGCTACATCCCCAGCAACAACCTGGAGGATGCCCCCGCCGCCGAATGCAACGACCCGATCGACCGCACCGAGGACCTGCTCAACGAAATCGTGCCCGAAAGCCCCAACCGTCCCTACGACATGTATGAGGTCATCGGCGCAATCGTTGACAACGGCGAATTCCTTGAAATCCAGCGCGACTACGCCCGCAACATAATCATCGGCTTCGCCCGCTTCAACGGACGTTCGGTCGGCATCGTGGCCAACCAGCCCAAGGTGCTCGCCGGCGTGCTCGACTCCAACGCCTCCCGCAAGGGCGCCCGCTTCGTGCGCTTCTGCGACGCGTTCAACATCCCCATCGTGACCCTCGTCGACGTGCCCGGATTCCTCCCCGGCACCGGCCAGGAATACAACGGTGTCATCCTCCACGGGGCCAAGCTGCTATACGCCTACGGCGAAGCCACCGTGCCCAAGGTGACCGTCACCCTGCGCAAGAGCTACGGCGGAAGCCACATCGTGATGAGCTGCAAGCAGCTGCGCGGCGACATGAACTACGCTTGGCCCTCGGCTGAAATCGCCGTAATGGGTGGCGCAGGAGCCGTAGAGGTGCTCTACGCCAAGGAAGCCAAGGCCTCCGAGGATCCCGCCAAGGTGCTCAAGGAGAAGGAGGCAGAATACAACGACCTCTTCTGCAACCCCTACAACGCCGCCAAGTATGGCTACATCGACGATGTCATCGAACCCCGCAACACTCGCTTCCGCGTGATCCGCGCCCTGCAGCAGCTCGCCACAAAGCGCGTGACAAACCCCGCGAAGAAACACGGCAACATCCCCCTGTAACAGAACACGACGTTTCACCATATGAGAGGTAGGGGACGACTCCTCCGGGAATCGCCCCCTCCCCCTTGAAACAATTACCATAAAAAACGCCATATAATAAATGAAACGCAAACTTCTGTTGCTCTTCGCTCTGACGGCCTTAGGCTGCGCCACTCTCTCCGCCCAGGCCCGCAAAGGACTGAAGATTAATGAGGTCATGGTCGTCAACGACTCCAACGCCGTCGACGAGTATGGACGCCACGCTGCCTGGATTGAGCTTTTCAACTCCAACTACGCGGCGATGGAAATCTCAAGCGTCTTCCTGACCAACGACACAACCTGCAAGACCCTCTACCCCGTGCCCCTGGGGGATGTCAAGACCAAAATCCCCAAACGCCAGCATGTGGTGTTCTGGGCCGACAACCGCCCCACCGACGGCACATTCCACACCACTTTCACCCTCGACCCGTCAAAACCCAACACCATTGCCATCTATGACGCAGACGGGAAGACGCTCATCGACTGCGTGACAGTACCGGTGATGAAGCCCGGCCAGTCATACGCCCGCAAGGTCGACGGCGTGGGAGCAAAGGAAGGCGAGGCCGAGGAGGATTACTGGTCTGTGCGCGACGGCTCTGAATCCGAGGGAGACTACATCACCCCCGGGAGCGCCAACAAAATAAAGGGCACAAACCCGAAAATTGACGAATTCAAAGAAAAAGACGAAAACGGTTTCGCTATGACTATCACAGCCATGGGCATTGTATTCTCGGCCCTGATTCTTCTGAGCATCTGTTTCTACATCATCTCGCGCTTCAACGCCTCCCGCTCGAAACGCAAGAAGATGGAAGCCCAGGGTATCGACCACGCCCAACTTCATCCCGACGAACAGCCCGAGGGTGACTCCGGCGAGGAAATCGCGGCAATCGTCATGGCCCTCCATGACCACCTCGACGCCCACGACCGCGAAAGCTCCGTGCTTACCATCAACAAGGTGCGCAAGGCATACTCACCCTGGAGCTCGCATATCTACACCCTCCGTCAGATGCCCAACAGGCGCTGACCTGAAACCACTCAGAATTCCTAAAACAACGAAATCCCATTAGAACTTCCAGCAATGAAAGAATACAAATACAAAATCAACGGGACGGTCTACAAGGTAGGCATCGGCGACATCGACAACGGCATCGCCGAGGTGCAGGTCAACGGCACCCCCTACAAGGTCGAAATCGAGAAGGCCAAGGCCCCCACAATTAAGTCTGTGAAACCCGCGGCAGCGCCCCGCACATCTTCGGGCGAAAAGGTAATCGCCAAACCCGCCCCCAAGGCCGCGGCCGGCGGCACTCCCGTCAAGGCCCCCCTGCCCGGTGTCGTCCTCGACATCAATGTGACCGTCGGACAGGCTGTCAAGGCCACCGATCAGGTCGCTGTCCTCGAAGCCATGAAGATGGAAAACTCAATCCGCGCCGGAGTAGACGGCACCGTCAAGTCTATCGATGTCAACAAGGGGGATTCTGTCCTCGAAGGCACCGTGCTTATCACTATCGCCTGACGGGATCCATCCTCTGAAGTTCGAATAACCGCTCCAACGCTATTAAACTCTGTCGGCCGACGCCAACCAGCCAGGCCGACCTAATACCATAAGAATGAACGATTTTGGATCCTTTATGGCCGGCAACATCGGCCAGTTCTGGGAACTGACCGGTTTTGCCAACGCCACTTGGCAGCACCTTGTGATGCTCGCCGTGGGCCTCTTTTTCATCTGGCTCGCCATCAAGAAAGATTTCGAGCCGATGCTCCTGGTGCCCATCGGTTTCGGTATGCTTATCGGCAACATCCCCTTCAACCCCGACGCAGGTCTGGAGATAGGCATATACGAGGAAGGCTCGGTGCTCAACATCCTTTACAACGGAGTGTCGGCAGGCTGGTACCCCCCTCTGATTTTCCTCGGAATCGGTGCCATGACCGACTTTACAGCCCTTATTGCCAACCCGAAGCTCATGCTGGTAGGCGCATCGGCCCAGTTTGGTATCTTCGGAGCCTATATGGTGGCCCTGCTGCTGGGCTTCATGCCTGACCAGGCCGGATCCATCGCCATCATCGGCGGCGCTGACGGCCCCACTGCCATCTTCCTGTCGTCGAAGCTCGCCCCCAACCTTATGGGAGCCATCGCGGTTTCGGCATACAGCTACATGGCCCTTGTGCCTGTGATTCAGCCCCCGATCATGCGGTTACTGACCACCAAAAACGAGCGTGTAATCAAGATGAAGCCCGCCCGCGCCGTGGCCCAGAGCGAGAAAATCATCTTCCCGATTGTCGGATTGCTGCTCACTTGCTTCGTTGTGCCTTCCGGCATACCCCTGTTGGGAATGCTCTTCTTTGGCAACCTGCTGCGTGAGTGCGGCGTGACAACCCGTCTTGCCAAGACCGCGTCAAACGCCCTCACCGATGTTGTCACCATCCTTCTCGGAATGACCGTCGGCGCATCAACCCAGGCATCGACATTCCTCACGAAAGAGACCATCTTCATATTCGCCCTCGGGTTCATGGCGTTCATCATCGCCTCAGCCTCAGGTGTGATTTTCGTGAAGTTCTTCAACCTGTTCCTGCCCAAGAACAAGAAGATCAATCCCCTCATCGGCAACGCGGGAGTTTCGGCTGTGCCCATGTCAAGCCGCATCTCCAACAACCTCGGTCTGGAGTATGACCCGTCCAACTACCTGCTGATGCACGCGATGGGCCCGAATGTGGCCGGCGTGATCGGTTCGGCAGTCGCCGCTGGTGTCCTCCTCGGATTCCTGGCCTGATGACTGAGCCGCTGGTCATCACCACGATGACCAGCGGCAAAACATACCGGCTTTTCCAGCCTTTACCAAACTAAAATGGCTGCCCCTATGCAAATCATAGCGGCAGCCATTCTTCATATGGCTGGTTCTTGACATAGCGATTATCTAAAATCGCGATTGTCGAACCTGTCAGCTCCTCACGGAGCCATAGAGTGAATAAAGAAAGGGCGCGTGGCGGATTATACTAAATTACCCCAGATAACCCGTCTGACAAAGTCAGACATCTATTCCAACGCGCCCTACTGACTGCTGTCTAAAGGAGCGGATCCTTTAACTCAACAACCGGATCAATTCCTCGTCGTTGTGACTTTCGACGAGGCCACACTAATCATAGTATCCATTATCATCTTCTGTTGTCTTTCTACTTCACAAAAGTACGAAACCATATATCTTCAGGCAAATAAACGCTCAAATAAAACCTAACAAGCCTCTTTTACAACAAACTGACCATCAACAGATTATTGACAGTACACGGCAAAATATTCTAACATCGCCACAACTCACTGGCATTCAACAGATTACCCCAAGCCTAACAGCGCCACAACCTAAACGCCTGGCAGCAAAGAGTTTACACATCACCAAGAACTGATTTCCCATACACTATACCTCGACACAGACACCTCAATGTTGATTTGCCCTATACACACCCCCAAATCCGCAGGTTCAGCCGAGTAAACATCTCCGCCAAACGAAACCACAAACGGCCATGCATACGGCCGCGTCCGCCCCAACACATATTTCGGGCGACACATATATTATATAAACGGATATTTTTCTTAACTTTGCAACAATTTGTGACTCTTGGTGGTTTTATAATCAGACAAGGAGATCAGGCGACCTCCAAGATTGAGACATACTAAAACCGGGGAGTGACTTCCCTCTTTTTATCTTGAGCTTTAAATCTATCAAAGGTATGATTCAAAAGAAAGTCATAGATTCCATTTACAAGAAATTCAGGAAGCGGCCTGCGTCGCCCGACGAACTCGACATACCCTTGTTGTTCGAGAAAGTTCCCATTGAGACCGCCATCGAAATCGACGGCGACCATCTGGTCATAAACTCCATCGAGTCCTCATCCCCGTTCCACTCCATACCGGTGAGCCACATCCACGCCATAATCGAATTCGACGAAGCTGTGGCCATCGTTCTCCATTCATCGATAATTTTCATATCAAAAGAGGACGGCTCGGTGCATGTCCACCTCAAGGACATCGGCCCGACATTCATAGACAGAGTCAAATCCATCCTTTCGCCGACCTGACACCGCCATAGTCCAGACATACGTCTCCACAACGGCTCCAGGAACATCAGGCCACACAGACCACCCCCGTCAATGCCACCGACCGACACCGTTGCCCCCATTGTCTCCCAAGAAGCAAAAGCTGGCAAAAGAACCCCCAAAGTCAAGTAACCAGAGCAATCAATGCCAAAGGCAGAATCAAAGCCCAAACCACTGCCACACGGGCAACGCTCCCGCTTGACTCCGAGAGGCCCTTTAGCTCATCGACCGGACGGGAGATAAATCGAGGCTATCAGGAAAGTGCTGGCAATCCCGCATATCCCCGAAGACGTCAAACCGAACCAACCCGAAGGTTGCGAATAACTCGCGATAACACAAAGACAGGCAACCCCGGCAATCACTGCCGAGGTTGCCTGTCTTTATTCGTATGATTAAGTTGTTTTCTAATAATTGTTTTATTGAATATGGATATGCTACTGGCACACCTTAAATTTGACATTCTTTCGGTTAATCCGAAGTGAGACTATCAGATTAGAGAATTGGGTGATGTGGGGAAAGACGATTGTCACAATGGCAACACCATTCTTTTCGGTGGCCTTAACCGAGGTCGCCTGACACTCTTGTCCTTTCCATGTTGGAATGAGTTTTACATCGGAAACCGTATATTGCTATCCGGCATTGTAGTCTGTAAAGAGGATAGTTACCTTGTCATCGTAATTGCTGACTTTGGCTGGTATGATTTGGCATTAGTCGCCAGAGCCATGATAGCCAGAAAGAATATAGTCATCAGAGTCCTCATAAGATTAGAATGTCTCATAGTATTTGGTGGCTTTTGCTGCACTCGTAATACGAAGATTGCCGGGTACAGCATTCTTGACCCAAATCTGATTGTCCCAGTCTCCCTGTGTAAATTTGAATTCCGCAGGTAATTTGAGGTAGATATCGATACTGTATGTCGAATCATTAATTTGTGTCATTTTTATTCCCTTTGGATTCCAGTTTGCAAGAGCCTCTTGATTACCGGTTATATACACATCTCCATTTAGGGAGGCCCCCGAAAGTTCAACATGTGCCTTACAGGATATATTATCGGTTGGCTGACAGTCATCTGCAAGTCGATAGACTGCATAACTCTTCAGTGCGTCGATAAGCACAGGCTGGTAACTCCAATTGTGGGAGTATTCCGGATACTCTTTTATAACCATCTTGACATATTCGGGGAGGTTAGCGGATTCAAAATGAGTCTTCACTTTGTCCCATGCCGACCGCCATTCGTCAGGCCAACCGGTATCCACGCATTCATTGGCCATCGTCATAAAAATGAAACGGGGCTTATTATTGCTGAAATCATAATTTACGAGTTCTTTTCCCCATAGCTGGTCATCCCATGCCAGATTGGGAGACAGGGCGATATAGTCGTCAAACATATCCTCGGAAGTCAATGAGTCAAGAATGAAAGACGCGCTTAGGGAATGTCCTACTGCAAGCGTATGTCCAGTTGTGCGATACTCTGAATTGATATATGGCATCAGTTCTTCCTTTATGAATTTTTTGAATAGCGGTGCACATCCATAATCATCCGGCATATTTTCCGGTTTCGGTATATTAACCGGCTTGGAATAGAAATCCCTGTTCCTTTCATAATTGTAATCAGGTATATATGGTGAAGGGATACCCACGACAATGAATGGACGAGTATCCTCATTTTCAGGTTGACAACCATAGTGCATAAGGCTATGTACCAGATCAAATCTTGAACGCCATTGAGAATCGAATACATATATCACATCGTATTCCGATTGGGTAGCCTCATCATACTCATCAGGTGTGAATATAAGTACCGGGCGTTTGAAAGGGAAATTTTCTGAGTCAAGATACTTGACCTCAACTCTTGCAGTCTCCTGTGCCGATGCTCCTGATATGGAGACCAACACCATAAAAAAGATTGTGAGTATTCTTATCATTTTTTTGATTTTTGATTTACGATGCAAAATTACTGCCGTTAAAAATTCCCTGCCATACCCAAAAGTGTACAAATGAGTTTGGAGATGAAAACATACACTTTTGGGTATGGCACAGCAGAAGGGATGATCCTACTTTTGCAGTGTAAAATCAATTATGAATATCAACAGTTCGGTAATTTTTGAGCAGGCATAGCTGTATCGCACTGATACACAATAGTTTGCATTGATATTGAATTGTTATCGCATCTTATTGATATTCAATTGAATATGCAAATTTTACCGAACTATTGAATATGACAACCGAAGAAAAACGCCAGATTGCAGACTGCCGAATCGCAGTTGCAGGAGCTACTGAGTTTATCGGCAGCGTCAGAACCGAACTTCAACAGTTGGGCTTTGAGGCGATTCAAATAATATCCCCGTCTGATGAAGAACCTATTATAAATACAGATGTTATTGCCGAGAATGTCAATGATGGCAGTTCTTGCTTATCAAAGGATGCGACTATTCCTTTAATATTGCCATTTGATTTTGTAAATGGAGCCGGTGCTATCGTTGTTATGCCTGAGGACGAAAGGGATATGTTACGCAAGCCTAATCTCCGGCAATGGGCGGCAACATATATGGCAGGTTATTGTGCTTTCTGGAATATAGATGGGTACGAGTGGTTGCGCTATTCATTATCCGACATCAAGAACGGCGTAACGAACAGTACGGCACTGGACACAGCAGCGCATATATGCGCACGGATAGCAGCCAACATCGCCGTAGAGCGTGAAGTAAAACATTTTCCACGATTTTATTTGTGCAAGAATTTAGAGTAGCTTGTTGTTTGTAGCGGCAACTATGGCTTCGGATATATTGCGCACATCAAGTTTCTCGAATATGCGCTGACGGTATTTCTTGATAGTGTCGGGCGACAGACAGATTTTATCAGCAATCTCACTCATTGTAAGACCTTGAATAGAGAGTGTCAGCACAGATTTCTCACCGTCTGTAAGAGTCGGCATCTGCCGTTTGTCCCAGCGGCGAGTAGTAAGATTATACTCAAAGAAACCGGACGAGCCGACGCGGTGCATTTCTATATGTCCGGCGTCGTTGCGGGTAGATGCCGACACCACGCAGAGGGCGAGCCATATTCGCCCGTCGGATGTGAGGGTAAGCGGAGTCAGCTTGTGGTTGACAAGTAGCCTTCGCCCGTCATTTAGGATATGAAAATCGTAAGAGATGTACCAGTCCTTACGCTCATTAACCGGAATCGTTTGATAAAATGAAAATCCTGCTTCGTTCAGATCAATCAAACACTGCTGCTCATCCTCAGGCACATATTCCAAATAGAAACGATAGCCTCGTTTCATCACCTGCTCAGGTGTCAATCCGCACAGGAATATGGGATTGGGCGACACATACAGGAAATTCTGCTTGAAATAGTCAATGATATAGACGCTCTGATATGTGGAGCGAGAAAACGCCTCTGCCGAGCGGATATATTCATCCACCCGGCTGTAATCAAGTTCTTCAGGGAGCTTGACCTCATTATCAGGTATGAAAAAATCGCCTGTCGTTTTCATCTGTTTGCAATTCTCAAAATGCGGATAATGCAGAAAATGCAACTCTTAAATTCAGCAAGCAGTGGCTGCTGAATTTGTAAGCCTCTGAAAGAAAGATAAAACTTTATATAATTGCGCAGAGTGATAGCTGAATAGCCTTTGCCATATTCTGCCGTCAACGCCTCTGATGCGAGTCCTATGATTCGTTTACCATATTCGGCGCGCTCTCGACCATGCTGCTCCTGCTCGACAATTCTTTTTCCGATAAGCCAGTTCGCAGCGACTTGAAAGAGGTCTGCGGCCTGATATGCCTTTTGTTTGGCGGCATATACTATCGACTTTATATCGCTGATAAATTGAGCGTCATCAGCGTTGATATTGTCGTATTTTTTCAGCTCGGATTTCATTTTGCAAAGTTACGAATTTTGTTGGGAATCAGGATTATTATCCGAGAATGTTAACGAGGACAAAACCGACCCCTCCCATTTTCGTCTGACTCGTCATTGCAGCCCACATCTATAAAGCCCATACATCACATTGCCAAATCCCCGTTTCTTCATGAGAACTGGAGGCGTCGTGGATACTGGAGGTCGGATTAGTTCAGTTCGGGCCATATATGCCCTACAAATTAAACCAAACTACATAATATGTTGGCTGGTGAAAAAAAGAAACCGGCCTTCCGCCGCGATGAGGCTGAAGATGGGGCAAACTTTTCCACCAAGAGTTAGGTGAGTTTGCGATTTTCTGCGTAACTTTGCGTCAAGCTTTGCTGTCGCCATCCACGGCGACGGCTTTTTGACATAGTTAACAAATTCCATTTCGAAGCATAGAACCATGTACAGGACTAACACCTGCGGCGAGTTACGACTTGCCGATGCCCGCAAAGAAGTCACCCTCGCCGGATGGGTACAGAGGTCTCGCAAGATGGGAGGAATGACTTTCATCGACCTCCGTGACCGCTACGGCCTGACCCAGATCGTTTTCAACAACGCTGACAACGCAGAGCTCTGCGAGCAAGCCAATCATCTGGGACGCGAATATGTGGTGCAGGTAACCGGCACAGTAGCCGAGCGCTCCGCGAAGAACCCCGCGCTCCCCACCGGCGACATTGAAATCATCGCAGGCGCCCTGAAGGTGCTGAACCCATCTGAAGTCCCCCCCTTCACAATCGAGGATGAGACCGACGGCGGAGACGACCTCCGCATGAAGTTCCGCTATCTCGACCTGCGCCGCCCCTGTGTGCGCAAGAATCTCGAGCTGCGCCACAAGATGACGATGGAGGTGCGCCGCTATCTCGACTCCAAGGGATTCCTTGAGATAGAGACCCCGATGCTCGTAGGCTCCACTCCGGAAGGCGCCCGCGACTTCGTGGTGCCGTCGCGCATGAATCCCGGCCAGTTCTATGCCCTTCCCCAGTCTCCCCAGACCCTCAAACAGTTGCTGATGGTCTCCGGGATGGACCGTTATTTCCAGATCGTCAAGTGCTTCCGCGACGAAGACCTGCGCGCCGACCGCCAGCCCGAGTTCACCCAGATTGACTGCGAGATGAGCTATGTCAGCCAGGAGGATGTCATATCCCTGTTTGAAGGTATGGCCAAGCACCTCTTCAAGGAGCTCCGCGGAGTGGAGATAACCGAGCCTTTCATCCGTATGCCATGGGCCGACGCAATGCGGCTTTACGGTTCAGACAAACCCGACCTTCGCTTCGGTATGGAGTTTGTGGAACTGATGGACATAATGAAAGGCCACGGCTTCGGGGTATTCGACAGCGCGGAATACATCGGCGGAATCTGCGCCAAGGGTGCGGCAAGCTATACCCGCAAGCAGCTCGACCAGCTCACCGACTTCGTGAAGCGCCCGCAGATCGGAGCGAAAGGGATGGTCTACGCCCGCGTTGAAGCTGACGGCTCAGTGAAATCATCCGTTGACAAATTCTACACCCAGGAGGTGCTGCAGCAGATGAAGCAGGCATTCCAGGCCGAGCCCGGCGACCTCATCCTTATACTCTCCGGCGACGACGCGATGAAGACCCGCAAACAGCTCTGCGAGCTTCGTCTTGAGATGGGCAACCGGCTTGGTCTGCGCGACAAAAACAAGTTCGCCTGCCTCTGGGTGGTTGACTTCCCGATGTTTGAATGGTCAGAAGAGGAACAGCGCCTCATGGCGATGCACCATCCTTTCACCCATCCCAAAGATGAGGACATCCCCCTGCTCGACACCAAGCCCGAAGAGGTACGCGCTGATGCCTACGACATGGTGGTGAACGGCGTGGAAGTCGGAGGCGGCTCGATTCGTATCCACGACTCCGCCCTGCAGGCAAAGATGTTTGAGATTCTCGGCTTCACCCCCGAGAAGGCCCAGGAACAGTTCGGCTTCCTCATGAACGCCTTCAAATACGGCGCTCCTCCCCATGGCGGCCTCGCTTACGGCCTCGACCGCTGGGTAAGCCTGTTCGCCGGACTCGACTCCATACGAGACTGCATGGCTTTCCCCAAGAACAACTCCGGACGCGACGTGATGCTTGAAGCACCCTCCGCGCTCGACCAGAAGCAGCTCGACGAGCTGCAGCTCGCCCTCGACCTCAAGGAGAAATAATCCCCTGGGGAAACAACACCCGACAGCCGATGACAAACAGAGAAATAACCGACGCCATAGAGGAGTTTGCCCCACTCTCACTACAAGAGAGTTGGGACAACTCCGGATGGCAGCTTGGCAAGCCTGAAGCCGAATGCACCGGCGTGATTGTCTGTGTCGACGTGACACCCGACATCATAGAGGAAGCCGCCTCCAAAGGATGCAACCTGATTGTCTCTCACCATCCACTGATATTCCGTGGAGTCAAACAAATCACAGGCCGCGACCGAGTGGAGCGATGCATACGGCAAGCCTTTCGCCAAGGGATATCCATCTATTCCTCACATACCGCGACTGACTGCGCGCCAGCCGGAGTCTCATGGGAGATGGCCCGCCGGCTCGGCCTGGCAAATACCGAAGGTCTCGACCCCTCGGGTCTGGGAGTCATCGGCGAGCTGCCATCGGCATTGCCCTGGCGGGAGTTCGTCAAACTTGTCAAAAAAGCATTCGGCGCGGAGGCAGTCAGATGCTCCAGGGTGCCGTCCGACGACTGGCAAGTCGTCAGGGTGGGCCTGTGTGGAGGCTCCGCCGCGGAATTCCTTCCGGCTGCCCTTGCCAGAGGCGCGCAGGCATATGTCACCGCCGACTGCAAGCTAAACCAGTTCATTGACCACGCCGACGACATACTGCTGGTCGATGCCGGACATTTTGAGACAGAAGAATGCACAAAAGATCTTTTTTGTCGCGTGATTTCTGAAAAATTTCCTAACTTTGCAGTCTGGAAATCAACCGTTGAGAGAAATCCGGTCGTCCACCTCTGACGAGACGATGGATTCCTCCTCATATCTTTGTAAAATTTTCCATCTTTTAGCATGGCCACTGATAAGAACAAATCTGAAAACCTCTCCGTCGAGAGCCGTCTCAACTCCCTCTACAAGCTCCAGACGGTCCTGACCGAAATCGACCGCATAAAGACCATACGCGGCGAACTTCCCCTTGAAGTCAAAGACCTCGAAGACAACCTCGAAGGCCTCCGCACCCGTATCGCCAACTTCAATGCCGACATCGACACCCTCCGTCAGAAACTCGCCCAGGAGAAAGAGAAAATCGCCGACTCGCAAAACAAAATCGCCCGCTACAAAGAGCAGCTCGACAATGTGCGCAACAACCGCGAGTTTGACCTCCTGTCAAAAGAGGTTGAATTCCAGACTCTCGAAATCGAGCTCTGCGAAAAACATATCGGCGAATACACCCGCAACATCGACAACCGCACACGCGACATCGAGGTGACCGAAGAGAAAATCTCCGACACCGAGCATGTGCTCGCCGAAAAGCGCGCCGAACTTGAGGAAATCGTCAACGAGACCCGCCAGGATGAAGAACGCCTCCGCCAGCAGGCCAAAGACCTCGAGCCGATGATTGACGCCCGCACACTCAACGCGTTCAAGCGCATCCGCAAGAACGCCCGCAACGGACTCGGAGTAGTCTACATCCAGCGCAACGCATGCGGCGGCTGTTTCAACCGCATCCCGCCTCAGAAACAGCTTGAAATCAAGATGCGCAAAAAAATCATCGTCTGTGAATACTGCGGCCGCATCCTCGTCGACCCCGCAATCGCCGGCATCGGGGAATAACCCCCGGCAGCAGCAACCTCTCCTCTCTGCCATCAACACCGAAAAGAATCCACGGAGGTGTGTCCTTTCCCCGGAACAGTCCGGTGTCAGGCCACACCTCCTGACTTTTACAATGAAACGACTCCTCATCGCCATAGCAACACTGACCTTCCTCCTGCCGTTCAAAGCCACATCAGCTTATCCCGGACACATCACCGCAGAGAAAAAACCGGCGATGCGATTCAAAGGGACTGATGTAGACTCCCTCGTCATGGCAATATGCCGGGAACACGGCTCAGCCCGCATAGGCGGCATATGGAGCGCCACAACCGATGGTGCCACGGTCGGAATCGTCCCCGCCAAGGCTTGGACAGCCAAGACAGGAATGACCACACCGCAAAAAGGCAAAACCCTCGCCGAACAATGGCTGATGATCCTGCTCGACAGCCCCGACCCAAGATTGCAGCCTGGCACACTTATGGGATGGCTGTCGCCGGCAGCAAAACCCGACCATTACAACGCACAAATATTCACCCGCCAAAACAATTCCACCCTCACCTCTGCGCGTCCATTCATACTTCATATCATTGACGATGGCCATATGACAATGAAAGGTATCCGCAAAGGCATTGAGATAAACCCCTGGCGACTGTTGCCATACATGATAAGAGGCAGCATCAGATACCGCGACGAGACACCACGCGACCTCGACGGATTCCTGAAGAAATGGCCCGTGCCACACAATCCCCAAAACCCTCGTTATCTCTGAGTCCATCCCCCGCCCCACAGAAATGAACGCCAGACAATTTATTTCAGCACTCGCCGCCGCGCTCACTCTCTCTGCCGCAACAAAAGCCGACAGGGTGGTCACCACACGCAAAAAACTCAAACCAATCCAGACCACGGAACAACCAGCCGCTCCGGCCCACACCAAGACCGATACCCTGGTCTCACCAGTCGGAGCCGTCAGATTCTGCGGATACGAGAAAACCCTCCGAGCCAACAAAGAGACCATATTCATCGAGAACACAACCGACTCCACCATCTCATCAATCACCTTCACAATCGAATACCTCGACATATACAAGCGGCAAATCCACTCCCGCACAGTCAGGCAAAAAACATCAATCCCACCACGCGAAACACGCCGCTACGACATCAGATCCTGGGACACCCAGAAAACATACTACTACACCAACGGCGACCAGCCACACAAATCTGCCACACCTTACGACATCCGCATCACCACAGACACAATATTGACCCAGTCATGCACCCCATAGACCACATAAAAAGCTTCGCTCGGATGACACCGGAAATAGAGGCCAGCCTCCGCAGCCTGATGAAAGAGCAATCTTACAAAAAAGGCGACATAATACGCGGAGCAATTAACCTTATAAATTACAGCTACTACATCAAGCGCGGCGCCGCCCGCGTTTTCGTCACAAGCGGAGGCAAAGAACATACCCTATCCTTCTCTTTCGACGACGAATTCATCATCGCCACACAGCAATCTCTGAAAGATGACCCTGACACAATAGCCATACAATTCCTCGAACCGACCGAAACAATATACTTCCCCCATCACAAGATAAAAGACAACCTGAACGACTCCACCGCAGTTGAGACCACATCCTCCCTGCTCTTCCTCAACGCCGCCCTCCTCCGCTACACAAGCTTCCTGGAAGAACGCATATACATAATGCAGACACTAAACGCCACCCAACGCTACAACTGGGTAATAAAACGCCACCCACGCATCCTCGAGACCGCGCCAGCGACCCAAATCGCCTCATACCTCGGCCTCACCAAAGAAACCCTATACCGCATCCGCAACAACCGATACTGACACCCTTCAACACACAAGCCTCCGCGCAACCTATGGAATCTGTAAGCTATTCCTCCTAATCCCGATTAAATCTTTTCTCGAAAATATTACTGTCCGCTAAACCATAAAAAGGCGAGTCCAACTTCCTGAACGGCAGAAGTTGGGCTTACTTTTTGTATTTGACAAGCCCCCTCAGCCGTTTTCAGGTACTTCGGGAGGCGATTCCGATGCTTCGGCGAGCATGATTTTCAGGTCTGCATCGGGCTGATTGAGGAACTTTTCGAGATTCAGGTAATACATCAGCACAATTCTGACGATTGTAGCCAGCCCGGAGAAGCTCC
>Ga0137306_100648_pt1 | contig 42948 bp, 36 predicted proteins | sample Inofroosms_March_FD_97187 | JGI IMG/M metagenome (GOLD analysis project Ga0137306, IMG submission 97187) | Mouse cecal microbial communities from Vienna, Austria - N-Acetylneuraminic and N-Acetylglucosamine D2O microcosms_March | ecosystem: Host-associated > Mammals > Digestive system > Large...
CTCCATCCCCCGCCTAAGTTTCTCCACCGCCTTCTTCTCAATCCGCGACACATACTCTCCTGTCAAGTTAGGGCTAAAAAATTAATTAACTTTTTATTAGTACTTCTTTGCCTTCAAAGGCAAAACCATATTTTCGGATTCGGTCGCCAGAGATTCCCCTGTTCTCCAAATCTGCTTGGTATTGCAGTTCCTCAATCTGTTTCAGCGCCTCCTCAGCAGTGTCCGCCAAAGATTTTTCCTCGCTTGAATCTCTTACTTTGAATTCCATTATGACCGCATTGTCCGTTCTGTTCTTCGGCTCCATCACCACATCATATCTTCCAAAACCACTCTCCCTGTTGGATGTAATGATGTAGCGACCTGCCAACTCCACGGTGAGTCCCAGCACAAAGCCATGGTAGAAACGCTCTGGCTGTGTCTCCACAGAGGGATTTCTTCCGCTGTCAAAGTAGCTGAATGTGGCCAGGGCTACACGGTTCATGTAGGCGTTCATGGATTTTACATCATCCTGTAACAATGCCTTAATAAAGCCGTTGTAAATCGTCCCAGAACGGGTAAACCATTTCCGGATCATCTTTTGGAACATAATCTGTACTTCCTTGTTCGTCAGCGCCAATTCATACAAATCTGCTCCCGTGTCTTCATTGAATTGGCAATTCTCCGCTTTCAAATATCCGCTTGCCAAAAACAGGCTCCAGATGGCGTTCTCATCTGCGTCTAACTGGTCGAAAATAATCTGTTCATCGACTTCCTTGTACAGGTGCTCGCCTTTCAGCAAATTCTCCATAGACATTTTTATGTCTGCGCTTCCCTCCCGTATCAGCTTATCTACCAATCCGTTGCTGCTGGTGTTGGCCCAGTAAGTGGAAAGCCTTTTTTTATCCAGATAATTGATAATCGACCAAGGATTATAGATATCCTTCCTCTTTCCGAATGTGAAACCGTCATACCAGGCTTTTACAGCCAGCCGGTTTTCATACAGGCCACATTCCTGTAATGCCGTCCATACCTCTTCCTCTGTAAATCCGAAGCTATCTTCATATTTCTCTGATGTAGTGGTCACTACCTCCAAATTATTTAAATCAGAGAAAATGGATTCCTTGCTGACCCTTGTGATTCCAGTCATAACCGCCCGTTCCAGATGCGGATTTGTCTTGAATGTAGAATTGAACAGGCCTCGGATAAATTCTATCATCTCTTTCCAATAACCGTACACCCAGGCCTCCTGAAGAGGTGTGTCATATTCATCCAGCAGGATAATCACTTTCTTCCCATAGTAACCTGCCAGATAACCGGACAGATTCTTTAAGGAATACGCCGCTTCGGAATCCGTCATTTCGATCAAAGTCCTACGGAAAAGCTCTGATTCACCTTCCTTCAGGCTCCCTTCCGCCAACAGAAAACCATACTTTCGGTACACTTCTTTGATAAGCATGCAAATCTTTTCCCTTGCCATACCAAAGGTGTTCGCCTTTACATCTGCAAAACTTAAGGATATAACCGGCCAAATTCCCTGAAGGTTACGGTACTTCTCATCTTCCCATATGGACAGCCCCATAAATACCTCTCCCTGCCCTGCATACTCTATGGAAAGAAATCTCTCTAACATGTTCATGTTCAACGTCTTTCCAAATCTGCGGGGGCGGGCAATTAATGTCACATCGTCTCTGTTTTCCCACCACTGTCTGATAAAATCTGTTTTATCAATATAAAAGCTGTTTTCCATTATCAGCTTCTCAAAACTCTGGATCCCTATCCCTACGGTTCTCGCCATGGCAATATATCCTCCATACTCAAAACATCCACTTTTTTACCATAAATATACATCTCAATCCAAAAGCCCAAACACTATATTCCACATGGTAATGACAACTGCGCTATTTCATCTATGTCATCCTTTTCCAGTAAATTAGGCCGCAAACTTTCTGGCGAGTTTTTTCGCCTTCCACCCGATCCATGGGCGTAGGCTCCTCTTTCTTCTGGTAGCGGCTTATCTTCGGCATATACTTTTATTTCCGGATCTGATATGTAATCTTTCGTAACGGTATCTGCTTTTATCTCCTCCACCATCTTTCCAAATCTCTTATATTTTCATTATCCCTGCATTGCTCTTCTTCAATATTCGAACCACTAACACTGGAAAATCTTCTTTCGGTTTTCCACCACCGCTGATTTGCCGCACTTCTCGTTCCACAAAGACCATATAACCCACATCATACAATTCCTTTAAGTTCATATTTAATTCATAGGCACAACGAACTTTCCCTGAAAGTTCCAGTTCATCCTCTATATCAATTATTTCCTGTATCCGTCCTAAGAATCTACATATAATATCTAATTCCTCTTCATTATCTGGTTCATCATAGTCATTCTCCACAGCATAAATATCATAAATATATCCCATTAATTCTTTACCACTTAGTACCCTATGCAGCATAAGGATCTCAAGCTCTTCTTTATGGGATATTTTTATAGAATCTGTTTCCCTTACTCTCTCGTGCTCCTTTTTCTCCCCTTTAATCTTTTGATACCAATTATTTCTATGTTGAATCAATTCTTTCTCTGTAAACCTAACCCCTTTAGGATGCCTGGAATCATACTGCCCTACTTCTGCATGACAATCAAAGCAGAGAGGAATTGCGTTTTCGAATGTATCTTGTCCACCATCTGCATGAGGTCTTATATGATGAACCTCCATATTATTACCACAAAACTTATGACAAATACAACAGCATCGCCCACAAGCTACCATAGCTTGTATCTTTACTTCTCCTGAAAAAGCCATACCAGTCTCCCTAAAACAGCTACTTGAGCTGTCACAATTTTTCCAAATACCACTTTTTATGTCTTTCTCTTAAAATCTGTCCCTCAATCAATATGTAAATTCATTATAACATCAAACTCTATATTTTCCAAATACAATTACAAATCAAAATATAAAACAAAAACGGAGATAACGCAAGAAACCTATATATAGTTCCTTAACTTTATCTCCATTCTAATTTTCCTACCCCGCGCACTCCATCCCCCGCCGCAGCTTCTCCACCGCCTTCTTCTCAATCCTTGACACATACGATCTGGATATCCCCAGCGCCGCCGCGATCTCTCTCTGAGTATACTCTCTGCTGCCGAACAGCCCGTAACGCATCCGGATCACCTGCTGTTCCGTAGTCTTTAAACACTGTTTAAAAGCCTGGTACAGCTCCCTGATATCCTGATCGAGGATCAGCTCCTCCAGCGTATCCTTGTTTTCCATCTCAATGACATCTACCAGACTCACCGATTCTCCATCCTTGTCTACTCCGATAGGGTCGTAGAGAGAGACTTCTTTTGAATACTTTTTATGGGCCCGCAGGAGCATAAGGATCTCGTTCTCCACACACTTAGCCGCATAAGTGGCCAGCTTCGGGCCCCGGTCAACCTTAAAAGTATTTACCGCTTTAATGAGACCTATGGTTCCCACGGACAGAAGGTCCTCTGCCTCATAATCCGTATTCTGATATTTTTTCACTACATGAGCCACCAGCCGCATATTATGTTCTATCAATAACCGTCGCGCCTCCTGATCGCCCTCTTTTAAGCGTTCCAGGCATTCCCGCTCTTCACAGGCACTTAATGGTTTGGCAAAAGTTTTCAAAGAAAGCCACCTGAACATAAAACTTAATTAAAGTTTATGCTCAGGCGGCTTTCAAAGTGCTTTTACACCTCCGGTGGCAGCTTATACTATTTTACTGTGAAAGCCCTGGACGGCAGCCATGATGAGAGCAAGCTTGCTTGCATCGAATCATGGATATCGGCCAGACAAGACGGGTATGAGTAAGTAAGCCGACAGGCTGGATTACGAATACCGGCGGAGATTGCGGGAGGGCCGAAGGTCCGGAGCAATCGGCTTTCACAGGGTGGACGGTGCATCACAGAATGCTGCCAGGATCACCGGAAAGCCCTGGACGGCAGCCATGATGAGAGCAAGCTTGCTTGCATCGAATCATGGATATCGGCCAGGCAAGCCGGGTATGTGTAAGTAAGCCGGCAGGCTGGATTACGAATACCGGCGGCGATTGCGGGAGGGCCGAAGGCCCGGAGCAATCGGCTTTCACAGGGTGGACGGTGCATCACAGAATGCTGCCGGAATTACCGGAAGCCCCCGGACGGCAGTCCCCGTCATCAATGATGGAACAGCCTGATACCCGTAAATGCCATGGCCATGTTATATTTGTCGCAGGTCTCGATCACCTGATCGTCTCTCACAGAACCGCCGGGCTCCGCGATATATTCCACGCCGCTCTTATAGGCCCGCTCAATATTGTCTCCGAAGGGGAAGAAGGCATCGGAACCCAGGGCCACGCCCTTCATCTGATCCAGCCAGGCTCTTTTCTCTTCTCTGGTAAATACGGGCGGTTTCACCTTGAAGGTCTTCTCCCAGGCTCCGTCTGCCAGAACATCCATGTACTCCTCGCCGATGTACACATCGATGGCGTTGTCCCTGTCGGCCCTCTTGATGCCGTCCACGAACTGAAGAGACAGCACCTGAGGCGCCTGGCGCAGGAACCAGTTATCCGCCTTATTGCCTGCCAGCCTGGTACAGTGGACTCTGGACTGCTGTCCGGCGCCGATGCCGATGGCCTGTCCATCCTTTACATAACATACGGAATTGGACTGAGTGTATTTCAGCGTGATCAGGGAGATCATCAGATCCCTTTTGGCGGCATCCGGGATATCCTTATTCTTTGTGACCACATTGGCCAGAAGCTCCTCATTGATATCCAGCTCATTTCTTCCCTGCTCAAACACAATGCCGAACACCTGCTTGCGCTCCAGGGGCTCGGGAACATAATTCTCGTCGATCTGGATAACACAGTAATTGCCTTTTTTCTTCTCCTTCAGGATCTCCAGGGCCTCCGGCTCATATCCGGGAGCGATGATGCCGTCGGACACTTCTCTCTTCACGATTCTGGCCGTATCCACGTCGCACACATCGGACAGGGAGATAAAATCGCCGAAGGAAGACATCCTGTCCGCGCCTCTGGCTCTGGCATAGGCACAGGCCAGAGGAGACAGTTCTCCCATGTCGTCTACCCAGTAGGTCTTTGCCAGGGTCTTGTCAAGAGGAAGGCCTACTGCCGCCCCTGCCGGAGATACGTGTTTAAAGGATGCGGCCGCCGGAAGTCCGGTAGCTTTCTTAAGTTCCCGCACCAGCTGCCAGCCGTTAAAGGCGTCCAGGAAATTGATATATCCCGGTCTGCCGCTTAAGACCGTAATGGGAAGCTCCTTATCCTCGTTCATGAAGATCCTCGATGGTTTCTGATTGGGGTTGCAGCCATACTTCAGTTCCAGTTCTTTCATCGGTAAATTCCTCCTTCCGTGATCACACGTTTTTGTTAACGATCTTTGTCTCGTAAGCGCCGGTATCGATATCTATGTATCTGACAAACAGGGAAACCTTATTGTCTTCGTTGAGGTTGTCCCACAGAAGCGCCGTGAACTCTTCTATGGAATCGGAAATTCCAACCAGCTTGGGTTCTCCTTCAAAGCTGGGAAGAGGATTGCCGTCGTGCATATAGGTGTGGATAAAATGTCCCTCGCCTGCAGCCGGATTGTGATAGGCAAAGGTATATCTGTGGCAGCTGTCAGGATTTCCGTTGTTGCTCTTTAGGATGGACATGGCATAATTGTAGCTGCCCTTCTCGATGTGCATGATCCCGGAGATCCTGGGCGTATAGTTGGGACCGTCAGGCTCAAACTCTCTGGACCGCAGAGACTGTTCGAAAGTCAGCTGTTTGTCCATGCCTTCATAGATGGTGTCTGTCTGATCGCCGTTGGTCACGATGGTCTTATTGCCCAGCACCCTCACCGGCGCATAGATGATCAGACTCGGATCCTCCAGTTTTGCCGGATCAAAGGCCTCTGTCCGGATCCCTTCGCCTTCCTCCACAAATACCCGGTTCCTGCTGTTGGCACTTCTTCCCATGATAAAGTAAGCGGCAACAGCTTTAGTCCCATCCGGCGTCTTTCCGATGACGATCCCTCTGCCGGGATAAGAGTTATTTCTTAAATCTTCTGCCAGGTTCAGCATATTCATGATGTTTCCTCCTTGTACATAAAAAACCGCCTGAGCATCCTCTCGGGCGCCCAGGCGGTCGGCTTTTTGATTACGTGCTCCCCTGTGGTTCTCTCCACGTTCCGCCAGTCGCACGTCCTGACTTTATCATAGCTGATTCTATGACAGAATGCAAGCATTTTCTACTCATTGCGGATAGCTGCCAGAGGACTTAATCTCATGGCTCTCAAGGATGGGAAGAATCCTGCCACCATACCTACGAGGATCGCAAAACCGATGGCCGATGCGGCCAGCCACAGAGGGATCCTGGAGATGTCCCCGTCAATGCCCATCATGATCTGGCCGATGCCCAGATAGTTGTTCATCACATAGGACACGGTAAAACTGATGATCAAACCGATCACTCCTCCCATAAAGCCGATGAAGCCGGATTCCATCAGGAACATATTCCTGATATTGCCCATATCGCAGCCCAGGACCTTGATGACTCCGATCTCCTTTGTCCGCTCGTAGATGGACATCATCATGGTGTTGGCGATACCGATGGCAGCCACAAACAGGGAAATGGCACCGATGCCCCCCAGGACCAGCTGGATCACGTCATAGGTCTGCTGGGACTGTTCGATCCACTGCATCTGGCTCTCGGCCTGAAAGCCCATGTCGATCAGGGTCTGCTGCACGTCGGTCACATTGGCCATGTCGTCTACAAACACCACGGCCTGCTCATAAATAAAATAAGGATATGGTTTTCCCTTTTTATTGGTAGGCTGGTTCGGAATCGGTTTTTTCTTAAAGATCTGTTTCAGCTGAGTCTTTAAGGCTTCGATCTCCGTGTACACGGAATAGGAGTAGGAATTGTAATCATTGATATCGCCTTCCACCACTCCCGCGGCGTTGATCATATATTTCTTGGGCGGTTTGGAAGCGTTCTCTCCGCCTCCCTGGGACTGATAGTAGGCGTCCATGTCAAAGATAACAAACATGGGCTTGTTCATATAATCGATATCCGGCAGTTCTCCTGTGTCCCAGTATCCTTTTCCCGTCTTGCTGTTGCGGAATTTCTGGATGATCCAGTTTCCGTAGATCAGTTTCATCTCGTCCCCTTCTTCCGGCGCCTTGCCTTCCTTCAGGGGGATCTTCTCCAGATACTCCCGGCTGACTCCCATGATGGTCATATTGGCCTCATAGGCTCCCTGCTTCATCAGCACATAGATGGACAGCATGGGGGAGACTCCCGTAACATGGTCCAGGTGCTGAAACTGCTTCAGCACCTCGTCGGTAAGAAACTGAGGTTCGGAATCTCCGGAGTCCGAACCTCCGTAATAGCTGTCGGAATAGATGCTGATGGTGGTCATATCCCCGTAGGACGCGTACTGTTCCAGCATCAGCTGATTGAGCCCGATGCCCAGAGACACCATGATCACCACAGAGGCCACGCCGATGATCACGCCCAGGACGGTCAGGGCAGTACGCAGCTTCCGCCGTCTTAAGTTATTGACGCTCATTGTGAGCAGATCAAGAAATCTCATCGCCTAAATCATCCTCTTCCTGCTGAGCTTTTTTCTTCTTTTTCCTGCGGATCAGGAAAAATACCACAGCCGCTGCCGCCAGAATCCCGCCGGCTATGATCTGTATCTTGTATTTGCCGAAAAAGGATCCGTTCTCCATGGGAATATCGCTAAAATCTCCCACATCTATATTATCCATGCCGAAGTCGTCATCCATGGCCTCTGTCACAAAAAGAGTAAGCTCCTTCTCCACTGCCGGCTGCACTTCTCCGTTCTCATCCTCGTAGGTGATCAGGACTTTGACCTTCCCTTCATCCTGAGTAGGAGCAACGGCAGACAGCATCACATCCACATTGCCTGTCTCTCCCGGCTTGATATTGCCCACATAGGTGTCGGTGGGCTGGATGGAATCGGCCTCAAAAGCCACCATCACATTATAGAGGATCACTTTCCCCGTGTTGTTGATGGGGAACATGATGTTGCTCTCGGAGCCTACGGTGATGCTGTCCGGCATCACCTCCATGGTCCCGGTGTTCAGCCTGGCGATCTGCTTAATGGGAATATCGATGGTCACGGACTCGGAGGCGTTCTTAAATTCCGGGCTGTCGTAGGTTTCCTTGATAGTCAGAGCGTAGGAACGCTGGTCGATGCCTGCCCGTGAGAGAAGATCAAAGGTTAACTCCGTAACCTCCCCTGCAGACAGAGAGTTTACGACCACCGACGATGAGCCGGACTCCGTGGTAAAGACGGAGCTGTTGTCCACCTTCTCTGATTCCATGGTAAAAAGGATATTGCTGGCAGCCAGGCTGGAGGAAGCATTCTTCATCCGGAGAACCAGCCGGAAGGGTTCTCCCGCGATGATCGTCTCCGGGATGGTCTCAAAACCGTCCACCACGATCCTGGCCTTGGTCCTGTCGTGCTCGTTAAAGTCTCCGCTGGTATCATCCTTGTCTTTATTCTTGATATGGACCCAGAAAGTCTCTTCTTCCTTCATGATCTGGCCTGTGGCCGTCTCCCTGTATCGGATCTCAAATTTGATCGGGTAATATCCGGTGTAGGCATCGGAGCGGATCGCCATGCTGTAGGGCAGCTGCACCACTTCGTCGGCGCCGATCTTCTCAAAATTCCTGTCATAATTTCCCTCATTGATATCAAAGGGAAATTCGTTGGTATCCTTGTTGAGGACCATGACCACATTGACGTCTCTGGCCTCGGTCAGACCGTCGTTGCGCATATTAATAGCAAACTCCATGACATTGGGGTAGGTTCCGTAGGGAGTAAACTGGCCTTCTCCCAGCACGAATCCCACTTCCCGTTCCTCTTCGTCATCGTCTTTGTCGCTCCCTGTGGATTTGGAGACCCAGATATTCACATATTCCAGGGCAGAAGCCTTGTGCTCCTTGCTGGTGATCTCGATCTGTACCGTATAATACCCTTCCGACAGATCGGACCGGACCCGGGCCGGGATGGACACGTTCTTGCTCTTCCCGTCCTCGATGGTACCCACATGTTTTGGTTCAAAAGTACCTGTAGTCACCTCGAAGGGAAATACATACTCCCCTTCCACGGCATTGGGTCCCGCTATGTAGGCGCCGTTGTTGTAGATCCTGGCCTCCACGTCCTCCCATTTCTCTCCGCTGTCATTCTTGATAGTAAAGGTGACGTTCATCCGCTTTCCGGTCTTTCCCTTGGGTACGCTCTTGGAAACGATCACTTCGTTATCGCTGGTATCCACCAGTTCCGCCCTGGCTGCCACGGGCGGCAGCACCGAAAACGCCAGGACTCCTGTTATCAGAAAAGCCAGAATCCTCGTAAACATGTTCTTTTTCATCACTCAATCTCCTCTTCCTCTTCATGATGGCATTCCTCTATCTTAAAGATCCTGCCGTCAACGATGTGAAACTGTCTGTCCGCATAGGAGGCCAGATGATTATCATGGGTAACCATGACCAGAGTCTGATTCTGTTCTCTGACGATCCGCCTCATCAGCTTTAAGATCTCCATGGTAGTCTTGGAATCCAGGTTTCCCGTAGGCTCGTCTGCAAAGATGATACTGGGGTTCACTGCCAGAGCCCTGGCGATGCCCACCCTCTGCTGCTGTCCTCCGGACATGGCGTTGGCCATGTGGTTCATCTGCTTCTCCAGCCCTACCAGCTTCAGATACTTTCTGGCGATCTCGTTGCGCCTGCGTCTGGGCATGCCTCTGAAGGAGAGGGGAAGGGCCACATTCTCCACGGCATTCAGGGTCTTCAACAGGTTATAGGACTGAAAGATAAATCCCACCCGTTTGCGCCGGAAAGCCACCAGCTCGTTCTCCTTCATCTTCTCAATGTGGATCCTGTCGATGATGATCTCTCCCTTTGTCGGCTTCTCCAGCCCTGCCAGCATGTTGAGAAGGGTGGATTTGCCGGAGCCCGACGGCCCCACGATGGCGCAGAACTCTCCCTTGTACATGGTAAAATCCACGCCTCCCAGCGCGTAGACCTTCGTCTCGCCCACGCGGTATATTTTATATAGATTCTTCACTTCTATGATGGGAATCCGCTCTCTGGCCGGACTCCCTGAGCCGTCTTTCGGCATATCTGTTCCTGCCAATCCTGTCTCCTCTCCGTCCCTCCCGGTTTCCGGGAATATTCTGTCCATTATCAAAATCATGATTATATCTTACAACCTGCCTTCTGGTTTGTCCCATAAATTATTCTTAATGTTCTTTACGGTTTTCTTACTTTAAAAAAAACAGTAGCAATCTACAGAGGGATTCGCTATAATGGAAACAGCGTTAAACAAAAAGAAAAGGAGATCCCCATGAGACATCTTTTAAATCCTTTAGACTTTTCCGTAGAAGAGATCGACGAGCTCCTTGATCTGGCTGCGGATATTGAGCATAACCTCCCCGGATATGCCCATGTTTGTGACGGTAAAAAGATAGCGACCCTTTTTTATGAGCCAAGCACCCGAACCCGCCTGAGTTTTGAAGCTGCCATGCTGAATCTCGGCGGCAGTGTTCTTGGCTTTTCTTCTGCCGCCTCCAGCTCTGCCGCCAAGGGCGAAAGCGTATCCGACACTATCCGCATGATCTCCTGCTATGCGGACATCTGTGCCATGCGCCACCCCAAGGAAGGCGCCCCCCTGGTAGCCTCCCTCCACTCCTCCATCCCGGTGATCAACGCCGGCGACGGCGGCCACCAGCACCCCACCCAGACCCTGACGGACCTGATGACCATCCGCTCTCTTTTGGGACGGCTGGACAACATGACCGTAGGTCTCTGCGGCGACCTGAAGTTCGGACGCACCGTTCACTCTCTGATCAACGCCCTGGTGCGCTATCCCAACGTGAAGTTCGTCCTCATCTCCCCGCCGGAGCTGCGTGTCCCCGAATATATCCGGGAGGATGTGCTCAAAGCAGGCAACATCGAATTTGCAGAGGTGGGAAATCTGGACGAGGCCATGCCTCAGCTGGATATCCTCTACATGACCCGGGTTCAGAGAGAGCGTTTCTTTAATGAGGAAGACTATATCCGGTTAAAAGACTGCTATATTCTGGACAAGAACAAGATGAAACTGGCCAAAGAGCATATGTTTGTCCTCCACCCCCTTCCCCGGGTCAATGAGATATCCGTGGAGGTAGACGACGACCCGAGAGCCGCATATTTCCGTCAGGTACAGTATGGAGTATATGTGCGTATGGCTCTGATCATGACGCTGCTGGAGGTGAAAAAGACATGTTAAATATCAGCGGATTAAAAGAAGGCATCGTTCTGGACCATATCCAGGCAGGCAAAAGTCTTGACATCTATTACCATCTGGGTCTGGACAAACTGGAGTGCCAGGTGGCCATCATCAAGAATGCCAAGAGCAACAAGATGGGGCGCAAGGACATCATAAAGATCGAGGGAGCCCTGGATAATCTTGACCTGAAGGTCCTGGGCTACATCGACCACAATATCACGGTCAACATCATAAAAGACGACAGGATCATCGAGAAAAAGAGACTGAAGCTGCCGAAAAAGATCACCAATGTGATCCACTGCAAAAATCCCCGCTGTATCACCTCCATTGAACAGGAACTGCCTCATGTGTTCGTCCTGTCCGACGAGGCTACGGAGACCTATCGGTGTATCTACTGCGAGGAAAAATACGGGAAATAGGTTCCGGAGCGGGCCGCTTTAGCGGCATACTCCACTCCGCCCCCGTGTAATCGAGTAGGGGAGGCTTTTTCCCCTGCTCGCCGTGCCGGGGCGGGGCCGCTTTAGCGGCCATATTCCTCTCCGCCCCGTGTACATAAAAACTGCCCGATCGTCATGATGACCGGGCAGTTTAATTTTCTAAAATATCTGTTAAGAGGGGAGTAAGACGGTAAGCCGGGTTATGTCTTGGATGGCCATCTATCTAGGCCTGACGTCACCGCCAGGCTCAAGCGACCTACCCGAAAGCAGACGGGCCGCCTTATGCTCTCTGTTTGGTCTTGCTTCAGATGGGGTTTACATGTGCCCTGCCTGTTACCAGCCAGGCGGTAGTCTCTTACACTGCCATTCCACCCTTACCGGCACAAAGCCGGCGGTATATTTCTGTTGCACTGTCCCTGGAGTCGCCTCCGCCAGACGTTATCTGGCATCCTGCCCTGTGAAGCCCGGACTTTCCTCTCCTGCGGCCTTTCGGTATCGCAGCAGCGGCCATCTTGTCTTACTCCGAAGAAATTCTATCATATAATCCGTGATTTGTCTAATAGAATCTTTACTCCCTCTCTGGGAGTTATCCTCAGAACACTTATGACAACAGACTGCAGGCTGTCCCGGGTTCGTCCAGCTGCTCATACAGTCCCATGATCTGCTCTCTGGTCCCCAATCCGTCGGAAAATGCCGTGGCGCCTCCTGCCGCCGTCCCCAGCTTTAAGGCACGGCCGTAGTCGCCGTTCTCCAGAAATCCCGCCAGAAATCCTGCCACCATGGAATCACCTGCTCCCACAGAGTTTTTCACCGTTCCCCGGGCCGTTCCCATGCGGTATGCCTGCCCGTCCTCCGTCACCAGCAGAGAACCGTCACCGGCCATGGACACCAGCACATTCCCCGCTCCCATCTGCTGAAGCCGCCCGGCGTACTCCTGAATCTCCTTATCATTTTTCAATGTCACCCCAAACATGTCGCCCAGTTCATGGTCATTGGGCTTGATCAGGAAGGGATGGTACTTCAGCACATTGAGCAGAAGCTCCTTCTCCGCATCCACTACGGCCCGGATGCCTCTCCCCTCAAGCCTTGCCAGGATCCTCTCATAGATCTGCCTGTCTATGGAAGCCGGGATACTTCCCGAAAGCACCAGGATATCTCCCTCATTCAGACCATCCAGTTTCTCAAACAGCCTCTCCATATCCTCCGGTTCGATCCGGGGTCCCATGCCGTTGATCTCGCTCTCTTCATCGGACTTCAGTTTCACATTGATGCGGGACAGGCCTTTCTTTACATGGATAAAATCCGATTCAAAACCAAGGGTCTTCACCCCGCGCTCGATCTCATCCCCCGTAAATCCGGCCACAAATCCCAGAGCCCTGCTCTCGTAGCCCAGGTTTGCCAGAACCGCCGAAACATTGATGCCTTTGCCGCCGTAAAAAATATGTTCTTCCACGGTCCGGTTCACTTCCCCCAGACCAAAATGCTCCACTCTCACCACATAATCCAAAGCCGGATTAAATGTAACTGTATAAATCACTTCTGTTATTTCTCCTGATTTTATGAAATTGTATTTCCCGATTCGAACCGGCCGTCAGACTCTTACACCTTAAAACAGCTTCCTCCGATAAATTCTCTCACGATCGAGTTATGAGGGATGTCCTCGCTGCTGATCCCCAGAAAATAATCAAGGAATTTTAAAAGCCGCTTTGCCTCCAGATATTCCGGAGAGTTCTTCGGGATCTGGAACAGAAGAGGCTGGGCGTACTGTTTTAACACTGCCAGCTCATACACCAGGGCCGAGTTGAACATGATGTCCGCATCCTCCTGATAGGGGAAAATGTTCTCTTCCTCCCCCCTGCGCACGGAGGGCCACCTGCGGATAGTATCCTGGGCCGTAGCCCCTCTGGTCCTGGCGTCCCGCACCATCCGCCGGATCAGCCGGCCGTCTGTAGACGGGATCCGGTTATGCTCATCGATATTCAGCTGAGTCAGAGCGCTTATGTAGATCTTAAACTTGCTTTCTCTTGGCAGAGTATAGGACAGTTTGTCATTGAGACAGTGGATCCCTTCGATCACCAGGATATCCTCCGGTCCCAGAGTCAGCCTGTCTCCTTTGTACTCTCTGATCCCCGTAATAAAATTATAGTGAGGCAGCTCCACGGTCTTTCCTGCCAGAAGATCAGTCATATCCCTGTTAAACAGGGCGATGTCCAGACATTCCAGAATCTCATAATTATAATTTCCCTGAGCGTCTCTGGGGCTGTCCACCCGGTTGACAAAATAATCATCCACCCCGATGGCATGAGGCTTCATGCCCAGTGCCCGCAGCTGGATACAGAGCCGATGGGAAAAGGTAGTCTTGCCCGAAGAAGAAGGACCTGCGATCATGACAAATTTTTTCTCCGGCCGGCCTGCGATCATCTCCGCGATCTGGCCGATCTTTTTCTCCTGCAGAGCCTCCTGGATCAGGATCAGGTCATTGGCGTTGCCTCTGGCGATATCGTCGTTGAGGGCTCCCACATCTCCGATGCCCAGCTTCTCGCCCCAGGCAGACGACTCTCTCAGCACTCCGAACAGCTTCTCGCTGGGTTCAAAAGACGGCACCTGTCTGGGATTTTTCATGGTCGGGAGCATCAGAACAAATCCGCCGCCGTACAATACCAGGTCAAAGTAGCGGATATATCCTGTGTTCTGGGCCATGTAGCCGTAAAAATAATCCTCGAATCCTCCAATACTGTACAGATTCACTCTGGAAGACATGCGGTATTTGAACAAACTGGCCTTGTCATACATCCCGTGGCGTTCAAATAATCCCACCGCCTCATCCGTGTTGACACTGCGCTTCATGATGGGGATCTCCTGGTCCACATACTCCGTCATCTTCCTTTTAACCCGGTCCAGAAGCTCCTGTGTCAGCTGAAAGTTTCCTTTCACGTCCACGAAAAGGCCCTTTCCCAGTGAGAAATCCACTGACAGCTTCTCGATCTGGTCCTTACCTACGATCTCGTAAAACGCCTTCAGCATGATCAGTTTGGCACTGCGCTGATAGGCCTGCATCCCCGGCTTTTCCGCGGTCGTGATGAACTCCAGGGTACACTCCCGGTCCAGAGTCTTATGGAGCTCTCTCAGTTTCCCGTTGACCGATACCAGCATGATGTCATTTTCATACAGGGGCTGGTATTCCTGGGCAATCTGCAGATAGGTGGTTCCTGTGGCGTACTCTTTCCGCTCTCCTCTTATGGTTACGTATTCCAAAATGCTTCCTCCTTTACCAGGCTGTGACCGGATAAGACACCGGTGCTTTTATGATTGTCAGCTGAGGACTTACCTGTGTTCTCAGATAAGTTTCCATAAAATCCGTAAATATATGTTCCAGTCCGTAATGACCTCCGTCTATGACCGCCAGTCCCCGGGCGGCTGCATCGATGCCCTCATGGTGTCCCATATCTCCTGTGATCAGCACCTGAGCGCCCAGGGCCAGAGCCGGATCACTCATGCCTTTTCCGGAACCGGGGCATACGGCTGCCCGGCTGATGAGGCGGTCTTCCTCTTCTGCCCCGTACACATTGACAAAAGGAAGACCGAATTTTTCTTTCACCATAAGGGCCAGTTCTTTTAAGGGAACAGGCCTTCTCAGCTGCCCGCAGGCGCCGATCCCATAAGCTTTTCCTGTCTCCGGCCATTCCCCCATGATCTCCAGGGGAACCGTGTCGCAGATCTCCAGCCGCTGTACCGCCAAATCGGCCATGCCTCCCGGCACGCTGTCAAAATTGGTGTGCATGGCATAATAACTGATATCCGCCCGGATCAGTTTTAGTATCCGCCTGCCGATCAGATCCTGATCGCTGACCTTTTTCAGCGCCTTGAAGATCAGCGGATGATGGGTGAGCAGAAGATCGCAGTTCTCTCTCACCGCCATATCCACCGCACCGTCGTCTGCATCCAGAGCGATAAGGATCTTTAAGATCTCCTTGTCGGACCTGCCTGCCAGAAGTCCCGGATTGTCCCAGGAACAGGCACAGGCCCGGGGAGCCAGTTTTTCCAGCTCCTCCATGATCCTGGTGCATCTCATCTTGTTTCCCTCCTCTCTTCTTCTGTATTCAGACCCATCTCTTCCACGGCTCTTCTGATCCAAGAAAGTTTCTGCCTTAATTCTTCTGACCTGGCTTCTGTCCGGGAACTGTTCCTCCCTTCCAGGTCCCTTAAGATCTCTGTCAGCTTTCCTTTCTCTCTCTTCAGAAATTCCATGAGGACCGGGTTTTTTCCTCTGATCAGATCCATCCCGTACAGGTATCCGGCCTCCGCCAGTTCCGGGTCAGAGGAAAGCTCCCTGTCCCTCCCGGCCTTATCCGGCTCCAGAAGTTCTCCCCTGACCGCCTCCATGACCGTGTAGTATTTTCCCTCTTCCTCCACCATGTCTTCTCCGGTAATGGCAAATCCCTGGTTTTCCAGGTATCTGCGCACCTTGTCAGGCTCTGACTGAGGAGACAGGATCCATCTGTCCACAGATTTCCACAGATGGCGTCCTCCCTCCAGAATATGTAACACCAGTTCTCCTCCCATCCCGGCGATGATCACGGTTTCTGCCTCCCCGGCTTTCAGCTCTTTCACTCCGTCTCCCAGCCGTGTCTCGATCCGGTCTCCCAGTCCGTATTCCTCAATATGCTCTTCGGCCCGTTTCAGGGGGCCCGGCCTGATGTCCATAGCCACGGCCCTTACCGCCGGATCTCTCAGAGCCAGAGCAATGGGCACATACCCGTGATCTGTCCCCACATCCGCGACTCTGTACCACGGGTCTTTTTCTGTCTTCCCAGGCTGCCGGCCCCGGCTTCTGTCCCTCCCGGCAAAGTCGGCCACCATCTCCAGTCTTTTTGATAATCTCATCTCTGCTCCTGCTTTACTCGTCCAGATAGTCTTTCAGCTTCCGGCTCCTGCTGGGATGGCGCAGCTTCCGCAGGGCCTTGGCCTCGATCTGCCGGATCCTCTCTCTGGTCACATTAAATTCCCTGCCCACTTCCTCCAGAGTCCTGGGATGGCCGTCCTCCAGGCCGAAGCGCAGCTTCAGAACCTTCTGTTCTCTCTCTGTCAGCGTCTCCAGCACTTCCATCAGCTGTTCGTGGAGCAGGGTAAAGGCGGCTGCCTCTGCCGGCACCATCACATGGTCGTCCTGGATAAAATCACCCAGGTGGCTGTCCTCCTCCTCGCCTATGGGCGTCTCCAGGGAAACCGGCTCCTGGGATATCTTCAAAGCCTCTCTGACCCGCTCCACGGGCATCTCCACTCTGGCAGCGATCTCTTCCGGCAAGGGCTCCCTGCCCAGCTCCTGCAGAAGCTGCCTCGACACCCGGATCAGCCGGTTGATGGTCTCCACCATGTGGACCGGTATACGGATGGTCCTGGCCTGGTCGGCGATGGCTCTGGTGATGGCCTGGCGGATCCACCATGTGGCGTAGGTACTGAATTTATATCCTTTTGTGTAATCAAATTTTTCCACGGCTTTAATAAGGCCTAAATTTCCCTCCTGTATCAGATCCAGAAACTGCATCCCCCGCCCGGAATACCGTTTGGCGATGCTGACCACCAGACGCAGATTGGCCTCTGCCAGCGCCTGCTTCGCCTTCTCGTCCCCCATCTCGATCTGTCTGGCCAGTCTGGCCTCATCTTCCAGAGACAAAAGAGGGATCTTGCCGATCTCCTTCAGATACATCCGCACCGGGTCCTCGGTTCCCACGCCTTCCGGAACCGACAGATCGATCTTCTCCAGGTCGATCTCCTCCTCCTGATCCAGATCCATCTGATCTTCCGCGAAAAAGTCCGCGTCCATCTCTGTCTCTTCACCCAACCTCAGGACGTCCACCTTGTTGGCTTCCAGGAAATCATAGATCCTGTCCAGCTTGTCCGCATCCAGAATCTCCCCGGCAAAGAAGTTCAGCACTTCTCTGTTCTCAAGTACATTTCTCTTCTTCTTTGCCTCCGCCAGCAGCAATGCAAGTTTCTCGTCAAATCCCAATGTTTTTTCGTCCATATGGTCCAACCTTTCCGTACTCTTCCATATAGTGTTGCCCTAATCCATGGAAATATTCAGCGTCTTCAGGGCCCTCTGTTCCCTGATGATCTCCTGCAGTTCCACGATGTCCGTGGCCCTTCTGCTGGCTTCATCCAGACTGTTCTTCTTCACCTTTATCACGATCTCCACAAACGCCTTCTTCTGTTCCTCGCTGCTCAGGGACTCTTTAAGACCCGCGTGAAAAAGCCCTGCCACAGTTCTGTATTCTTCCTCGTCATTAATAAAATAATTCAGGATCCCCCCGGGATTCAGATCTCCCTTTTTATAATTGTCAAATACCATCTGAGCCACCTGGCGGTACAGCTCTTCACCGAAATCTGCGGGAGTGATGATCCCCTGAATCTTCTCAAACAGCTTCGGGTTTTCGATCAGCCAGGTGAGCAGAAGCCTCTGAGACCTTTTTGGCCCGTCCTCTTTCTCCTTCTTCCTGTCTCTGTAAGAGGAAACACTTCTCTCTTCTTTGTTCTGAGGCAGCGGTCCCAGTCTGCTCCCCAGACTGTTGACCAGCTGTCTTAAGTCCTGATAGTTGATATAGTGTTCCCTGGCCACTGCCTGAATATAGTTATCTCTCTCCAGGGCTTCGGGAAATTCCAGAAGCTTTCTGGCCGCTGCGTTGTAAAACCGGGTCTTCTGTTCCGGGTCCTCCAGATCATAATCCCGCTTCAGCACATCGATCTCAAACAGAAAACTGTTCTTCGCCTTTTCGATTCTCTCCCGAAATGCTTCCGGCCCCAGGTTCTTTATAAACTCATCCGGATCCTTATAGGGTTCCATATTCAGCACTCTGGCGGAAACCCCCGCCTCCTTTAAGATGGGGATAGCCCGCAGGGCCGCCTTTATACCGGCGCCGTCGCTGTCGTAGGTCAGGACCACCTGATCCGTGTACCGTCTGATGAGAGCGCCGTGCTGGACCGTGAAGGCTGTGCCCAGAGAGGCAACCGCATTGGTAAATCCGGCCTGGTGCATGGCGATGACATCCATGTATCCTTCGCAGATCAGCATATATTTTTCTCTGGAAGTCCTGGCGTAATTGAGACCGTACAGATTGCGGCCCTTGTCAAAAATCCTGGTTTCCGGGGAATTTAAGTATTTGGGCATTCCGTCCCCCATGACACGGCCTCCGAATCCGATGACACGGTTGTTCACATCCATGATGGGGAACATGACGCGGTTGTTGAACTTGTCCCTGGCTCCTCTCTCCTCTATGACAAACAGACCGGTCTCCCGGAGGAGCTGGTCGCCGTATCCCTTATTCTTCAGATAACGGTACAGATCGTCCCAGGTCTTGTTGGCGTATCCCAGGCCGAATCTTCTGATCGTATCATCGCTCAGCTGCCTGTTTCTCAGATACTCATACCCCAGCCTCCCCTGAGGAGACTTGAGCTGGTAATAAAAATAGTTGGCAGCCCCCTTATTGATCTCCAGCAGAGACGACCGCAGATCCGCCTGGGCTCTGGCCTCCCGGGACATTTCTTCCTGAGGCAGTTCCACTCCCGCCCGGTCCGCCAGCACCTTCAGAGCCTCGGGAAAAGAATAGTTCTCATACTCCATGAGAAATGTGATGGCATTGCCTCCGGCCCCGCATCCGAAGCAGTAGTACATCTGCTTGCCCGGAGACACGGAAAAGGACGGGGATTTCTCATTGTGGAACGGACACAGTCCAAAATAACTGCTCCCTTTCTTCTGCAGCTTCACATACCCCGAAATCACATCTACAATATCGTTTTTCATCCTCACTTCTTCTACGATCTCTTCCGGATAAAACATGAAGCTCCATCTCCTCTCTGGTCCTTCAGACAGCCTTCCATGCCTTTGGCACGAACAGCTGTTCAAACATATCGATGGCGTACCGGTCGCTCATGCCTGCAATGTAATCGCACACGATACGCGCCTTCTTTTCTCCTCTCTGTTCCATCAGCTCCAGATATTCCCGGGGAAGATCCTGCGTATGCTCCATATAATACTGATAGAGAAACTTCAGCATTCTCTGAGCCTTTCCCTCCTCCTCCTTGGCCACGCTGTTGCTGTAGACATGTTCAAACATCCAGGAACGCAGGTCCTTCATGGCTTTCTCCCTCTCTGCCGACATAAGAATCTCCGGCTTGTCCCGGCTGTTCAGGATGATATCATGGATCATGGTATTCAGCCGCTCTCTGACGCTGTGCCCCAAAACGTCTGTATACTCCGCGGGCAGATCCTCCTCCCGGAAGATCCTGGCCCGGATGGCATCGTCAATATCATGGTTAATATAGGCGATCTTGTCGGAAAGACGCACGATACTGCCCTCCAGCGTAGACGGATGGCCGCTGGTCCGGTGATTCAGGATCCCGTCTCTCACTTCCCATGTCAGGTTCAGCCCTCTGCCGTCTTTCTCCAGCACCTCCACGACCCGGACGCTCTGGCGGTAGTGGGCAAATCCGTCCTCACACAGCTTGTCCAGGATAGCTTCTCCTGAATGTCCGAAAGGGGTATGTCCCAGATCATGACCCAGCGCAATGGCCTCTGCCAGACTTTCGTTGAGACGCAGGGACCTGGCAATGGTCCTGGCAATTTGCGCCACCTCCAGCGTATGGGTCAGTCTGGTCCGGTAATGATCCCCCTCGGGCGCCAGGAATACCTGAGTCTTGTGCTTCAGTCTGCGGAACGATTTGCAGTGGAGGATCCGATCCCGGTCTCTCTGATATTCAGGACGGATATCGCACAGCTCCTCCTGTCTTTCCCTCCCCCTGGTATCTCTGCTCAGAGCAGCATATGGGCTTAAATACTGCTGTTCCAGCCGCTCCATGGATTCTCTGATGGTAGTCAACAATCTCCCCTCCCTTTTCATCATGTATCCTCTTTCCGTATCCGGCGCAAAGTCCCTACCTATATTATATTGCCCCCTGTTCCGATTTACCACTTATTTTTTCATTAATAGTTCAGCCGGTACGGAACTTTCTTTCTATTATAATATGGCTTGCGGGAAAAAACAACGGCCGACAGAAGAATAGCCGGCAGGAAAGTCTCCACACAGTCCGGAAGATAATCACAGGCTGATATGGCGGCTTTCCCGCCGGCTTTAAAGATCAGCGGATAAATTTTTTGATACGGGATCTGGGGATCAGAGCCTCATAGCCCCGGCTCTCCCCGGTCTCCGGGTCTTTCGCACAGCACTTTTTCCAGAGATGGGCCGCGGCAGTTCCGCTTAAGCCCGTAGCGCCGAAGATCTCCCCTGCACTGCTTCCTCTTCTGTACAGTTCTACTGCTTTCTTTCTTGCTCTGTATACACACCGCTCCGCTATGGTCAGGTCTGTCTCATCAATATCTTTCCATCGATCCTCTGTTTTTTCCATATTACACCCGGTTCCTTTCTTCGGCTGCTTCGCTGTCTGGGGTTTCCCCGGCTGTCTTTTCTGCCTCCGTCCTGTCGGCGGTCCCGTCCTGCCGGGATTTGGGGGCAGAGGCTGTATCTTTCTGCTCCCCGGATTCCTGTCCGTGATCCGTATTTTCAGATCCTCTGGAGTCCCCGGCTGCACCGGCAGCTTCGGATTCCGGGGATCTGCGTCTCTTTTTCCCCTTCTTCCGTCTGCCGGCTGCCAGGATCAGGAGTCCAAGAACCAGAACCGCGGCTGCTGCGGCTATCCACAGAGGCAGAGGCTTTTCCCGCTCCAGGATCACCAGTTCGCCGACTCCATCCATCTCCACCACCAGATAGTCTCCGTCCCATCTGCTTTCTGTGATCCGGATCTCTCCGTCTCTTACGATCCCCAGGACAGCAGACCGGGAACAGCCTTCTGCCAGCACATGGAGCCTGATCATTTCCGGGCCCGCCACGCCTTCCGGCTGCCGGATGGAGTATGCGTAAGCCTTTACCGGAAGATATCCATCCGGAATCTGGTTCTCCCCATACCCGGCCGGTCTCTCCTCCAGGGTCAGGGAAGTTCCGGGATAGAAATCGGCTTCTGCAAGCATCAGAGGCATCTTATCATCCGATGAGGCGATCGTGGTATTCCATGCACGGTAGATGGCACGGACCTTCTCGTTGCCTTTGATACAGGACAGGTCTTTTTCTTCCCATACATAATAGTAACCGTCTTTTTTAGGAACCTGGGGGATTTCCGATGAGGGGACACTGTCACCGTACTGGCAGATCACGGTTTTCAGGACCTGATCCTCCACCAGAAATTCTACGGTCAGCCTTCCGAACTCCTCCGGCATCTGCTCCAGGTTCCGGAACTCTTCGTACGTAAGACCCTGAGCCTGGCCTTCATAAGTGATGCCGTCTACGGCTCCCAGACCTTCCTCCACGTAGAAGTTTCCTTCCACCAGTCCTTCTTCGTCTGCGGCCCCGGCCACGGTTCCTCTCCACTCTCCTCCCATGTTTTCGAAAGATACCATGGAGTAATTGCCCAGCATATCCGTTCCCCAGCCGGCGATGCCTCCTATGTAGTCGTTGCCGGAAATGGTGCACATATTATAGTTGTTTCTGAGCACATAAGCGCTGCTTCCCGTGATGCCCCCCGCATAGTTTCCATCTTCCGCGGACACATCTCCGTAATTCTGATTTCCGATCAGCGCTCCCAGATTGGCCTTGCCGGCAATACCTCCCGCATAATCATTTTTCACCTGGATCTGCTGCCTGTTGACACAGTTTGATACTATGGCCCTGATGTTGCGGGTCACATTCAGAGTCCGTTCTTCTTCTGCCTCCAGATCCTGTTCCGGGTCCAGTCCTGCCTCTATCCCGATGATACCGGCGATGCCTCCTGCCTGGAAATCCGCAGAGACTGCTCCCTCATTGACACAGTCGATGATCATCCCTGCTTCCGGCTCCTGGGCCTCCAGATCGGAGATGTCTTCAAAAAGATCCTTCTCCTCCCTCGCTCTGTCCACGCCTTCGGAGATGGTGTCCCGGATCTGATCGATCTGGTCCTGAATCTGGTCCTTCTGATCCCGGATCTGACTCTTGCTGTCTTTGAGACCGTCGGAAAGGGCATCCATATCGCCGGACAGCGCATCCAGCTCTGCAGTCAGTTCCTCATCCATGGAATCCAGATCATTTTTCAGCTTATCGCCGTTTATGCGGATCATATCAATGAGCCCGTTGGCTTCCACCTGAAGATCCTCCAGGTCGTCTCCGAAGTTCTCTGCCCCTTCTGCCGCATCGCCGGGAGCGTGGACCGCAATATAGGCAATATCTTCTTTCAGCTGGTCCCCGTAACGGGACAGTTCCTCCATCTGACGGCGCCGCTGTTCCAGCCACTTTTTCAGGGCCTCCACATCGCTGACATCGCCTTCATATCCCTTCTTCATCTCCTCTCTCAGCCGCTTCATCTGGCTCAGAGTCTCTTTGGCAGAGCTGATCCGTCTTCTTGTCTCGCCTGTGGACAGCCTCAGCTCCATATGATCGAGAATACGCTGGATCTCGTCAAGAGACCGGTCGGCATCCCTGTCGAACTCGTCTCCGCCTTCTTTATAGATATTCTTATAAAATCTTCCGATGTCCTTGATCTTTCCCAGCTGTTCATCAATGCGGTCCAGATTGCCGGAGGCAGTGTCGCCGGCCTCCTCGATCAACCTGGACATGGAATCTCCCATCTGAGACAGACGGTCCATCTGGCTTTCCAGACTTCCGAACATATCCTCTTCATACTTCACCGTCAGGCAGGGTTCAAACTGTCCCGTGATGCCCCCCACATCTTTCCTCCCCCGGATCGTTCCCTGGTTCGTGCAGCCCTCAATCAGCCCGCTCTGCCTCCCGGCGATGCCTCCCAGATTATATCCCATATGGGGATATCCCACTTTGCCGTAATTGGTACAGCCCCGGATAATTCCCTGAGAAAACCCGGCGATGCCTCCTCCGTCATTGACTCTCTCCACACGGATACTGTCTTCCAGATCAATGGAGTTCAGGGAAAACTGAGAGCCGGATTGGTCTTCCACCTTCTGATCCGTCCCGTTGATCTCTCCTCTGTTGACACAGTCTTCGATCAGTCCCTCTGAAACCCCGGCGATGCCTCCTGTCTTCAGGTTGCCGGTGAGAACGGCCTGATTTTCACAGTTGCGGATGATCCCGGTCTCTTCGTTGTAACCGGCGATGCCTCCCAGGGCCTCCTGGCCGGTGAGCAGTCCGCCGAAGGTGCAGCCTTCGATAAGCCCCCGGTTGACTCCGGCGATGCCCCCTGTGTTCTTTCTGCTGCCTTCCGGCTGTACGGTTCCCTGAACCCGGAGATTTTTTATCTCTGCCCCTTCCTGTACATACCGGAACAGGCCCAGGCCGGAACCGGCGTCGTGGATGGACAGGCCGATGATTCCGTGTCCGTTCCCCTCAAATATCCCTGCAAACACGGGGATAGGCTGAAAGTCTTTTCCCTGAAGGTCAATGTCTGTCTCCAGGATAAAGGTCTTCCCTTTGGAGTAGGTCTCGGAAACACAGTTTCTGCCGAAGTCCAGAAATTCCTCCCCGGTGGTGATCCTGATCTCTTCGTCGGCTTCCTCCCGGCCGGTCTGGGAAGCCATGGCTTCCATCTGCCACAGTCCTCCCGTCTCCGCCGCGGACAGGACCAGCGTCATAGCCAGGAACAAGGCAGTTGTTCTATTCTTTTTCACGGTTCTTCTCATGACTTACCCCTCCTTCTCTTCTCCCAGTTTTACCGCCCTGGTCAGCTCTGTCTTATCGATCAGCTTATCGCCCAGCAGCAGAAGCTGAGGCAGGACCATCATGACCAGGATAATGGAGATCAGAGTTCCCCGTCCCAGAACTTTTCCGAGGGAGGCGATGACCGCATTGTTGGTCAGATATCCTATAACAAATCCCGCGCTGGTCAGGATCGTTCCCGAGGTGATGATTGTGGGGAAGGACTGATTCAGTGCCTCTGTCACCGTCTTTTTCCTGTCCGTCATCTCTTTCCTCAGGGCCAGATATCTGCTGGTGATCACGATGGCATAGTCGATGGTAGCGCCCATCTGGATGGAACTTACCACCAGGTAGCTTAAGAAATACATGGTACTCCCGGTCAGGTAAGGCATGGAAAAATTGATCCAGATGCTTCCCTGGATCGTCAGCACCAGCAGGAAGGGAAGTCCTGCGGACTGGAAGGTAAACAGCAGGATCAGTCCTACAAACAGAGCGGTCAGCACGCTGATGATCACATTGTCACGCTCAAAGGAAGTGCTTAAATCCCAGTTGCTGGTGGCATCCCCCACTACATAGACCTCGTCATAGTACTCCAGAGCAAGATCCCGGATCCGGTCAACGGTGCGGAAAGTCTCTTCTCCCTCCACCGGGCCCTTCAGGGTAAATACCAGACGGTCATAGACCTCTCCCTCCAGCTGTTCCCTGGCATCGCACACCGCCTTGTGGAGGTCATCGATCTCTTCCGACAGCTCATCGTCAAACTCCAGTCCGCCTTTTTCCTTCTGTTCGTAGATAAAGTCGATCATATCGATGATGGAGACCTGATAGTCATCGAGATTTTTCATAAATGCGCTGTACTGTTCCTTGTCAAATGCATAGAACTGGTAGAGCATACGCACCAGATCCAGATCCACCTCTGCCACCTGGGAAAAATCCCTGGGCCCCAGCTTATCCACCAGGATGTATTTGCCGTCGTCGCTCACTTCCACATTGGCCAGGCCCAGAGCCGTATCCACCTCATCCATGGTTTCCAGCCGCTTCAGGATCCTCCCCTCTTTCTCATAGTCGCCTTTGGGCACTACGATAGCCATGGTGTTGGTCACCTCGAAGGTCTCCTGGATCCGTTCTTTGGATGCCATAAATTCGTTTTTCTTATTTGACTCTATGGAGTTGATGTCATATATGTAAGGACATTTTCCCGCGTAGATGCTGGCCATGACCACGATAGCCAGGAAAATGGGCATACCGATGAACCGCAGCTTCACCACGATCTTCCCCCAGATATTGATGGATGGCACAAAATTTCTGTGCACGGTCCTGTCGATGGCCCCGGCAAACATGACGATCAGCGCCGGCATGAGCAGGAATACGGTAAGGAGGCTGAGAATAATAGCCTTGGTCAGCACGCTGCCCAGGTCCATGCCGATACCGAACTGCATGAACATCAGCGCCACCATACCGGATACGGTAGTAAGACTGCTGGACGAGATCTCCGGAATGGCCTTGCTCAACGCCACGGTAATGGCTTCGATGGTATCTTTGTCCTCATGCTCTTCCATAAAACGGTGAAACAAAATGATGGCGTAATCGATGGCCAGGGCCAGCTGAAGGACGGCCCCCACGGCATTGGTCACAAAGGAGATCTCGCCGAACCAGTAGTTGGTCCCCATGTTCAGAAGAGCCGCCACGCCGAAGACCATGAGAAAGATCACGATCTCCATATAGGTCTTGGATGTAAACAGCAGCACCACCAGAATGATGAGGATCACAATGACCACGATGACTCTCATGTCCGCTTTCAGAGAAGCGGCATCATCTTTGTCCACAGTAGTATAGACATAAGAGGAATATCCGTCAAGAGCCTCCCGGACCTGGACCATGGCTGTCTGGGACAGCTCCGTGTCTTCTTCCTCCTCAAAAGTCAGCGTAAACAACGCGCTGGCGTCTTTATAGTAATCCGCCCTGTCGTCGCTGTCATAAGCGCTGTCCTCCTGATCGTAAAAAGACACTGCCGAGATCCCCCTGATCTCCTCCAGTTGTCCTGCCAGCTCCAGGGCCTTCTCGTAGGTGATATTGCTGACCAGGATTTTGGCTGACCCGAAGGTGGTAAATTCCTGTTCCATGATATCCAGGCCCTGCCTGGTCTCCGTAGTCTCCGGAAGATATTCCGTCAGATCATTGATCACTCCCACTTTGGGAATGGAAATGGCGCTGTAGATACAGGCCAGTACAAACAGCACGATAAAGGCCTTTCTCTTATTCACGATAAAGGCCGCAAGCTTCATCATGAAATTGTCAGAAGTTTTTTTCTCTTCCATATCTCCCACTGTTCCTCTCTTTCTGATTCCTGTTACTTGCCATATTATGTATGATTATGGTAAAATACTCAAGAATCAGTTTTCGGTTGTTGTGTCAAACGAGACACTTTTTGAAAAACTGTCTATTTTTATACAACAAAGGAGATTTGTCTTGAACGCTTCGAAAGAAAAAAAAGAAAAGATTTCCACCCGCCGGACCTACCTGCTGCTGAGCCGGTCCCTGTTCCGGCTTCTGGAAGACACGCCCTTTGAAAAGATTTCCCTGATCCAGCTGTGCGATCATTCCATGGTGCCCCGCTCCACCTTCTACCGGTATTTCGAGGACAAATATGACCTTCTGTATTACAGTCTCCAGACTTTTTTCGAGGAGGCGGACCAGAATAAGGATCTGATCTATCTCAAAGACGGCAAGGGACGCAAGTTTGTGACCAAACTGATCCACACCCTGGACCAGAACAGGGATTCCTTCCGCAAGATCTGTCTGACCAACAAAAACGGAGTTTTTATGGATATTCTGAGAGATTATCTCATCCAGCTTTTAGATGAGAAAACAGAGGAACTGAAAAAAGACGGCTGCAGCCTGCAGATCAGCCAGCCGGTGTTTACCTACCTGCTGGCTGACCTTTATATCAGTATGGCAAAATGTTATCTGGAATCGGATGAACCCTATCCGGCAGAACGGTTTGTAGATGACGTCTGTCTCTTTGCGGAAAGAGAATTTTTTTAGAATCAGGGCACCCATTTCCCGTTCTGATCCACATAATATCCGTCCGGTGTCATCTCGTCGGCATACATTCTCCCCCGATGGCCGTCGGAGACGGGATTAAAATAGTAATACACTCCATCCACGACTCTCCATCCGGTTATCATCCGTCCCTTTGTATTGTCCGACACAGGGTTCAGATAATACCAGTATCCGTCATCTCTGTCATAAAACCAGCCTGTCACCATCCTCCCGTCCCGGTCAAAACGGAACCAGTCGAAGGGCTGCTGGCCCCGGGAAGCCGAGGCGTAGGGGTTTTCTACCGCCGCCCATGTATTTCTGTAAACCTGACCTGCATAATCCGTAAAATTCCAGGAACCGTCGCTCTTCTTTTTCCAGGACCCTCTCACCACATAAGAGGGAAGGGCCTTTTGCACGACGGATCCTGAACTCCCCCCGGAGCTGCCTCCCGAATTTCCTCCGGAACTGCTGCTCGAATTTCCCCCGGAACTGCTGTTTGAATTCCCGCCGGAGCTGCTGCCCGAATTTCTCCCGGAGCTGTCGTTGGATTCCTTGACTCTGACTCTGCAGCGGTTGGACCAGACATTGCTGCCGTCCTGGGCTATGCAGTAGATCTCCGCACTTCCTGCCGACAGAGCCCTTACGTTTCCCCGCTGGTCTACCGACGCCACCTGTTCATCGGTGCTGTACCACGTGACTGACGGATTCGCGGCATCCCGGGGAGTCACCGTCAGAGACAGGGTGGTCTGATACCCTGTATGACACTCGATATCTATGGCCTTTATGCTGAGACTTCTGACCGGTTTCTCTGTCTTCTTCTCTGCGGTGCTGCTGCCGGCCGACTCGCCTGTCCCATTTTTCCGGACCGTCACAGAACATTCCTGGCTCTTTACGCCGCTTCCGTCCTGAGCCGTACAGTAGACCGTGGCCGTTCCTTCGGACACGGCTTTCAGAACTCCGTTTTGATCCACAGAGACCACCGAAGGAGCGGTGCTGTACCACATGACCGACGGGTCTGATGTGTCGGCGGGCCGGACTTTCCATATCATGGTGTATTCTTCCCCGGCTTTCATATCCACAGCCAGCCGGCTGATGATGATCTCCTTGGCCATCTGCCTGACCGTCACCACACAGCGGTTGGACTCCACCTTGCCCTGATCCGAGGCCACACAGTAGATCTCCGTGGTTCCCGGCTGAAATCCCGTGATCCCGTTCTCTGTGTTCACGGCTACATTGGGATTGGTGCTCACCCACACCACATTGGGGTTATCCGCGTCGGACGGATAGACAAAAGCCTGCACTGTGCTGCTCTCGCCTGTCTTCAGGGTAAGGGTATCCGCTGACAGGGAAATGTTGGTCAGAAGCCGTTTGGCCCTCACGGTGACAGGAAATGCAGCGCTCCAGTCTTTATAAGTCACCGTGACCGTCTGATCTCCCACCATATAGGGATCATATCCCCGACACATCTCCTTGATAACAGGCATATAGGCTGTCTTCCCGCAGGCGGAGCAGGTAAAGCAGATCAGGTAATTCAGACTCTCCACGCCGGTACCCTCCACCACCACCGGAGTCCGGGAATCCGCAAGCAGCCTGACATCCTGATGAATGCTGCCGCTACAGATCGTAAACAGCTGCTCCCAGTAACTGTCCTTTGTCCGGACACAGATATGGCTGTATCTGGAATCCTGCAGATTCACCCTGTGACCATCGCTGTTTTTCCAGGCAGTCATCACCTCCCCTGCCGTGTAGTAGCCGGCGGCAGCGTTCTCACCGACTATGTATCGGCCGTTTTCACCCATGACCGTGCCGAAATCCGTGCCGTCAGGCCTCGTATGGCCAAAAACCTGTTTGAGCTCCTGTACCCGGATCCCGGCGGCTCTTCTGGTATCCTCGGTCATGGACAGCATCTCCAGACCTGCGCTGCGGCGGTAACGGTTCGTCTGCCGTATGGCCTCCCACTCTGAATAAGTCAGCAGCGCCCAGGCATCATCTCGCTCCGACGCCATGACTTCTGACGGGATTCCGGACAAGGGCGCCGGACAGATAAGAGGACCGGCAGCAGATAAACACAGGGCTGCCGACAGCAGAAGAGCCGCTTTTTTTCTGAACCTCATAATCTCGATTCCTCTCTCTTGTGTATAGTTTTTCTTGATTCCTGTTTCACTGTACCACAACTCTGCCAAATTGACTACTATCTTCCGCCTCCGTTTTCAGAATGTTTCAGGATAACCCTGCCGTCACATTACTACAGCACACTTATCCTGACATTCTCTGTCAGAGTTTTTACAGTTTTTTCATGATCTCAGCTTTTTTGTCCGCATATTCTCTCTCTGTGACGGCTCCCATATCCAGCAGTTCCTTCAGCTTTCTCAGTTCTTCCATGGAGTTGAGACGGTCGCCGGAAGTGGGGGCCGGCTTTTGATATCTGTGCAGATGCTCCACCATCCTGTCCATGGTTTTTGTCATGCCGTTGATGGTCCCCCAGGCAATCCTCACATCTTCACTGTTTAAGATCCTTGCATGGTGTGTAAGCATATTCTGCTGCAGTTTCCAGCCGTTGTACTCCACAAGGGTATTCCAGAAAACCTCGCCACCCATAGTGGGAAGCGGTATATTGGGAAGTGACAGCTCCATATCCAAAATATCAAGGAGTTCTTTTGACAGACTTGTCCCTCTGTCCAATTCTTTGAATATCTCGATATAATCGTAGTTCATGGCGTTTTCTCCTGTCGTATTATAAATATGCTTTCATTGATCGTCTGAAAAATAAAACTCTTCGCCGGTATCGAGGCAGACGGCGGCCAGCCGTCCGTCCGGTCTGTAACATCCGCAGTCTATGGCAATGTGATTAAATTTTTTAAATATGTACCCCGGTCTTGGATTGCCGATGATCCCCTGAGTCGGCGTATGCCCTGTCACAACATAGATGTCCTCATAGTACTGAATATCATATTCCGCCCTGCTCCATATCAGTTCTTCCAGCGAATACTGCTCTATCTCTTTTCCCGGATAAAACCCTCCAAGTCCGGCGTGTACCAGAAGATAATCCCTGTCATTGACCGTCATTTCCTCATAGATGTAAAAATCTTTCAAAAAATCAATGACCAGCCGCTGCATTTTGCGGTCGAGAGCACAGAATTCCTGTATCGTGGTCCTGCCCCCGTTATATTGCCATGTCAACAGATTATCCACCATCTTCTCATCCAGTTCCTCTATGGATTTCTCTGTAATTTCCGTCATAAGAAATTCAAGACACTCTATGGCCATAAGCTCATGGTTGCCTGCCAGGCAGATCGCATTGGGCATTTCCATGACTTTCAAAAGCGTCCTGATCGGATAGGGCCCCCTGTCAAGGATATCGCCAAGAATATACAGGCTGTCATCCTCTTTCAGCCTGATCTTCTCAAGGAGTCCGGCAAACAGATCATATTCTCCGTGTATGTCTGATACAACGTATGTCGCCATGTGATTACCTCCGGTCAAAAGTCCTGATACTGTATCTCAAATTATCATGGTCTTAAAGCCAAAAACTGTATGGTCAGCCATACTCCCGGCAGGGGTATCCAGAGCCCTCATAAACTGCTTCTTTTCCGGGTCTGTTATCCTAAAATATATTTTATCAAAACTCAGGAGAATTTTGTATGGCTAATTCGAAATAATTTTCTCTTTATAGGCTCTGCTGAACTTCGCCAAAATAGCTGCAGGATACTTTACATATCAGGTTTTCGGCTGCTCAAGAGGCATACCGTCTCCACGTTCCCGGTGGAAGGGAACATGTCTACGCAGCAGCACTTTTCCGCCTGATATCCATGAGCCTGAAAGAGTGCCAGATCACGGACCAGGCTTGTGGGCTTGCAGGAGATATATACGATATGCTCCACTCCGAAACCGATGATCTTCTCCAGAGCCTTTGGGTGGATGCCGTCTCTGGGCGGGTCCAGGACGATCAGATCCGGCAGCTGTTCCAGACCGTCTATCACCTTCAGCACGTCTCCGGCGATGAACCGGCAGTTGGACAGTCCGTTCATGGCCGCATTGTCACGGGCGGCTTCCACGGCCTCCTCCACGATCTCCACGCCTGTGATCTGTCCCGCTGCCGGAGCCAGTATCTGAGCAATGGTACCTGTTCCGCTGTAAAGGTCAAAGACCGTCTTTTCTCTGGTGTCCCCCACATATTGTCTGGCCATGTCATAGAGTACTTCCGCTCCCAGAGAATTGGTCTGGAAAAAGGAGAAGGGAGAAATCTGAAACCGCAGACCCAGAAGTTCTTCGCAGAAAGTTTCCCGGCCGTAGAGAACCCTGGTCTCATCGCTGCGGACCACGTCTGCCAGACTGTCATTGCGGATGTGGAGTATCCCTGCAAAGGCACCCTCCATGGGAAGCCTTATAAGTTCGCTGCACCACTCTTCCAGAAGCTGTTTTTCTGACGGGATATGTTCTGTCTGCCCGCTGGTCACCAGAGCAGCCAGAATCTCTCCTGTTTTTACTGCACGGCGCACCAGCAGATGGCGAAGATAGCCTTCGTGCTGCAGCTTTCTGTAGAAAGGAATCTCCCTGTCGGCAAAATATCGGCGGGTAAGTGTCAGGATTCTGGTGAAATCCGGGTGGACGATCCGGCAGTGATCCGTATTCACGATGTCATGAAAACTGCCTCTTTTATGCAGCCCGAGACACAGGGGGCCTCCTTTTGTCTCGTCTCCGAAGGAAAACTCCATTTTATTCCGGTATCCCTCCCACTGCGGACTGGGTTTGATGCCCTCGAAGATGCAGTCCGGACATACCTGATCCAGAAGAGTCCTTACCTGCTGCTCCTTGATCTTCAGCTGTTCGCTGTAAGGGATGGTCTGCATCAGACAGCCGCCGCAGACGCCAAAATGAGGACACGGATCGGAAACAGTCTCCAGAGGAGAGGGTTCTTCTACTTCGAGAAGACGGCCTTCGCAGCGGCCGTTTCTCTTTTTATTTATGACAAACCGGACCTTCTGGCCGGGAAGGGCGTTCTTTACTATGGCTTTTTCTCCGTCTGCGGTGATGACCCCCCTGTTCGGGAATTCCATCTTTTCTACGGTTCCTGTATAGATCTGGCCTTTTTTCATGGTCTGCTGCTCCTTATTTATGTAATCGGGAAGGGGAAGGCTTTTCCCACTGCCCGCCCCGTGTACATTCGAGCAGGGAAGGCTTTTCCCCTGCTCGCCGTGCCGGGGCGGGGCTGCTTTAGCGGCTGTATTCCTCTCTGCCCTGTGTACGTATAAAAGGGACATTGCACCGGCAACATCCCTTTTTATGATTCTTCTTATTTTTCTGATTCTGTCTCATCCTCGAAAAAGTCATCGTCGAATTCATCTTCGAGGTCCTCTCCAAAATCATCTTCGAAATCTTCTACATAGTCCGGTGTGAAGAAACGATATACGGCGTATGCGATAACTGCCACGGCCGCTATGGTGCCGATGATCGCCAGGACCCATAAGATGTTGTTCTTCTTTTTGTCCTCTTCTTCTTTTCTGTGGAGAAATTCATTGAGCTTTGTGGAGTTGATGATGTCCTCCACACGGTTCATGGCATCTCTGCTCATCATGTCCAATTTATTCATGGTCCCTTCCCTTCCTTTTTTGGATTTTTGTATTGCGGGGGGCGGCTCGCCTGTGCCCCCAGGGGCGCTCACGGATGGGCGGTGCTGACACCTTGATAAAACACTGAAATTCTGTGGGGTCTGGCACGCCGCATCCGCAGTGCCGCTCCCTTCCGCTTCGCTGCAGGTCGCTCACGGGCTTCGCCCTATGAAAAAAGTGAAAGATGCATTTTCTTACATGCGAGCATGACGAAAATGCATCTTTGACTTTTTTCGCACTGCTCATTGCTTTCGTGAACATTATACCATTCTTTGAGAAATTTTACTATCTATTTTTCCCTGATTTTTTATTTTTATTCTCCCTGCGGCGGAGAGTATTTTAATTGTTTTCTTCTGCTTTTTCCAGTTTCGCGAAGGAGGCGAACATCTTTTTTATTCCTGCCTTGTCGAAGCAGACGGTTACTTCGTAGTCCTTGGGGCCGTCTTTTATGGACTGGACGGTTCCTGAGCCGAATTTCTGGTGGACTACCCGGTCGCCTTCTGTATAGGCCAGGGATTTGGCCTTCTGTACTGTAAATGCTTTGCCGAATGACGGAGCGGAGGCCGGCGTGAAACCGCCGTTTGCGGTCCTGGGCCTTCCAAATCCCGACGGACTGGGCATGGCCGGTTCGATTCCCGCCGCGGTCTGCCGGTTCCAGGGAAGGTCCTCTTCCCGGTCAGTATCCGAAACAGTGAAGGCATGTCTGGGCTCTAAGCGGCTGGCCTTTAAAAGCTCTTCGGGGATCTCTTCCAGGAAACGGCTGACCTTGCTGTATCTGGTCTCTCCCTTTATCATGCGCATCCGGGCTGAAGTCATGGTCAGCTGCTCTTTGGCACGGGTGATGCCCACATAGCACAGCCGCCTCTCCTCCTCCAGTTCTCCCTCATCCTCCGAGAGAAGGGTAATGTAACTCGGGAAAAGACCGTCCTCCATGCCTGCCAGATATACGTTTTTAAATTCCAGCCCCTTGGCACTGTGGAGCGTCATAAGCGTCACCCGGTCCTCTGACTGGTCCAGCTGATCGATATCCGCCACCAGCGCCACTTCCTCCAGAAATCCGTCCAGAGTCGGTTCTTCGGCAGAGGACCAGTATCCGACCGCCTTGTTGATCAGCTCGTCCAGATTTTCCAGGCGGCTCTCGTCTTCCACATCGTCGGATTCCTCCAGCTCTGCCCGGTAACCGGTTTCTTCCAGAACATCCTCGATCAGCTGCTTTAAGGTATAGCCCTCTTCTTTCAGCCTGGACCGGAAGTCCCCGATCAGATCCGTAAAGACCCCGATCTTGTCCGCCGCTTTTCCCAGTCCCGGGATGACTCTGGCTCTGGCCATGGCATCGTAAAGGCTGTATCCGTTGGCCGATGCAAAGACGGTCACCCTGGCCATGGAGGCTGCCCCGATGCCCCTCTTTGGAACATTGACGATGCGGCTTACTGCCAGATCGTCTCTCCCGTTGGCAATGGTCTTGAGATAAGCCAGAATATCTTTGATCTCCTTCCGCTGATAGAAGTTGACCCCTCCCACCAGCCGGTAAGGCACGTTGAAATTAATACACTGTTCTTCCAGAAGACGGGACTGGGCATTGGTCCTGTACAGGACGGCGCAGTCCTGAAACGGGGCCTTCTGAGCCAGAATATCCCTCACGATAAACTCTGCCTCCTCATAAGCCTGATCGAACTGCCTGTATCTGACCGGACCTCCTTTGCCGTTGGCTGTCCATAAAGTCTTGTCCTTCCGGCCCCTGTTATTTCTGATGACAGCGTTGGCCGCATCCAGGATATTCTGGCTGGACCGATAATTCTGTTCCAGCTTGATCACCTTTGTGCCGGGAAATCCATGTTCAAAATCCAGGATGTTCCGGATATCCGCCCCCCGGAATTTATAAATAGACTGATCGTCGTCGCCTACGACACACAGATTTCTGTATTTGGAGGCCAGAAGGCGCACCAGTTCGAACTGAGCCATGTTGGTGTCCTGATACTCGTCCACCATAATGTATTGGAATCTTTCCTGATAATAGTCCAGGACCTGGGGCTGCGTCCGGAACAGTTCCACGGTCTTCATGATCAGGTCGTCGAAATCCAGAGCGTTATTTTTCTTAAGGCTGTTCTGATAAGCCTCATAGATATCGGCGATCATCTGTTCCCTGGCATCGCCCCCTGCCATCTCCTTATATTGTTCCGGGGTGATGAGCCGGTCCTTGGCCCTGGAGACGGCCGTCAGGGCCTCTCTCTCTTTGAGAAACCGGGAATCTGCCTGCAGCTGTTTATAAACCTGTTTCATCACCGTCTTCTGATCGTCCCCGTCATAAATGGAAAAACCGGTTTCGTATCCCAGATATCCGATGTGCCTTCTGAGAATCCTGACACAGGTGGAATGGAAGGTGCTGACCCACACGCTGTCTGCTCCGTGTTCTACCTGGGCATCCACCCTCTCCCTCATCTCTCCTGCCGCCTTGTTGGTAAATGTAATGGCCAGGATATTCCAGGGATTCACCTGCTTTTCCCCGATCAGGTAAGCGATCCTGTGGGTCAGCACTCTGGTCTTGCCTGAACCTGCTCCGGCCAGGATCAGCAGCGGGCCCTCTGTGCAGAACACCGCCTCCCTCTGCATGGGATTCAGCAGCTCATATTTGTTCATCTGCCACCTCCTTTTTATGATTCTCCGATAAAAAGAATCCTGCAGGGCAGAGTCTCTCGCCTGCCTCTACAGGACCCTTCTCATGATGTCCTATGTTCTATCTGGACTCCTCATAAGCCTTCCGTATAACCCTGGCCAGCTGATCCGCACAGGATGTGGACTTGCGTCCGCATGTATTTCCTGCAAAATATCCTTCGATCTGCTCTACGGTCATGCCGTCAACCACTTTGCTGATGGCTTTTAAATTGCCGTTGCAGCCTCCGGTAAAGGATACATTGGTCACCACATCTCCGTCCAGGTCAAAACAGATCAGGCTGGAACATACCCCCTGGGGGCGCATCTCATGTCTCATAGGTCTCTCTCCTTATTTTCCGCAGTAGGCCACTGCCTCGATCTCAACCAGAGCGCCCCTGGGAACCGCGGCCACCTCAAACGCAGCCCTGGCCGGACATTCTCCGGTAAAAAATGTGGCATAGACCTCATTCATGGCTCCGAAATCACTGATGTTCTGCAGCAGGACCGTGGTTTTCACCACATGATCCATGGACAGTCCTTCACTTTCCAGGATAGAACGGATGTTGGTCAGAGACTGTCTGGTCTGACTGGCGATATCTGTTCCCGCAAATTCTCCCGTGGCCGGGTCGATGGGAAGCTGGCCTGACACATATACAAAATCTCCTGCCTGGATGGCCTGAGAATAGGGGCCGATAGCAGCAGGTGCATTGGCTGTGGAATATGCTTTCTTCATTACATGGTTCTCCTCTCGTATTGGTTTTGTCCCGTGACAGTTATTATACAAAATCCTTTCCGGGATTTCAATTACTTTGTAACAGAATCTCGGTATTTTCTACACTCTGACCACCAGGGTTTCATAAGGTCTCAGGGTGACGGATCCCTGTTCGGTTTCCGGTTCTTCGTAATTGGAGATCACCACCTCTCCATGGCCGGTCAGCTTCTCATGGTCAAACCGCACTTTCCCGCCGGAAAAATTGTGGACCGCCAGCCAGGTCTCCCGGCCCAGGCTTCTGGTATAAGCGATCACCGGCCCTTCCCTGTCGCAGCACAGGCGGAAGTCTCCGTGTACCATCACCGGATTCTCTTTTCTGAGGGCGATCAGCTTCTGATAAAACCGGAAGACCGAATCCTCCTCTTCCATCTGCCGCTCCGCATTGATCTTTGTGTAGTTGGGGTTGACCGGCAGCCAGGGGCGGGCTTCTGAGAATCCTGCGTTGGCGCTGCCATCCCACTGCATGGGCGTCCTGGCGTTGTCCCGGCTGATGATCTGGGATTCCGAGAGCGCCTTCTCATGGGAAGCCCCCTCCCTGATCATGGTGTAATAATAGTTTTTCGTATCAATGTCGTCATATTCTTCGATGGAGGGAAGATACAGATTGGTCATTCCCAGTTCTTCTCCCTGATACACAAAGGGCGTTCCCGGCAGAGTGTGGAGATAACAGCCCAGCATCTTGGCCGACTCCTTCCAGTACCGTCTGTCGTCGCCGTAGAGGGACACCTGCCTGGGTTTGTCATGGTTGCTTAAAAATCTGGCCCACCAGCCGTCCTCTTTCAGGCATTCATAAGTTTCTTCCAGGTCTTTTTTAAACCGCTCCGGACTCCAGGTCCTGATCTCCACTACCGGCGGGACAAAGGGGATAGCCATGTCAAATTCTTCCCTGGACCTGCCTGTGTAATCTCTGGCATCCCGGGTATTCCGGATGATCACTTCCCCCACGGTCATCAGATTGTCCGGTTTGATGGTCTTTTGAGCCATCTCCCTGATGTACCTGTGGGTCCCCTCCAGATTGGCGCAGGAAGCGGTCCCAAAGGCCTCTGTCATGTCTGCTCTTCCATCCAGCCCCTTGTCCAGATAGCTGATGGCATCCACCCGGTAACCGTCGACTCCCCTGTCATTCCAGAAACGGATGATGTCGAAGATCTTTTCTCTGGCCTCATCGTTGTCCCAGTTGAGATCCGGCTGCTGTTTGGCGAAAAAGTGAAGATAGTACTGCCCTCTCTCTTCCACATACTCCCAGGCGCTTCCTCCGAAAACAGAAAGCCACTGATTGGGAGCGCCTCCGTCCGGCGCCGGATCACGCCAGATATAATAATCGCTGTATGGGTTGTCCTTTGATTTTTTCGACTCCTGAAACCAGGGATGGAGATCGGAACTGTGGTTCAGCACCAGATCCATGATGACGGCGATCCCTCTCTCATGGGCTTTGTCCCGAAATCGTTCCCAGTCTTCCATGGTGCCGGACTCTTCCATGATCTGCCGGTAATCGGAGATGTCATAACCGTTGTCCACATTGGGGGATGCATATACAGGGGACATCCACACCGCGGTGATGCCCAGCTCTTTCAGATAATCCAGTTTCTCCGTCATGCCTTTCAGATCTCCGATACCGTCTCCGTTTCCATCCTTAAAACTTCTGGGATAGATCTGATAGATCACCAGTTCCTTGTACCAGTCTTTCTCTTGCTTCATCTTCATGTCCTCTCTTTTTTCATTCTCTCCTGCCCTCCAGCAGGGCCTCCACCGCCATGGCAAATCCGTCTTCCTCATTGGTCCCGGTTATGACCTGAGCCGTCTTTCGGACGACCTCCGTCCCGTTGCCCATGGCCACGCTCCAGCCCAGAGGAAGGGACAGCATGGTCCGGTCATTGTCCCCGTCTCCCACTGCCATGATCTGTTCCGGCCCGTATCCCAGGACAGCCGCGTAGCTTTTAAGTCCCTGATCCTTGCTGGCCGCCTCATGGGTGATCTCCCAGTTGGTGGGAAAAGAGGCGGCTACGGTAATATGCTCCACCTGTCCCAAAGGCTCTCTGATCCGCCGGATCAGCTCCGTATCCTCACTTAAAATCTCTATTTTGCAGCAGTCCCTGTCCTTCTCCAGAAACTCCTCTGCCGTGATCCTGTAATAAGCCCCCAGGAGAGCCTCCTCCTCTTCCCGGCTTCTGTCTGCTTCGGGTAAGATTCTGGTTGTAAAAAAATGGCGGAACAGCTCTTCCCTGGCCATGACAAAGACCTCCTCTGTCGTGATCAGCTGGATGATCAGACGGTCTTTCCATGGTTTCAGCACCTCCAGGATTCTGCCTGCCTGTTCTCTGGAGAGAACATGGCGCTGCAGCAGTTTTCCCTCTCCGTCATAGACGGCGGCCCCGTTCATGGCCACCACGGCGCAGGTGATCCCCGCCTCCTTCAGGGGTCTGAGGGCATCCTCATAATTACGCCCCGTACATACGGCAAACAGGATCCCTGCTTTCTGAAGCTTTCTCACCGCCTCCACGCCGGCCCGGCTCACCTTCCTCTCTCTGTTGAGAAAGGAACCGTCCATATCGCTGACTGCCAGCCGGATCCCTCTGCTCCTCTCCCTGTCCGTCCTGAGACGGTCCAGGCTTTTATCTTCTTTCTTATCCAGTTTCTCCATCTCCTGTCTTTTCTTATTTCTGTTTTCCTCTTACCGTGCCTGTTTCTTCAGTTCATGGGCTTCCGTCATTTTATTGTAATATAGGCGCCGGAAAAAGTACAGTATCTCTTATCTTTTCGGAAAAATCTGAAAAAGCCCTTGACAGTGACGTTACGTTACCTTATATAATGATCCTAAAGAAAAAATGGAGGACAAACTATGAAAGGTATTATTTTAGCAGGAGGCTCCGGCACCAGGCTCTACCCTCTGACCACGGTCACATCGAAGCAGCTGCTTCCCATTTATGATAAGCCCATGATCTACTACCCTCTGTCCGTGCTCATGACTGCAGGCATCCGGGAGATCCTCATCATCTCCACACCCGAGGACACTCCCAGGTTTGAGCACCTTTTCGGCAATGGCCATCAGTTCGGCCTGAACCTTTCCTACGCGGTTCAGCCTTCTCCCGACGGACTGGCCCAGGCATTTATCATCGGAGCTGATTTTATCGGAGACGACCATGTGGCCATGATCCTGGGTGACAACATCTTTGCCGGACACGGATTAAAGAAGCGGCTTCTCCGGGCCGCCAACAAGCAGGAGGGCGCCACCGTATTCGGCTACTACGTGGATGATCCGGAGAGATTCGGCATCGTGGAGTTCGACTCCGACGGGCGGGCCGTCTCCATCGAGGAAAAGCCGACCCATCCCAAATCCAACTACTGTGTCACCGGCCTCTATTTCTATGACAACAAAGTGGTGGAATATGCGAAAAACCTGACTCCCTCTCCCAGAGGCGAACTGGAGATCACGGATCTGAACCGGATCTATCTGGAAGCAGGCAGGCTGGAGGTGGAACTGCTGGGACAGGGCTTTACCTGGCTCGACACGGGAACCCACGAGTCTCTGGTGGACGCCACCAATTTCGTCCGCACCGTAGAATCCCACCAGCACAGAAAGATCGGCTGCCTGGAGGAGATCGCCTACTTAAACCACTGGATCACCAGGGATCAGCTGATGGAGAACATCGAACCCCTGAAGAAAAATCAATACGGCCAGTATCTGCTGGATGTCCTGGCTGGAAAATATATTGACAACTAAAACACCGGAGGAATCGTTTCATGAAAAAATTCACCTGCCGATCCTGCCGGAATGAATGGTATGTAGACGAGAGCCTGTCCGGTTCTGTGTCTTCCTGCCCTTTCTGCAAAACCGATATTCCCAGGCCTCTGGAACCGGAGAATATCGATACCCTGGGGAAAGCCATCTACAGCGCCGTCTCCGCCCTGGATCTGGACATCCTCTCCCAGGCCGCCCGCATGAAAGGCTATCTCATGGATACGGTCTGCGACATGCCGGAGCTGAAGAAAGAGATCCGCCTGTTTTTCAAATTTTTCAGCCAGGACTATCTTTCCAGATATAAGGAAGCCTTTTCCGAAGATATCGCCCAGGCCTCCGCAGTCCTGTCCAGAATCGAATACTATCTGGTGGAGGACGAGGCTCTGGATAAAGGCCGCGCCCGGCAGATGATCGAAGGCTGTATGGAAGCCGTGCGGTATTATAAGGGAATTTCCGAAACCGCCGAAGAGCTGTTCGCCCTGGGAAAGCGATACTACGACGGGACAGACACGGAAATAGATTATGCCAAAGCCGTGGAATATTTTCAAAAAGCAGCGGATCAGGGATATCCTGTTGCCCAAAATTGGCTTGGTCTCTGTTATGACGAAGGAACAGGGGTAATACAGGATTTCGAAAAAGCAGCACAGTGGTATAAAAAAGCCGCGGATCAAGGATATCCTGATGCCCAAAATAATCTCGGTCTCTGTTACGAAGAAGGAACAGGGGTAATACAGGATTTCGAAAAAGCAGCACAGTGGTATAAAAAAGCCGCGGATCAGGGATATCCTGATGCCCAATATAATCTCGGTCTCTGTTACGAAAATGGAACAGGGGTAATACAGGACTTCGAAAAAGCAGCACAGTGGTATAAAAAAGCTGCGGATCAGGGAGATCCTGATGCCCAATATAATCTCTGTCTCTGTTACGAAAATGGAACAGGCGTCACACAGGATTTCGAAAAAGCAGCACAGTGGCTTCAAAAAGCGGCAGACCATGGACATGAGTATGCCCGGCCCCCGTTAGAGGACTGCCTCGGAAAAATAGAAGCGGCTAAGACAAAAAATAACCTTTAATATACGGAGGAATCGTTTCATGAAAAAATTCACCTGCCGGTCCTGCCGAAATGAATGGTACGTAGACGAGAGCCTGTCCGGTTCTGTGTGCACCTGCCCTTTCTGCAGAGCCGAGATTCCCAGGCCTCTGGAGCCGGAGAACATCGATACCCTGGGAAAAGCCATCTACAGCGCCGTCTCCGCTCTGGATCTGGACATTCTCTCACAGGCCGCCCGCATGAAAGGCTATCTCATGGATACGGTCTGCGACATGCCGGAGCTGAAGAAAGAGATCCGCCTGTTTTTCAAATTTTTCAGTCAGGACTATCTTTCCAGGTATAAGGAAGCCTTTTCCGGGGATATCGCCCAGGCCTCCGCAGTCCTGTCCAGGATCGAGTATTACCTGGTGGAGGACGAAGCTCTGGATAAAGGCCGCGCCCGGCAGATGATCGAAGGCTGTATGGAAGCCGTGCGGTATTATAAGGGAATTTCCGAAACCGCCGAAGAGCTGTTCGCCCTGGGAAAGCGATACTACGACGGGACAGACACGGAAAAAGATTATGCCAGAGCCGTGGAATATTTTCAAAAAGCTGCGGATCAGGGACTTGCCAAAGCCCAAAATAATCTCGGTCTCTGTTACAAAAAGGGAACAGGGGTAATACAGGATTTCGAAAAAGCGGCACAGTGGTATAAAAAAGCCGCGGACCAGGGATATCCTGTTGCCCAATATAATCTCGGTCTCTGTTACGAAAAGGGAACAGGGGTAATACAGGATTTCGAAAAAGCGGCACAGTGGTATAAAAAAGCCGCGGACCAGGGAGATCCTGCTGCCCAATATAATCTCGGTCTCTGTTACAAAAAGGGAACAGGGGTAATACAGGATTTCGAAAAAGCGGCACAGTGGTATAAAAAAGCCGCGGACCAGGGAGATCCTGCTGCCCAAATTAATCTCGGTCTCTGTTACGAAAAGGGAACAGGGGTAATACAGGATTTCGAAAAAGCGGCACAGTGGTATAAAAAAGCCGCAGACCAGGGATATGCGGGCGGCCAGCGTAAGTTGGGATACTGTTATATGAATGCAACTGGCGTTACACAGGATTTCGAAAAAGCGGCACAGTGGTTCCAAAAAGCGGCAGATCAGGAAGATGTGTGCAGCCAGTTTGTTCTGGGAATCTGTTATATGGATGGAATAGGCGTCACACAGGATTTCGAAAAAGCAGTCCAGTGGTTCCAAAAAGCGGCAGATCAGAAAGATATGTTCGGCCAGTATGGTCTGGGACTCTGTTATATGGATGGAAAAGGCGTTACACAGGATTTCGAAAAAGCAGCACAGTGGTTTCAAAAAGCGGCAGACCAGGGATATGAGGATGCCCGGCCCCTGTTAGAGGACTGCCGCAGAAAAACAGAAGCGGCTAAGACAAAAAAATAACCTTTAATATACGGAGGAATCGTTTCATGAAAAAATTCACCTGCCGATCCTGCCGGAATGAATGGTACGTAGACGAGAGCCTGTCCGGTTCTGTGTCTTCCTGCCCTTTCTGCAGAGCCGAGATTCCCAGGCCTCTGAAACCGGAGAACATCGATACCCTGGGGAAAGCCATCTACAGCGCCGTCTCCGCCCTGGATCTGGACATCCTCTCACAGGCTGCCCGCATGAAAGGCTATCT
>Ga0137306_100687_pt1 | contig 42856 bp, 32 predicted proteins | sample Inofroosms_March_FD_97187 | JGI IMG/M metagenome (GOLD analysis project Ga0137306, IMG submission 97187) | Mouse cecal microbial communities from Vienna, Austria - N-Acetylneuraminic and N-Acetylglucosamine D2O microcosms_March | ecosystem: Host-associated > Mammals > Digestive system > Large...
GTGAGTTCAAAGAGTATTTTCCGAGTAACGCGGTAGAATACTTTGTGTCCTACTACGACTACTACCAACCCGAAGCCTACGTCCCCTCCACGGACACCTACATCGAGAAGGATTCCGCCATCAACGACGAGATCGACAAGCTGCGCCACTCTGCCACAGCGGCGCTGTCGGAGCGGAAGGATGTGATTATCGTATCTTCCGTGTCCTGTATCTACGGTCTGGGAAGCCCCATCGACTACCAGGAGATGGTGATCTCCCTGCGGCCCGGGATGGAGAAGGACCGGGACGAGGTTATCCACAAGCTTATCGACATCCAATACGACAGAAATGATATGGACTTTCACCGTGGGACCTTCCGGGTCAGAGGAGATGTGGTGGAGATCTTCCCGGCCTACTCCGGGTCAGAGGCCTACCGGGTAGAGTTTTTCGGGGACGAGGTGGAGCGGATCACCGAGATTGATGCCCTCACAGGAGAGGCGAAAGCCCAGCTGGGCCATGTGGCCATCTTTCCGGCCTCCCACTACGTGGTTCCCAAGGAGAGGATGGAGGAGGCGGCCAAAGAGATCCTGGAGGAGATGAAACAACAGGTGGCTTATTTTAAAAGCGAGGATAAGCTGCTGGAGGCCCAGCGTATCGCCGAGCGGACAAATTTTGATGTGGAGATGATGAGGGAGACCGGCTTCTGCTCCGGGATCGAGAATTATTCCAGGCATCTGACAGGAGGCAAACCGGGAGAACCGCCTTATACGCTGATCGATTACTTTCCTGATGATTTTCTCATTATTATCGACGAGTCCCATATTACGCTGCCTCAGGTGCGGGGGATGTATGCGGGCGATAGATCCCGCAAGACCACGCTGGTTGAATATGGGTTCCGTCTGCCTTCCGCCCTGGACAACCGGCCTCTGAATTTCGGGGAGTTCGAGAGCAAGATCGATCAGATGATGTTTGTATCGGCAACTCCATCGGATTATGAGGCTGATCACGAACTGCTTCGGACGGAACAGATCATCCGCCCGACAGGACTTCTGGATCCTGAGATCTCTGTCCGACCTGTGGAAGGACAGATCGACGACCTTGTAAGTGAAGTCAATAAGGAGGTGGACAAGGGCAATAAGGTTCTGGTGACTACCCTGACCAAACGTATGGCCGAGGATCTGACCGATTATATGAGGGAGGTGGGGATCCGGGTGAAATACCTTCACTCTGACATTGACACTCTGGAGAGAGCGGAGATCATCCGGGATATGAGGCTCAACGTATTTGACGTGCTGGTGGGCATCAACCTTTTGAGAGAGGGACTGGACATTCCGGAGATTTCTCTGGTCGCCATCCTGGATGCGGATAAAGAAGGTTTTCTGAGGTCCGAGACGTCTCTGATCCAGACCGTAGGGCGGGCAGCCCGCAATGCGGAAGGCCATGTGATCATGTATGCGGACACGATCACGGATTCTATGAGGAAAGCCATTGACGAGACAGAGAGAAGGCGGAAGATCCAGCAGAAATACAACGAAGATCACGGTATCACCCCTACTACTATTAAAAAGGCAGTCCGGGATCTGATCGCCATCTCCAAAGCCGCAGAGAAAGATCCGGCGGATGCAGAGAAGGATCTGGAGTCCATGGATGCAGATGAACTGAATAAACTGATGAAAGAACTGCAGAAAAAGATGCACAAGGCAGCTGCAGAGCTGAATTTTGAGGAGGCGGCAGTTTTAAGAGACCGGATGCTGGAAGTGAAAAAAATGTTGCTGGAAATAGAATAGATATTGACAATTATTCTCAATAAGAGTATGCTCATGGTGATGAACAGATGACTAGGAGGAGGTTCAGCCATGAAGCTGAATGAAGGAGAGAAAGGAAAAAATTATCTGGTGACAGGGGTTCTGGCAGAGAAAAAGGTTGCCAGGCGCTTGGAGGCTCTGGGAGTCAACGAGCGGACCCCTGTCACTGTGCTGAATAAAAAGGGAAGCGGAAGCCTGATCATCAAAGTAAGGGGTACCCGGCTGGCCCTTGGAAGACAGATTGCAGAGGGAATTACCGTAGAGGAGGTGAAGGGGAGATGAGAAAAGATAACCCGAGTAAAGACAACTGTCCCATCACCGTAGCCTTTGTGGGAAATCCTAACTGCGGAAAGACTACTTTATTCAATGCATTTACAGGCGCAAAGCTTAAGGTGGCCAACTGGCCGGGAGTCACGGTGGAGAGAGTGGAGGGAGAGACGAACTATGAAGGCCATCCCATCCGGGTTATCGACACCCCCGGAGTATACAGCCTGACTTCCTATACCATCGAGGAGATCGTTACGAGAAAGTGTATTGAGGAAGAGAATATCGACGTAATTATCAATGTGGTGGATGCTTCTTCCATGGAGCGGAATCTGTATCTGACTCTGCAGCTTCTGGAACTGAAGAAGCCAGTGATCCTGGCTCTGAACATGATGGATATCGTGGAGGAGAGGGGAATGGAGATCGATCTCCACCGGCTGCCGGAGATGCTGGGACATATTCCTGTAGTTCCCGTGTCTGCCAGAAAGCGGAGCGGTCTGGATGTGCTGATGCATGCCGTAGTCCATCACTATGAGGAGGGGCCTCAGGGCATCGTGGTCCGCTATGCTCCTCAGATGGAGACGAAGATCGCCCAGGTGGAGGCGGCTCTGCGGAACAGGTATGGGGATATGGATAACCTGCGGTGGCATGCCATCAAGATGCTGGAGTGCGACGAGGAGGTCAACAAGGATCATCCTCTCAATCTGACAGGAATCGTGGATTATTCCTACGAAAAGGATATTATCAACGAAAAATATGACTACATAGAAGAAGTGGTGTCGGAATGTCTCTTCAATAAGGAGAAACAGGCTGCCATGACAGACCGGATCGATGAATTCCTGACCCACCCCGTGTGGGGGATCCCGATCTTTCTGGGCATTATGGCGCTGGTGTTTTTCCTGACCTTTACAGTGGGAGATTTTCTGAAAGGGTATTTTGAGACAGGCCTGGAGTTTTTTTCCCAGGGATTTCTCGCAGGACTTGAGGCCATGGGGACCTCCCCCTGGCTCATCTCCCTGCTGGTAGACGGCATCGTGGCAGGTGTGGGAGGTATCCTCACCTTTCTGCCCAATATTTTTATCCTTTTTCTGGCTCTGGCATTTCTGGAGGACAGCGGTTACATGGCCAGAGTTGCCTATGTAATGAACGAGACCATGAGCCGGGTAGGACTTTCCGGAAAAGCCTTTCTCCCTATGCTTCTGGGATTCGGCTGTACGGTTCCGGCTGTCATGGCTACCAGATCTCTGGCTACGGAGAGGGACCGGAGAAGGACCATCCTCATTACTCCCTTTATGTCCTGTTCCGCCAGGCTGCCTATATATGTGCTGTTTGCCCAGATGTTTTTCAGAGACCATGCACTGCTGGTGTCCTACTCCCTGTATCTGATCGGTCTTGTGGCAGCCATTGCCATTGCCTATGTGGTTCACAAATCCGCCGGAAACGAAGAGGAAGACGGGCTTCTCATCGAACTTCCCGAGTACAAGACGCCCAACGGGCGGACGGTGGCCATCTATGTGTGGGAAAAGGTTCAGGATTATCTGACAAAGGCGGGAACAACCATTTTTATGGCCTCCATCGTACTGTGGTTTGTACTGAATATGGGACCCGGAGGCATCGTGGAGGAAGTGTCAGGTAGCTTTGCAGCTATGATCGGCCGTCTTCTGGTGCCTGTCCTCGCACCGGCAGGGCTGGGCAGCTGGCAGATCGCAGTAGCTCTGATCTCCGGGCTATCTGCCAAAGAGGTGGTAGTATCCAGCTTTTCCGTACTGTACGGTATCAGTAATATTAATTCCGGAGCAGGCATGGCGCAGCTGTCTCAGATCCTTGCTCTGGATGGCTTCGGCCCGGTCAACGCCTATGCGCTGATGATCTTCTGTCTCATGTACACACCCTGTGTGGCAGCCATCGGCACCATCAGGCGGGAGACCAAGTCTTTTTCCTGGACGGCCGGAATGGTGGTGTTCCAGCTGGTAGTGGCATGGGTTGCCGCGGTCATTGTGTATCAGGCAGGGATCCGGCTGATGTAGCGGGAAAGGACCCGGACAGGCATTGGGATCGGGCAGAAATGAGCAGTCGGATATCAGAGTAAGACGGCGGCAGGCAGAAAGACATCAGGATCAGACAGGAAGTGAGCAGTCAGGACAGGACGGAGGATACGGGAGTTCCGGCAAAGATGACGGCATCCAGTTCTCTGGAGTAAAGATAAACCTGATCAGAGAGGCGGTCTTCCACGGGAACTTCGGCCCGGTTGATATGGGAGACCATGTCGGCCATCTCGTCAAAAGAGATGGCGTCTTCATAGGGAATAAGCAGGACTTCGTGGATACTGGAGGGAAGGATAACCAGATCTTTTCCCATCAGGTCTGCGAAGTTTTTTAATTGATCGGGATAGAGGAGGGTGCAGGCTCCGCAGATACCGGAACAATTGGTCAGAACATAAAGCGGTGAGACTGTGGGAACAGACAGAAGATCATCGATAAAATTGTCCCTGTAGTCGCTGCCCAGATGTTCTCTGGCGATGGATTTCATCACCTCAGACATACTTTTCAGCTCCGCGGGAAGCATCCGGGGAGTGTTGTCGGAAGCCAGCCGGTACAGCTCCTCCAGACTGGTATCCCATGTTTTCAGGTGATCATTGTGGATCAGCGCCGTCATCTGGCCGGATTCTGTTTTTTCCAGAAACAGATAAAATACGATGGAAAGGTCCAGATAGGGAACAGAGGGAACATCGGAGAGCAGATCCGGATTAGAAGCAGTGTGGATCAGTTTATAAAGTACTTTGTCTCTTAACAGAGAAAAGTCATTCAGAATGGAAAAATCCAGATGGGTGACAGTTGAGTTTTCCTGATACAGCTGAAAGATTTCATCGATGACAGCGTCCAGAGGGACTCCTTCCAGATACCGCTCATAATAGCTGTTCAGATAGATCGTAGGCGAGCTTCCCGCACCCTTTCGCATGATGGCGAGACCATCCAGAAGGATCCCGTTGTTCTTGGGAACTTTCTGCAGGATGAGATCATAGCGATCTCCCAGCCGTGCCTGTAAAGCATCCGTTACTTTGGTTTGAAACATCTCGTATACCATATGTATACCTCCTTTTTGGGTTTATGCAGACTGCGCACACGAATTTATACCTCACATAATTCATACATGTGGGCACCTGGCTGGAAATCAGCCTCGAAACACAGAATACCGGAAACGGTGTCTCCATTATATCGGATCAGACATTGTTTGACAAGAAGAAAATGTGCACAAAAGGGCGGAACAGGATTTGGAGAAAATGACAGATGCACTGCGGACAGTCCTATCCTGAATTTAAGTGAAACAAAAATTGAAAAAACCGCTTGCATCTTTCAGGTCAATGTAGTATCATGTATACGATGCGTCTGTAGCTCAGTGGATAGAGCAGTGGCCTCCGGAGCCGCGTGCGGAGGTTCGATTCCTCTCAGACGCATTATTTTTATTTACAGGAGAGTGACAGAAAAAGGGTGCAGAGTCTCTGCAGGAGTTTCAGGAGACTTTGCACCTTTTTATGCGCAGGCCCCGAAGGGAATATTACCGTCTGTCGGCTGCACGGGGCCGCACGGCGAGTAGGAGAAAAAGCCTTCCCTGCCGGGATTTATGTCTTAAGAAAGACAGGCGTTGAAAAGAGTGAAAGAATCGTTTATAATGGGGATTGAATTTTCAGCTCATCATCAGAAGGAGGAGCGATATGGCAAGGGAGAGAAGGCGGGCACGGAGCGGCCAGGATGAAAATATTCTTATTAAGGCTCTGCGTTTCGGAACGATACCTCTGATCGTGATCATACTGATCATCATTATTCTCTGTATGGACAGTCCCCGGGAGTCCGGCAGCGATGAATCGTCTGCTTCCGGAGTGTCTTCCCATAGCGGACAGCAGGAGGGAGGAGACGGAGGCAGCGGACAGGCAGCAGGATACGACGAAGACAGGGAAGACCCGGACCGGACAGAGGAAGACGGAAGCGGCCAGCAGCCGGACAGTCAGGCAGAAGACGGCCGGCCGGACGCCGCCCCGGCGGCAGATCCTTCTCAGTATGCTTTTCAGCAGGACGCCATACTGGAGCTGACGGGTCTTGTCCAGTCCTACTGCGAGGCAAAAGAAGAGTGTGATCCGGAACTTCTGTCATGGGTGTTCGGGATCGACAGCTGGTCAGAGGAAGAGAAGAAGGAAGAGCAGGCCCGGATGGAACTGGTGAAAGCCAGCGTAAAGGCCTATCTGAATATTTCCTGCTATTCGATCCAGGGTCCGGAGCCGGATTCCTACGTGATCTTTCCTTACTACGAGATCCGCTACAGGGAGACGGAGACTCTGATGCCGGCATTCAGCTGGGGATATGCCAGGAAGGATGAAAGCGGACGGTTTTATATGGTCCAGGAGATAGATGAGACGGTCCGGGACTATATACGAAAGACGGGGGAGAAGCCGGAGGTAAAGGCTGTGATGGCACAGATTCTGGCACGGCAGCAGCAGGCCATAGCCTCGGACGAGGTGCTGCAGAAGATCTACAAGAGCACGGGGGAATCCGAAGTGATCATCGGAGGAGTGTCCGGCTGAGACTGACATCCACAATGCTTTTTCACATATTAAACAGAGAGAAAAGACGGAGAATATTATGAATGTATCGGAATTTGATTTTGATCTTCCTCAGGAACTCATTGCCCAGGACCCTTTAGAGGACCGTTCCTCATCCAGGCTGCTGGTGCTGGATAAGGTGACCGGAGAGATCCGGCATCGAAATTTCAGGGATCTGCTGTCCTATCTGAGAAAAGGGGACTGTCTGGTGATCAACGACACGAAGGTGATCCCGGCCCGGCTTTACGGCGTGAAGGAGGAGACGGAGGCCAGGATAGAAGTACTTCTGCTGAAAAGAAAAGAGCATGATGTGTGGGAGACGCTGGTGAAACCGGGGAAGAAGGCCAGACCGGGGACAGTGATCTCCTTTGGCGGCGGACTTTTAAAAGGTACGGTGACAGACATTGTGGAGGAGGGGAACCGGCTGATCCGTTTTTCCTATGAAGGGATCTTTGAAGAGATCCTGGACCGGCTGGGCCAGATGCCTCTGCCTCCTTACATTACCCATGAACTGAAGGATAAAAACAGATACCAGACAGTCTATGCGAAACATGACGGATCTGCGGCAGCGCCTACGGCAGGGCTTCATTTCACGAAAGAGCTGCTGGAGGAGGTCCGGGCCATGGGAGTGATCATCGCCCGTGTGACTCTCCATGTGGGCCTTGGTACTTTCCGGCCCGTGAAGGTGGAGAATATCCTGGACCATCACATGCATTCGGAGTTTTATATGGTGGAGGAGGAAGAGGCGGAGAAGATCAACGACACCAGGAGAAAGGGCGGCCGGATCATCTGCGTGGGAACTACCAGCTGCCGTACCGTGGAGTCTGCCGCGGGAGAGGACGGCATGGTGAGAGCAGGGAGCGGGTGGACGGATATCTTTATTTATCCCGGATACCGGTTTAAGGTCCTGGATTGCCTGGTGACGAATTTTCATCTTCCGGAATCCACCCTGGTCATGCTGGTGTCGGCGCTGGCCGGCCGGGAGCATGTGCTGAACGCTTACGAGGAGGCAGTTAAGGAAAGATACAGGTTTTTCAGTTTCGGCGATGCCATGCTGATTCTGTGACCCGGCAGGAGAACGACTCATGGAAGAAATCCGTATCAACAAATATTTAAGCGACATGGGGATATGTTCCCGGAGAGAGGCAGACCGTCTGATCATGGAGGGAAAGGTTCTGGTGGATGGGAGGCCGGCGCTGACCGGGATGAAGATCCGGAGAGATCAGGTGGTGATCTGTGACGGGAAGAGGGCGGCTGAGCCTGAAAAAGTGCTTCTGGCGGTCAATAAACCCAGGGGTATTGTATGCACCACATCTCAAAAGGACCGGGCCATGAATATTGTGGAGATGGTAGATTATCCTGTCCGGGTGTACCCTGTGGGGCGTCTGGATAAGGATTCCGAAGGCCTGATCTTTCTGACCAACCAGGGGGAACTGGTGGATCAGATGATGAGAGGCTCTCACGGCCATGAAAAAGAGTACGTGGTCCGGGTGGACAGGCCTGTTACCGGAGAGTTTGCCGGAAAGATGGCGGCGGGAGTCTATCTGGAGGAGCTGGATGTGACTACGAGGCCCTGCAAAGTCCGGATCACCGGGGAAAGAGAATTTCATATTATCCTGACCCAGGGACTGAACCGACAGATCCGCCGCATGTGCAAAACATTCGGGTACCATGTCAGAGAACTGTGCCGGATTCGTATCATGAACATAAAACTGGGCAGTTTAGAGACAGGAGCGTGGCGGAAGGTGACGCCGGAAGAATATGGGCAGCTGACAGAGAGGCTGCAGACGGAGAATGATCAGGAGGAATGAGATGGAGCAGAAACTGGAAAAAATGAAAGAACTGACCGCCCGGCTGTCGGAAGCGGCCAGAGCCTATTATCAGGAGAGCCGGGAGATCATGAGCAATTTTGAATATGACCGGCTTTACGATGAACTGTCTGCCCTGGAACAGGAGACGGGAACCGTTCTGGCAGGGAGTCCTACTCAGAAGGTTGGTTATGAGGTCTTAAGCGAGCTTCCCAAAGAAGCCCATCCGGCGGCTATGCTTTCTCTGGATAAGACCAAGGAGGTGGAAACTCTTCAGGAGTGGCTGGGGGAGCAGGAAGGCCTTTTGTCCTGGAAACTGGACGGACTGACCATTGTGCTGACCTATGAAGGGGGGACGCTGGCCAAGGCAGTGACCAGAGGCAACGGAGAGATCGGAGAAGTGATCACCAACAATGCCCGGGTATTTGAAAATATTCCTGTAAGGATCCCGTATAAAGGCACTCTGGTGCTCAGGGGAGAGGCGGTGATCCGGTATTCTGATTTCGAAAAAATGAACCAGGAGATCGAAGACCTGGATGCCAGATATAAGAACCCGAGAAATTTATGTTCCGGTTCCGTGAGGCAGCTGAATAACGAGATCACGGCGGGACGCCATGTGAATTTTATGGCTTTTGCCCTGGTACGGGCGGCGGGAGAGGATTTTCATAATTCCCGTCTGGAGCAGTTTCAGTGGCTGAAAGCCCAGGGTTTTGAGGTGGTGGAGCATCAGATGGTCACCAGAGAAACTCTGCCGGAGAAGGTGGCATATTTTGCCGGAGCCATCAAGGATTATGATATTCCCAGCGACGGTCTGGTGCTGACTTTTGATGATATTGCCTATGGAGAGTCTCTTGGCAGGACAGCCAAATTCCCCCGAAATTCTATTGCCTTTAAGTGGGCTGACGAGATCCGGGAGACGACTCTCTCCTATATCGAGTGGAGTCCGTCGAGAACCGGGCTCATTAACCCGGTGGCAGTGTTTGAACCGGTGGAACTGGAGGGGACCACGGTGAGCCGGGCCAGCGTCCACAACATCAGCATCATGGAAGCTCTGGAACTGGGAGAGGGCGATTCTGTTACTGTCTATAAGGCTAATATGATCATCCCTCAGATTGCCGACAATCTGACCAGAAGCGGGGTAAAGAATATCCCGGCTGTCTGTCCTGTGTGCAAAGGAGCCACGGAGATCCGCCAGGTAAATGATGTGAAGTCTCTCTATTGTACCAATCCGGACTGCCAGGCCAAGAAGATCAAGAGCTTTACCTTGTTGGTGAGCCGGGATGCCCTGAATATCGACGGTCTGTCCGAGGCTACACTGGAGAAATTTATCGGGGCCGGATTTATCAGGGAATTTTCCGATATTTTCCATCTGGACCGCCATCGTGAAGCCATCGTGGAGATGGAGGGATTCGGTCAGAGATCTTATGACAACCTGATACAGGCTGTGGCTGCAAGCTCCCACACGACTCTGGTCCGCCTTGTCTACGGTCTGGGTGTGGCAGGTATCGGTCTGGCCAATGCCAGAATGCTGTGCCGTCATTTCAAATATGATTTTGCAGCCATGCGCACTGCGGACAGTGAGTCTCTGACAGAGGTGGATGGTATAGGACAGGTGCTGGCGGATGCCTGGTGCGGATATTTTGGGGATCCGAAGAATCAGGGAATTGTGGACCGCCTTCTGGCAGAACTGACGATCGAACCGGTAGAAGAGGAAGAAACGTCAGGAGAATTTGCGGGAATGACTTTTGTCATCACCGGTTCTGTGGAACATTTTAAAAACCGCAAGGAGCTCCAGAGTCTGATCGAATCCAAAGGCGGCAAGGCCACGGGCTCTGTGACCGCCAGAACCACTTACCTGATCAACAACAATGCAAATTCCGCGTCATCAAAAAATAAAAAAGCCAGAGAACTGGGAATTCCCATCCTGTCGGAAGAGGATTTCCTTAAACTTCTGGAAGGAGAGTATCATGCCGATTAAAATCCAAAAGGATCTTCCGGCCAGGACGGTCCTGGAATCTGAAAATATTTTTGTCATGGATGAGGACAGAGCCATGAGCCAGGATATCCGCCCTCTGGAGATCCTGATCCTGAATCTGATGCCGGTGAAAGAGGAGACGGAGACCCAGCTTCTCCGTGCTCTTTCCAACACCCCTCTGCAGATCGACTGCAGCTTTCTCATGCTCAGCACCCATAAGTCCAAGAACACTTCTGCCAGTCATCTGAACAAGTTTTATGTGCCCTTTTCCGATATTGAGCGGAAGAAATACGACGGCATGATCATCACAGGCGCGCCGGTAGAAATGATGGAGTTTGAGGAAGTCAATTACTGGGAGGAACTGTCCATGATCATGGAATGGAGCAAAACCCATGTGACCTCCACCCTGCATATCTGCTGGGGCGCCCAGGCCGGGCTTTACTACCATTTCGGGATACCAAAATACAGGAGAGACAAAAAGCTTTCCGGCATCTACCGGCATCAGATCCTGGACCGGAAGGTGCCTCTGGTGCGGGGCATGGATGACTACATCATGGCCCCTCACTCCCGGTACACAGAGGTGAGAAAAAAAGATGTGGCAGCCCACCCGGAGCTGCAGATCCTGGCAGAGTCCAGGGAGGCAGGTCTGTTCCTGATCATGAAGCGGGATGGCAGTCAGATCTTCGTCCAGGGTCATCCGGAATATGACCGCATGACCCTGAACAATGAGTATCACCGGGACGTGGCCAAAGGCCTGAACCCGGAACTGCCCTGTAACTACTATGAAGACAATGACCCCTTCTCCATGCCCGTGCTGTGCTGGAGAAATGTGTCCAACACGCTGTACAGCAACTGGCTTAACTTCTATGTCTATCAGGAGACTCCTTATGATCTTGGAGGGAGTCATTGAAATCCGGTTTGGATGCCTCGGAGAGGGATATGACCATATCATTCTTTTTCATGAACAACAGGCCAAAGGATCCGGGGCCGCAGTTGCTGGCCACGGCAGAAGAAGCTTTTTGTACATAGACCCGTTCAAAGGGACAGTACTGCTGGACCAGATCCTGGATGTACCTGATCTTTTGGGAGTCCATTCCCGCATAAGTAATAAATAAAATGCGTCGGTCGATATTTCTCGTATTTATAAACAGCTTTCGGACATAGTGTCTCGCGGTACGGGTAAAGCTGCCCATCTCTACGCCGCCCACTGCCAGCCTGCTGTTTCGAAGTACAAGAATGGGATGGAGCAGCAGGGCATCACAGAGAATCTGTACTCGTTTGGATATTCTTCCGGTCTGACACATGAGATGAGTATTGTCGATGATGAAAGCCGAGGAGATATATCGTCTCAGCCGCTTTACGGTTCTCACGATCTCTTGTTTCGGAATGTGATTTTCTGCCTGGCAGGCGGCACACAGTACCACCAGCCCCATGCTGCTGGAGAGATGGCCGGAATCTATGACAGTGACATTCTCAAAGGATTTTGCCGCCTCCATAGCATTGTCATATCCCTGACTGGCATGTTTTGCCATGGTAATGTGAATCACATTCTGGGCCTCGGTCAGTCTTTCCGCGAAAAACTTTTCATAGTCCTCCACGGACGGCGGCTGAGAGAAACCGGTTTTACCCATAGCCACATGTGACAGCAGTTCGTCTGCTTTCAGCTCCTGATCATCAAGGAACCGTCCGTGGTCCGTGCAGACATAGTAGGGACATACGTGGATGTTGAATTCTTTCTTCAGAACTTCCGGAAGATCACATACACTGTCTGTGGTTACCATAAGGGATACTCTTCTGGCCTGCTCAAAGATCAGAACATCTTTTCCGATCTCTGATGGATTGGTGGTTTCGTTCAGCTTTACCAGTTCTTTTGGAAGAATGTTCAGGACCGCCGCTTCAAGCAGGGCTCCGCTGACGGGTTTTGCCAGATAGCCGCTGAAACCTTCCTTGCGGTAGAGAAGCTGATTGTCGCTTCCCGCATTGGCGGTCAGAGCGATCACCGGAACATCCTGGCACATTCCCGCCGGCTGTGTCCGCAGCGCGTGGAGGCATTGGATCCCATCCATCTCCGGCATCAGATGGTCCATCAAAATCGCGTCATAATGCTGGATCTGCGTCAGCCTCAGGCAATCCACGGCGCTTAAAGCCGTATCCAGATGGAGCTTGGTGGCGGCAAGCAGTTTCCGCACTACCATCAGATTCATCTCGTTGTCATCGACAACAAGAATATGGGCTTCCGGCGCCTCAAAGCTCTGTCTGTACTGAGCTCCCTCACGGCCTTTCACCCGGGAAGCCAGGGTAAAGGTCCCCAGTTCTTTATTATCTACGATATCCTGCTCCAGCGTGACAAGAAAGGTTGATCCTTTTGTATAAACACTGTTGACGCTGATCTCTCCGCCCATAAGTTCTACCAGCTGGTGGACAATACTGAGTCCAAGCCCAGTGCCTTCAATATGGCGGTTTTTTTCTTCATCTACCCGTTTAAACGCATTGAAAATGTAGGGGATATTCTCTTTCTTTACACCCTGGCCCGTATCCTCCACGGAATACCAGACACGCACCCGGTTAAGATTTAAGCGTTCGCACCAGATAGAAAGGGTGACAGACCCTTTGCTCGTATATTTTACGGCATTGTTCAGCAGATTGATCAGAATCTGTTTGATACGGATCTCATCGCCGCAGAGCATGCTTGGGATAGAAGAATCCACATGTAACCGGAATTCCAGCCCTTTTTCCCTGGCCTTGATCCATATCATATTGACGACTTCTGAAAAGAGAGTCCCTGTCTCATAAGAGGCATTGACAATCTCCATTTTTCCGGACCGGATCTTGGATAAGTCCAGGATATCATTGATGAGCGTAAGCAGGATTTTGCTGGCCCCCTGGATATTTCTGGCATTTTCGGCCACATCATCAGAGATGTCGCCCCGGAGAATAATCTCATTTAACCCGATGATGGTGTTGATAGGGGTACGGATCTCGTGGCTCATGCTGGTGAAGAAATTATTCTCCGCCTTATTTAATTCCTCGATCTCCTTTTTCTGCTGTATAGAAAGCTCATTTTCCTCCTCGTAAAGCCTGGTTAAAAACAAAAGCAGGATACTGGTCAGCATACCTACTAAAATAACCGAGGTGGCGGAATCAAAGAAGGAATGAGCCGGTGTATTCCGGGCAGCAAGGTCCGGGAAATAAAAAGCAGTAAAGTAGCACAGAAGGGTCTCCACTGCGCACAGCAGGAAAAATACCCCTTTACGTCTTCCCTCCAGGGTAATGCTGATATAAATAAAACAAAGCACAAACCATTCCGGCATTCCGCTGTAAAATCCGCCTGCTGTAAAAAAGCTTATGGGAAACAGCAGCAAAAGCAGTATGGTGATCGCCGTGGCTCCGGCGCTTATACATTCTTTTTGAATACTGATCCTGACAATAGCCGCTATACAGACAAGGCTGGCTGCCAGAATGACCAGATTCATGAGATTTCTGCCCATAGGCAGTACGATGATCAGCGCGATCATGCAGATGCTTGTAACTACACGAAACATTCGTTCCTGCAGACTGATCCTATGGTCAGAGATTATTTCAAACCACTTTTTAAACACACCAGTACTTCCTCCTGTTTTTCATTTATAATCCGGCAATAGTATCGCAGATCTCATCGTATAAGTGCATCAGCCTGGAATGACTGTGACGGATATATTCGATATTTTCCTTCTTCCCGGCCTGTTCCAGCAGCCTTGCCTGGCCTGCCAGCCGTTCTGCGCCGATGGTCAGCGATGTGCTCTTTAATGCATGGACCTTGACCGTATAATCTGTCCAGTTGGCAGTGTCGTAGAGATAAACAAGTTCTGCCTTCTTTTCCGGTGCCTGAGATAAGAACATCCACAGCATCTCCCGATAAAAATCTTCTTCCCCGCCGCAGTAATCCAGACCCAGCTGTACATTGATGCCGATGCGGGTGAGAGCGCTGTAGGGCTGAGAAGAGGGGTCTGACAGATTTGTTCCATCCTGGTACTCCGAGCCCTCATCCGGGAAGTCATAAGAAGTTTTGGCTGCGGCGTTCCCGCCGTCTTCCTCTTCTGTGAAATCCTCAGAAAACCCGTGGTCATCCTCATCATCCGCAAAGTCCTCAGAAGACTCGTCATCCCCGTCGTCGTCCTCCATGAAATCTTCAGAAGACCCGTCGTCATCCTCGTCGTCCTCCATGAAATCTTCAGAAGACCCGTCATCCTCCTCGTCATCGTCCTCGGTGAAATCTTCAGAAGACCCGTCGTTATCTTCGTCGTCGTCCTCGGTGAAATCCTCAGAAGACCCGTTCTCCTCTTGGTCTTCTGTGAAATCCCCGGAAGACCTGTCGCTGCCATTCTCGTCCTCTGTGAAACTTTCGGAAGTTTCGTCTTTGTCCGGTTCATCCTCCGGGAAACTTTCGGAAGTTTTGTCTTCGTTCAGCTTATCCTCTGAGAAATTTTCGGAAGTTTCGTCTTCGCTCAGCTTATCCTCTGAAAAATCCTCAGAAGCTTCCTCTTCTGACCGGGTCTTATGTCCTGACAGGAAGCCGTCGGGTACCCTGCCTGTCTGTCCGGAAGGATCGGAAGCGGTCCTTTCCGTCACGGCAGTGCCGGCAGGCTGAGTATTTTTCTTTCTTTTCCTCTTTCGTTTCTTTCTGTCCGTGGGAGCATCGGAGGGAGTGGTGGGAAGAGAAGGCACCTCATCGTACTGAACCTGGTTCTTGGAAAGAACTTTTCGCAGAACGCGTTCCAGCACGGCCCGCTCGATGGGCTTGGGGATAAATTCTGTAAATCCTTCATTTCGGAACATCTCTCTCGCGCCGCTGATGGTGTTGGCAGTCAGGGCGATGATCGGAAGATCCTTAAAAGCGCCGTTGTTGATCTCGCGGATCTGCTTCAATGTCTCCACACCGTCGAAGCCCGGCATCATATGGTCCAGGAAAACAATATCATAAGAATTGGCAACGCATCGCTCCACTGCCTCTCTTCCGCTGAGGCAGGTATCTACCTGGATCCCATAGCTGCCCAGGACCCCTTTGGCTACCACAAGATTCATCTCCTCGTCGTCAACGGCCAGAACCCGGACGCCTTCACAGGAAAACGGCTTGCGGCCTGCGGCCTGGGCCTCCTCGAATCCGTTGGCGCTGACTTCGCCGTTGAGCAGATTGACCACGGAAAGGGCAAAAAATGGTTTGTGGATCACCAGAAGCCTGCTTGACCTGTTGGGAATAAAGTCCCGCTCGGCGATCACAACCACCTGGTATCTGCCGGTCAGCTCTTCATAATAAGATATATTCTCTTCATATTCTGCCTGAGCGATAAATACATGAGTCACGGGATGAGTATTCAAAAGTTTTTGAAGCCCTTCGAAGTTATGAGCCTGATAACCCTCCAGGTAAAGTCCTTTTATCATATGAAGGATCATGTTGTCATAATATCTCCGCACTTCGTCGTTCGCGTATTTCTCCGGCCGGAAATAACATGCGATGCAAAGCTTGTCCGGACGGGAGATTATCATGGCAGGGGTGTCGTTGGCCACTCCCTGGGGAATGGTGATCTGAGCCTGGAGTCCCTCCTGTTCTTTGCTGTCGAAATGGATAAATCCGCCCATGGCGTGAAGAAGCCCCCTGGCGATGGGAAGGCCAAGCCCCAGACCTCCGGCGAAGCGGCTGCTTCCCGTATCCGCCTGATAAAAGTCATCAAAAATATGGGTGATCTGGGAACTGGTCATGCCGATTCCGGTGTCGCAGATATCTATGATCAGGTTGATCCCGTAGCTTTCTTTTCGATATTGGACACATACGTTGAGTCCGCCTTCTTCTGTGAACTTGATGGAATTTTCCAGAAGAATCTTAAGAACATGGGAAATTTTTTCCATGTCGCCGATGAGGACCGACGGTATCTTGGGATCCAGATCAAAGACCATTTCCAGCTGATGTTTGCTGCTCTGCATGGCTGTCATGGTAATGATGTCATTGAGCAGGGAATTGATCATGTAGGGTTCTTTGGCAGGGGTCAGAGTGCCTTCCACGATCTCCGTATAGTCCAGCATGTTATTAATCTGGTTGGACAGGCGTTTACCTGCCATCTGTATGGAATTCATGTCTGCCCGGATCTCAGGAGAAATATTCTTTTCCAATATGACTTCGCTGATTCCCAGAACCATGTTGATGGGAGTCCTGAGCTCATGGGACACATTGGAGAGAAACTCCGCGTTCTGCCGCCCGGCCGTCTCCAGTTCCATAAGAGTTTTATCATATTGCTTCCTTGCTTCCAGCCTTCTGTTAATCCTGTATACTGCTATGGCCATGGCGCCGGCAACTACGGTAGCGCCCATACACAGCCGTGTTATATGCTGCATACCCATAGCCCAGGTGATGGTATGTAATATAAAAAGCTGATATACCAGTTCCAGCACGTACAAGGCGGCCGTCATATACAACAGCCGCTTTTTGTCAAACATGGAAAAAATGAGGATCAGCATACAGGCTACGGATGGGATATCAAAAAGGGTGATCTCATGCACTCCAAAGAAAAAGAAACCAACCATCAGAAGCCCGGAACACAGATTTTCATAAAATGTCTCCGAACCAATCCTTCCGATATGAAGACACCATATAAGAGTATTGCCGATTAAAATGACGGGAACCATCCATAGTTCCCATGACAAAGCGATGGTGATCAGTATCAGCATTACGCCAAACATGGTGACAATGCCGGCCAGAAGCAGATGAACACTTGTCTGCCTTTTCGCTCTCATTGTTCCTCCAATCCCAGTGCAACTCTTTTAAGCAGTTCCTGCGGGAAAAATGGTTTCTTCAGGTAATTGACAGCCCCCAGGCTGATAGCGGTCCTCACGTCGTCTTCATATCCGGATGCGGTCAGAAAAATAACGGGAATCTCTATATCAGATTCCTTCATGCGTTTGAAGGTCTCCAGTCCATCCATAATAGGCATCGCTATATCGAGAAGAATCAAATCGACCTTTTCGCGTTTTATTTTTTCCAGAGCTTCCCTCCCGGATTCAGCCAGAAGTACATTATAAAATTTCTCCAGGATCATCTGAGTCCTCTTTAAATTCATGGCGTCATCATCCACTACCAAAATCCGTTTGCGCATAAACAGCAACCTCCTCTTACATACTCTTGAATTCTTCAATTCCGTATCTTCTATTTTAAAGCAGGATCGTAATAAAATCAAGTTCGGTTTTTCCTTTCTCCTTGATTCGGGGAATGATTTGTGGTACGGTATTAACCGATACAGGAAGAAAAACAGATAAGGCAGAGGTTTGCATATGATAAAGTATCTGGAAAAGAAACCGATGATCATGATCGTCATCGGAATCATGGGGATTTCCATGTCAGCCATATTCGTAAAATATTCTCAGGCTCCTTCTGTGGTGACAGCGGCATGGCGTCTTTTGTGGACCGTGGGACTTATGTCGCCGGCAGTGTGGGGATTTAAGAAGCAGAGACAGGAGCTGCTGACGACAAATAAGAAAACAGTGGTGTTATGTGCTGTCAGCGGTCTCTTCCTCGGACTGCACTTCTGGAGCTGGTTTGAGTCTCTGAAGCATACTACAGTAGCCAGTTCCACAGCCATCGTATGTACGGAAGTCATATGGGTGGCCCTGGGATACTGCCTGTTTCTGAAAGGGAAGATTACGAAGAAAGCCGCGGCGGCCATTGCGGTGACGCTGGCGGGAAGTATGCTGATCGCATATTCAGACTCAGGAGAAGGGGGTAATCATCTCTATGGAGACATGCTGGCTCTGGGGGCAGCCGTGGCTGTAGCCTGTTATACTCTCATAGGACGGATCATGAGAGAGACCATGTCCACGACCGCCTACACCTATATTGTGTATGTGTTCTGTGCCGCGGCGTTAGTGATTCTGGGAGCAGTCCAGGGATATTCTCTGACAGACGGAGGCATAAGCGGAGTTGTGGTGGGACTTTTACTGTCCGTGTTTTCCACCATATTGGGACACAGTATCTTCAGCTGGTGTCTGAAATATCTGTCACCTACATTTGTCTCCGCCTCCAAACTGTGCGAGCCGGTAGTGGCTGCAGGGTTTGCCGCAGTGCTGTTCGGGGAGATCCCCGGAGCTGTGCAGGTCGTGGGCGGAGCAGTGATCATGGGAGGCGTTCTTTTTTACTCACTGATCGAGTGAGGAAGGAAGCTTTTTCTCCCAGCCGCTGAACAGATAGTAGGCAGTCATAAGGGCGGCACTGACGATCCATCCGGCCGGATAACCGAAACCGACCACGGCTGCCGTGTTGGAGATCCTGGTGGCGATCAGCAGGTAGATCTGGCGGAACACCACAAAAGAGGAGAGCATGATGATCATGGGAACTTTGGCGTTGCCGATGCCTCTGAGCGCTCCGGCCAGAACCTGATTGACGCAGCTGAACAGCATGAAGAATACGCACATCCTCAGGAACAGGACTCCGTAGCGGACCACTTCCGATTCTTTGTTGAACAGCCGCACCATCCAGGGAGCAAAGAGCCAGAGAAGGGCTGCGCTGACAAAGGTGATGATCAGGGCCATGACCAGAGCCGTGGCTGTTCCTTTTTTGGATCTGGGGATATCTCTGGCTCCGATATTCTGGCTGACAAACGTGGTAGATGCCTGTCCCATACTCCTTAGGGGAAGCATGATAAACTGATCGATCTTGGTGTAGCAGCTCCATCCTGCCATACAGCCGGAGCCGAAACTGTTGATATAAGACTGGACAAATACATTGGAAAAAGAGGTCAGGGCCTGCTGGAGTCCTGTGGGAAGTCCTACGATGAGGATCTGTTTCAGGATGTCCTTTTTAACACACAGGTCTTTCCAGGAAAAACGGTACACATCCGTGCTTTTGGTCAGGAGAAGAAGGATCAGGGCGGCTGACAGAAACTGTGCGATGATGGTGGCGTATCCCACTCCTGCGATCCCTAAATGAAAAATGATGACAAAAAGGAGATCCAGCCCGATGTTGAGAAAACTGGAAAAGCACAGAAACATCAGAGGCCTTTTGGTGTCTCCCACGGCCCGGAGAATGCCGCTTCCCATATTATAGACAAGAAGCCCGGAGACTCCGGAAAAATAGATCCGCAGATACACGGAGGCAGACTCCATCACGTCATCAGGAGTGGACATGAATCTCAACATGGCAGGTACCATAAGGACTCCCACGGCGGTGAGGGCCAGACTGCCGGCGAAAGTGATGGCCATAGTGGTCTCGATGGACAGGTGAAGCCGGTCGTGGTCGTGGGCGCCGTAATACTGGCTGATGATGACGCCGGCTCCGATGGATACTCCGTTGAAAAAACTGACCATGGTATTGATGATGCTGGTGGTGGAGCCGACGGCTGCCAGGGCCTCGGTGCCTACAAAATTGCCGACTACCAGGCTGTCTACCGTGTTGTATAGCTGCTGAAACAGGTTGCCCAGGAGCAGGGGAAGGGCAAATGCCAGAAGCAGCCGGCTGATGGAGCCTGATGTCATGTCCATGGCTTTTGAATTTGAATGAGTGTGTGGAATCGTTCCGTGAAGGTGATGCATATATTTTCTTCCTTTTCTGTACATACTATAGAAGACTCTCCCAATATCCTAACGTAAATTGACAAAAACAGCAAGTAATTTCTGTCCGATATCCATGATTCGGTGCAGGCAAGCTTGCCCTTATCATGGCTGCCTCATGGAGGAGATGTCGAGGGCTCTATAAAAGTCAGCAGCTCCGTCCTGCGGACTCCCGCAGCTGCCGCCGGTATTCGCAATCCGAGCTGTCGCTCTCCTTGCTCATACAGGCTAGCCTGTCCGATATCCATGATTCGATGCAAGCAAGCTTGCCCTTATCATGGCTGCCTCATAGAGGAGATGTCGAGGGCCCTATAAAAGTCAGCAGCTCCGTCCTGCGGACTCCCGCAGCTGCCGCCAGTATTCGCAATCCGAGCTGTCGCTCTCCTTGCTCATACAGGCTAGCCTGTCCGATATCCATGATTCGATGCAAGCAAGCTTGCTCTCATCATGGCTGCCGGACAGGACTTTTATAGTAATATATTAGTTGACTAATATTGGAAAATGTGTTATAGTGGGATTATCAAAGAAATCTGACAGGTTCAGAGGAAAAGGAGAAGAGATTTATGAAGATGACATTTCGCTGGTATGGATCCGACAGTGATTCCATCACATTGAAGCAGATCAGGCAGATTCCGGGTATGAGCGGTCTTATGGGGGTTTTGGATTATAAGGCGGCGGGAGAGGTCTGGACGGAGGAAGAGATCAAGGCTTATGTGGATGAAGTTCATGCTGCGGGTCTGGAGTGTGAGGTGATCGAGAGCGTTAATGTTCATGAGGACATTAAGATGGGACTTCCTTCCAGGGATGAGTATATTGCCAATTATATCACCACCATCCGCAACCTGGCAAAATATGGGATCAAGGTGATCGTGTACAACTTTATGCCGGTTCTCGACTGGCTGCGCACGGATCTGGCCCGTGTCATCGACGAGGACGGTTCCAACAGCCTGTATTTTGACGAACAGGAGCTGGGCAATATGACTCCTCTGGAGATCGTGAGAAAGACGGCGGAGGACAGCAACGGATTTACCCTTCCGGGCTGGGAGCCGGAACGTCTTGCGGAGCTGGAGAAGACTCTGAAGCAGTATGAGAGCATCACTCCCGATATGCTCCGCGACAATTACAAATATTTCCTGGATGCCATTATTCCGGTATGTGAGGAAGTCGGCATCCGGATGGCAGTACATCCCGACGATCCGGCATGGCCCATTTTCGGGCTGCCCCGTATCTCTCACAGTCAGGAAGATTTCGATAAGATCGTGGCTCTTCATGATTCGCCCGCCAATGCCCTGTGTCTGTGCACCGGTTCTCTGGGATCCAATCCGGAAAATGATATTCCGGCTGTTATCCGTCATTTCGGAGAGAAGGACCGTATTGCCTGCCTTCATATCCGCAATGTGAAGTATCTGGGATACCGCCGTTTCCGCGAGGCCGCCCATCTGTCCTCCACGGGAGACCTGGATATGTTTGAGATCATGAAGGCAGTTTATGACACCTGCCCGAAGGATGTCTATGTCCGTCCGGACCACGGAAGGATGATCTGGGATGAAGTAGGACGTCCCGGTTATGGTCTCTATGACCGCGCTCTGGGCGCCACTTATCTCAACGGACTGTGGGAAGCTATTGACAAGATGTCCGGAGAGAGCAAATAGGGCGTAGATCAGAAAGCCCGGGCCGGAGAACAGCAGAAAGGAGCAGTGAGGGATATGAGATTAAATATGGAAGGCCTGAAAGAGAGAGAGGCCTGGAGCAGGGCCGGCGTGGCTCTGCCGGAATATGACTGGGAGGCTATGTGCCGGAATACGGAAAAGGCGCCGGTGTGGGTTCATTTCGGAGCAGGCAATATCTTCCGGGGATTCATTGCAGGACTGCAGCAGAGACTGCTGAATCAGGGGCTGGCAGACAGCGGGATCGTAGCGGCAGAAACTTTTGACTATGATATTATTGATAAGATCTACAGGCCCCATGACAGTATGACCCTTATGGTGAGCCTGCGGCCTGACGGCAACACGGAAAAAGAAGTGATCGCTTCCATCGCAGAGGGGATCAGGGCCGACAGCTCTGACCCGGAACAGTGGACAAAGCTTAAGAGGATTTTTGAAAATCCGTCTCTGCAGATGGCCAGCTTTACCATTACCGAAAAAGGCTATGCCATCCGTGATCTTCAGGGAAATCTGATGAGAGTGGTACAGGAGGACATGGAGCAGGGACCTGACAGGGCCCGTCACGCCATGAGCGTGGTGGCAGCTCTCATGTATGCCCGCTATCTGGCAGGAGCGGCCCCTGTTGCACTGGTGAGTATGGACAACTGCAGCCATAACGGAGAGAAGCTTAAGAGCAGTGTTCTCACAGTAGTGAAAGGCTGGAGAGAGAGAGAGCTGGTACCTGCTGAATTTGAAGAATATATCAGCGACGAGGCCAGAGTATCCTTCCCGTGGAGCATGATCGATAAGATCACTCCCAGACCGGCAGAGATGATCGAGAAGCAGCTGTCAGAGGCAGGGATTCAGGATATGGCCCCTGTTGTCACCAGCAGGAACACCTATATCGCCCCCTTTGTCAATGCGGAGATTCCTCAGTATCTCGTAGTGGAAGACAGATTCCCCAACGGCCGTCCCGTTCTTGAAAAGGCAGGCGTGTACCTGACTGACAGAGATACGGTCAATATGACGGAGCGGATGAAGGTGACTACCTGTCTGAACCCGCTGCACACGGCTCTGGCAGTTTACGGCTGCCTTCTGGGCTATACCAGCATCGCCGCAGAGATGGGTGATGAAGATCTCAGGAAGCTGGTGGAGCATATCGGTTACGACGAGGGCATGCCGGTAGTGACAGACCCCGGTATCATCAGCCCGAAGGCATTTATTGACGAGGTGATCAGTCAGAGACTGCCCAATCCGTTTATTCCGGATACGCCGCAGAGGATTGCCACGGATACCAGTCAGAAGGTAGCTATCCGTTTCGGTGAGACCATCAAGTCCTATGTGGCCGACGAGAAACTGGATGTGAAGGATCTGACCTGCATTCCTCTGGCTCTGGCAGGCTGGCTCAGGTATCTTCTTGGAGTGGATGACAAAGGTGAAGTTATGGCAGTCAGCCCGGATCCCATGCTGACTCAGCTTCAGCAGCAGCTCATGGGCATAAAGGCAGGCGATCCCGGTTCTTATAAGGGCCAGCTGAAAGAAATCCTTTGCAATCCAGTGGTATTTGGTGTAAACTTGTACGAGGCGGGTCTGGCAGAGAAAGTGGAAGCCATGTTCTGCGAGATGCTGGCAGGTCCGGGGTCCGTCCGGGCGGCACTGAAAAAATATGTAAAATAAGGCACTGCCCGAGGGGAAAAAGCAGGTCAGGAAGGACGATGAGATTATGCGGATAACAGAACAGCTGGGAAGAGAGAACGGAAGGGACTATGCTCTCCGTATGTTAAAGGAGAATATTGTCCGTCTGGAACTGGAACCGGGCAGCAGCATCAGCGACCGGGAAGTGGCTGCCCAGCTGTCTCTATCCAGAACTCCCGTAAGGGAGGCTCTTCTGGAACTGGCCAAGTCCAGGGTCGTGGATATCTATCCTCAGAGAGGAAGCGTGGTCTCACTGATCGATTATGATCTTGTGGAGGAGGCTTATTTCGTCCGTAAGGTACTGGAGACTGCAGTAGTGGAACTGGCCTGCGAGAAAGCCGCGGACTCTCTTCCGGAAGACCTGGAGGACAATGTAAAACTTCAGAGATTCTATCAGCAGGAGAGGAACACGGAGAAGCTGATGGAACTGGATGACGAGTTCCACCGGCTGATATTTAAGGCAGCCGGTAAGATGCAGGCATATGAGATGATGAAAGGGATGATGGTCCATTTTGACAGGGTCAGAAACATGGCTCTGGGTACGATCAAGGACAGAAGCCTGGTGGAGGATCATGAGAAGATCCTGAAAGCAGTCCGCAACCATGATAAAGAAAGTGCCAGAGCCCTGATGGAAAAGCATCTGAGCCGGTATCAGGTGGATGAGGAAGAGGTAAGGAGAAGATATCCCGGATATTTTAAACCGGTAACCGGGGATTGAAGGATATTTATTTATCCCCGCGGGTCTGTGGTGATAATTATCGGCAGAGGTTTTTTTCCGCCGCTTTTCGGTGCGGAGGAAAGAACCCTTTTGATACAGTTAAAGGGAAATTGCTGTTTCATTCAGCCTCATTATATTCTGTAATACACATGTCTTTCACCTCCGCTCTGTTACCGATCAAAAACATTCTGATAGTGTAATCCACTGGCATATCATCAATGGCCTTGTAAAAATTATACCATTTCCTTATGGTGATCACAGGGGACCGGCTTTGCTTTAAACCTGCCTTGCAAAGGTCGGGTTACTGTTTATGACAGGTAATAACAGGTAAGATTGGCATAACTGTATCTTGCACTTGGGATAAAGGAGTGGTAACATAACATTATCCGAGAAGGACATCTTCCATGAACGGAGGTGTGCTGTGCCTTCTGGTCGCGGAGAAAGAGTTTCAGAAAAAAGGGAAAGATGAGGGGAGAACATGAAAGGAAGTTTTTTTACAGGTGCGGATCAGAATCCGAAGTTTGAGGTACGCGAGATGACTTTTGGTCCTTTGGGACCCCACGACGTGCTGGTAAATAACAAGGCCTGTGGTATCTGCGGTACAGACGTCCATATTTATCACGGAGAGAAGGGTTCTGCCGATGTGACTCCGCCGGTAGTGCTGGGACATGAATTTGCCGGAGTGGTGGCAGAAGTAGGCTCCGAGGTGACCAGCGTCAAACCGGGAGATCATGTGGCTATGGATCCCAACATGTACTGCAATGAATGTATGCCGTGCCGTATGGGAAAGAAACAGGAATGCGAACATCTCTTTGCCCTGGGAGTGAACGTGAACGGAGGGTTTGCGGAGTATGCCGTCTGTCCGGAGACTCAGTGTTTTAAGGTGAGGGATGACATCTCCTTTGACGTGGCGGCTATGGCGGAGCCTCTGGCCTGCGTGGTCCACGGCATCGATCAGGCACAGATACAGCCGGGACAGGTAGTTCTGGTTATCGGAGGCGGCACTATCGGTCTGATGATGGTGCAGATGGCCCGGCTTTGCGGTGCTTCCACGGTAATTTTAAGCGAGCCGGTGGAGATGCGCAGAAAGATCGGCCTGGAAGTAGGCGCGGATGGAGTCATCGACCCGATCCATGAAGACGTGCCGGGAAGGATAAAAGAGATCTGCGGGAGAGACGGGGCGGATGTGGTCATTGAGTGTGTGGGTAAACCATTTGCCGTGGAACAGGCTTTCTCGGCAGCAGGCTTTGCCGCTACCATCCTTCTTTTCTCCGTACCCGGAGTAGATGCCACGGTTCCGCTGCCTCTGTTTGATGTCTACAAAAAGGAACTGCGCATCGTCGGTTCCATGATCAATCCGGATACTCATCAGAGAGCGGTAAACCTGATCAACAGCGGCAGACTGGAATTGGAGAAACTGATCACTCATGTCTATGACCTGGAGCATATGGACGAGGCTATTCATATGCAGATGAGCGCGGAATCCATTAAAGTGGTAGTGCATCCGTAGGAAGGAGAAGGGACTGACTTTCGATCACAGACGGAAATAAAAAAGAAGACCCCCGGAGAATGGGAGCTGTCCCCACTCTCCGGGGGTCTTCTTTGCAGGTTGACCGGTATGGTGTCAAATATCGTATGGAAGTTTCGCTGTTTAGTTGTCGTCTGTCTTTCTGCGGCGGAGAGAGATACAGATACCGCCAAGGGAAGCCAGGCACAGAAGCGCCATCATGCCGCTCCGGGTGCGTCCGCCGGTCTTCGGCAGCATCATCCTGTCAAGAGGCGTATCCGTGTCAAGGATATAGGTCCACTGCTGGGTCACAGGATCCCACGTCTTCACATAGGTCTTGGGTACGCCGTCCTCCCAGATGGTGATCCGTTCCGGCCTGTCCGGATCGTTAGGATCAGGCAGCTCCGAAGGCCACTGAGGAGTGGTTCCCTGGGGAGTGTCCGGTGTGACGGTTTCCGTGGTTCCTGTTGTTTCCGGCGTACCGGGGTCTGCAGTAGTCTCGGATCTGGGGTTGTCGGGTGTGCTGTCGTCATCGTCATCATCGTCGTCTCCAGAACCGCCGGACCCGGCAGCTTTTAGTTCTTGCATATCCCGGCAGGCAGTATTAAAATAACAGTATCACACAGAGAAAGCGAGGAGAATGTATTTATGGAGTTGAGAAAGGATTTCTTATGGGGCGGAGCCACGGCTGCCAATCAGTATGAGGGAGGTTACCTGGAAGGGGGAAGGGGACTTTCCATCAATGACGTAGAGAAGGGAGCCAGCCACGGGGTGAAGAGGGAGATCCACGATCACGTTCATCCCGATGCCTACTATCCCAGCCATGAAGCGGTGGATTTCTATCACCATTATAAAGAAGATATCGCTCTGTTTGCGGAGATGGGGTTCAAATGTTTTCGTTTTTCCATAGCCTGGAGCAGGATCTTCCCCAACGGCGACGAGACGGAGCCCAATGAGGCGGGGCTGGAATTTTATGACGATGTGATCGGTGAACTGGAGAAATACGGCATCGAACCGCTGGTGACCATCAATCACTATGAGATGCCCCTGGCCCTTGTCCAGAAATACGGAGCCTGGAGGAATCGGAAGCTGGTGGAATTTTTCGAGCGTTACTGCCGGGTGATTTTCACCCACTATAAAGGACGCGTCCGCTACTGGCTGACCCACAATGAGATCAACGCTATGTTCCTGTCAGACCGTCCCTATCATCAGGCCGGAATCATCTATGAAGACGGGGAGAACCGGAGCCAGACCATCCTCAATGCGGCTCATTACATGCTGCTGGCCAGCGCCAGGGCGGTGCAGATCGGCCATGAGACGGATCCGGATAATCAGATCGGCTGTATGCTCATCTATCCTCTGGTCTATGCGGCTACCTGCAGCCCGGATGATCAGATCTCAGCCATGAAAAAGCTTAACAAAACTTATTATTTCGGGGATGTCCACTGCCGCGGATACTACTCCAATGTGTGTACGGCCATGTGGCAGGAGATGGGTGCGAAGCCGGAAATGGAGCCGGGCGATGAGGAGATCTTAAAGAACGGCACCGTGGATTTCGTATCATTCAGCTATTATTTCTCATCGATCGAGGGAAAGAATCTGGAGATTGTCACGGGCAATGTGGCTTCCGGCGGCAAGAATCCTTATCTGAAGGCGACCCAGTGGGGCTGGCAGATCGATGCTCTGGGACTGCGCACGTCTCTGAATTATCTCTACGACCGGTATCAGAAACCCCTCTTTATTGTGGAAAATGGTATGGGAGCTCTGGATACGGTCAATGAGGACGGCACCATCGACGATGATTACCGAATCGAATATCTGGAAGAACATATCAGGGCCATGATCGATGCAGTGGAGCTGGATCATGTGGATCTCATGGGCTACACGCCCTGGGGCTGCATCGATCTGGTAAGCGCCGGGACAGGAGAGATGCGCAAGCGTTACGGATTTATCTATGTGGATAAGGATGATGAAGGAAAAGGGACCCTTAACCGCAGCCGGAAGAAGAGCTTCTTCTGGTACAAGAACGTCATCGCCACCAACGGAGGCTGTCTGAGGTAAAGATTCAGAACCAGAGACTTTCGCCGGCGATACAGGCGATCCCGCTGACAGGCTTATGGTGGCCGGCAGTACCGGGCAGTTCGAGTCCCTTAGACAGGCAATTGATAGAACAGAACAAGACGAAACAGGGGGTGCTTCCAAAAAGGAGGCACCCCCTGAACGGTCTAAACAGATTTTCTCACCGCGTTATCGTAAAAACGGAAGTAGTCCGGCCGGTGCCGGGACTGGGTGTACTCAAAACAAATGCCGTCGCTGTTGTAGGTCTGGCTGCTGACCACGGCCATACAGTTATAGTCCTGAACGTCTGCCATCAGGTATTTTTCATCGATCTGTGTCATCTTTTCCACGGTCATGATCCGTTTGCTGTTTACGATGGTCATGCCCAGGGTATGTTCCAGATACTCGTAAATAGAATGTTCCGCGATCTCCCTGGTGAGGCCGGGAGCCGCTTCTTTCAGGAAATAATTGTGGTTGAGAATCAGGGGCATGGCGTCCAGGTAGTGGAGGCGCTGAATATAGTAAACATCGGCTCCCACGGGAAAGCCGGTGCGTTGAGCCTGCTTCTGGTCAATGGCAAACTCGGTAAAAAGAAGGACTCTGGTGACGGCGTGGTGTCCGTTGCGGGCAGCGGATTCCCGGAAGGTCTCGATCTCCCCGATGGTAAAGGCGGTCTGGGCCACGGGCCGGTAGATGTTGCGCACGCCCTTTCCCTGCATGGTCTGCACGTAGCCGTCAGTTACCAGGCGGCTGACTGCCCGGCGAAGAGTGTTGCGGGAGCAGTTATAAGTTTGGATCAGTGTGTTCTCCGATGGTAATAATTCCTGATAAGCGAAAACATCGGCTTCTATTTTCTGTTTTAAGTCTTTATAAATACTTTCGTAGATCGCTTTCGGCATAGGATTCCCCCTCTATGATACCATGGATTGCTTTGCGCTTCGCTTGAATCTTTTTGCGTTCTGGTATCATTATAAAAAGAAAGAAGGGAAAAGTCAACGACTTGTTCAAACAAATTTTGAAAAAGATGTTGACATGTTTAAACAAGTGTGTTATAACAGAATACAGAAACATGTTTAAACAAGTAAACACAGACAAATGGAGGGAAGAAAGCATGGGAACATATGGGGATGACGCGAGGCAGTTGTTACATCTGGTAGGCGGAAAAGAGAACATCGCGGCGGTTTCACACTGTATGACACGGATGCGGTTTGCCCTGGTGGAGCCGGGGAAAGCGGACGTGAAGGCCATTGAGGCCATGAAAGTGGTAAAAGGAAGCTTTACACAGTCAGGGCAGTTTCAGGTGATCATCGGCAACACGGTGGCTGATTTCTACAATGATTTTGTGAAGGAGGCGGGGATCGAGGGAGTATCCAAGGATGCGGTCAAGCAGGCGGCGAAGAAAAATCAGAACCCTCTTCAGAGGGTGATCACCGCTCTGGCGGAGATTTTCGCCCCCCTGATTCCGGCCATCATCACAGGCGGTCTGATCCTGGGTTTCCGAAACTGCATTGACAGTCTGTATCTGTTTGAAAACGGCACCAGGACCTTGTGTGACATCAGCCAGTTCTGGTCAGGGATCGACAGTTTCCTGTGGCTCATCGGCGAGGCGGTGTTCCATATGCTTCCCGTGGGGATCTGCTGGTCCGTGACCAAGAAAATGGGGACCACCCAGATGCTGGGGATCGTCCTGGGCCTGACTCTGGTATCGGGACAATTGCTCAACGCCTACGCCGTGGCGGGGACAGCGGCGGCGGATATCCCCAAGTGGAATTTCGGCGGATTCCAGGTGAATATGATCGGCTATCAGGGACAGGTGATTCCAGCGATCCTGGCGGCCTTCACCCTGGTGTATCTGGAAAAGTTTTTCCGAAAGATTACGCCCCAGGTGATCTCCATGATCGTGGTTCCCTTCTTAAGCCTGCTGCTGTCGGTCATTGCGGCCCACTTTGTGCTGGGACCTGTGGGCTGGAAAGTGGGAGCGGCGGTTTCGGCAGTGGTGTTCGCGGGAATTACGGGGACCTTTAAGGTGGTATTCGGCGCTGTGTTTGGCGTCATTTACGCTCCGCTGGTCATCACGGGACTTCACCATATGTCCAATGCCATCGGCGTAGGCGGTATCCCCGGAATCCTGTCCATTCAGCCTCAGTTTATGGGTTCCTTCGGGATCTGCATGATCATCGCTTTTGCCGTGTCCTTCCTGCTGACAGGCGTTGTGGGAAGGAAGAAACTGGCGGAGGAGGTAAATGAAACCGCAGAGCTGGCAGAGATTGCCGCTGGGACAGGCGCAAGCGCGGCAGCAGGAGTTATGGCACTGGTAATGGAGGAAAAAGAAGACGGGGAAAAGCCTGGCCATGGAAATGAGGCGGGGAAAGAGACTGAGGGAACTTTGAGAGCGTTTTTGACAGGAAAGGCAATCTCCCTGGCAGAGGTGGGAGACGGGGTGTTCTCGGCGGGAATTTTAGGCGACGGCATGGCCATTATCCCGGAAAATGAAACTCTGTACGCTCCTGCGGACGCCGTGGTGGCCGCTCTGATGCCGGATTCCCGCCACGCCTGCGGATTAAAGATGGATAACGGCATGGAGATTCTGTTACATATCGGCCTTGACACCGTGGATATGAAGGGGGACGGATTCGAGTACCTGGTGGAGGAAGGCCAGAAAGTCAGCGCAGGAACGCCTCTGATCCGGTTTAACCGGGCAAAGATCAAAGCGGCAGGCCACCGGGACGTGACGATATGCGTCATCAGCAATGTGGGAAATGCCGGTGATTTCCGGTTCCATACCGGGATGGATGTAAAAGAAAAGGAGACGGCCGTGGTGACATTCCGATAATGGATTTCGGCGGCCTGGCAGGCACCCCGGGGCGGTGCCTGCCGACTCAGACAGAAGGGGAGGAACCTGTGTGGCAGGAGCCGCAAGGCGGCGGATACCCGCCGGGCTAAAAGGGAAGAGCGCCTGCGGAACGAAATTCCACAACTGGAACAGGTTCCGACGATGTGGCAGGAGCCCGATGTGACAGGTGCTGATTCAGAAAAAAGGGAGGATAACAGGATGACAGATTTCAGAGATAAGACAGTGTATCAGATCTACCCGAAATCATTTCGGGATACCAACGGGGACGGCTTTGGGGATATTCCGGGAGTGATCGAAAAATTAGATTATCTCCAGGGACTGGGGGTGGATTATCTGTGGCTCACTCCGTTCTTTCCGTCGCCTCAGCATGATAACGGGTATGATGTGGCGGATTACCTTGCTGTGGATCCCAAGTTCGGGACCATGGAAGATCTGGAGGAGCTGATCTGCCAGAGCGGAAAGCGGGGCATGGGGATCATGCTGGACATGGTATTTAACCACACCTCCACCTGCCATCCGTGGTTTCAGAGGGCTCTGGCAGGGGAGGAAAAATACCAGAATTATTACATTTTTAAAGAAGGCACTCTGGACCATGCCCCCACAAACTGGCAGTCAAAATTCGGCGGTTCCGCATGGGAGTATGTGCAGGATTTAAAAAAATGGTACCTTCGGTTATACGATGTGACCCAGGCGGATCTAAACTGGGATAACCCGGAGGTTCGGGGAGAATTAAAGAGGATCCTTCGGTTTTGGAAAGAAAAAGGAATCCGGGCGTTTCGGTTTGACGTGATCAATCTGGTCTCCAAGCCGGAAGTGATGGAGGATGATTTTGAAGGAGACGGCAGGAGATTTTACAGCGACGGCCCCCATATCCATGAGTATTTGAAAGAGCTGGTGAGAGACGCGGGGATCGAGGATTTCGTGACCGTGGGGGAGATGTCCTCCACAACCCTTGAGAATTGTATCCTGTATTCGTCTCCAGAGGAAAAGGAACTTTCCATGTGTTTTAATTTCCACCACCTGAAAGTGGATTATAAAGACGGGGACAAATGGGCTCTCATGGACACGGATTACAGGAGGCTAAAGGAACTTTTTGCGGAGTGGCAGACGGGGATGCAAAAGGGAGGCGGCTGGAACGCTCTGTTCTGGTGCAACCATGACCAGCCCCGTATCGTGAGCAGGCTGGGTGATGAGCAGGTTTACTGGAAAGAGTCGGCGAAAATGCTGGCAGGCATGATCCATCTCATGCGGGGGACTCCCTATATCTACCAGGGAGAAGAGATCGGGATGCTCAACGCCCATTATCCTTCCATCGACCAGTATCGGGATGTGGAAAGCCTGAATTATTATGAGATCCTGCTGGACAAGGGGGAGACGAAGGAAGAAGCTCTGGAAGTTCTGGCCGCCAGATCCAGGGACAACAGCAGGACTCCCATGCAATGGACCGGGGAGAAATACGGCGGATTTTCTGAGACAGAACCCTGGCTTCCCATGTCCGCCCGGTTCAGAGGGGAAATCACCGTGGAGGCTCAGGAGAAGGACGGAGATTCCATTCTCGCCTTTTATAAGAAGCTGACCGCCATGAGGAAAAAGTGTCCGGTGATCGCCAGGGGAGAGATCTCATTTCTGGAAACAGGGACGGAACTGGCGGCAGCGTACCGGAGAGTCCTGGGGGAACAGGAGCTGGCGGTGTTCTGTAATCTGTCCGGGAAGGAACAGAAGATCCGGATGGCCGGGGATTGGAAGGGGTATCAGGTGCTGCTGGAGAATTATGGTTCAGGAGATAAAAGCTGCCTGCACGGTCAGGATTTGGATCCGGATGTGTCCGGTGAGTCTGTTCTGTGTGACGAGAACCGGGAGAGAGGGGAAGAAGGATTCTATACCATGAAACCATATGAGTTTATAGCGCTGGGAAAGAATGTGACATTATGAAAAATAAATTAAAGAGCAAGATATTGACAGTATGCTTTTGATATGCCATAATACCTCCTGAAAGGGAAAGGAGGTGCCAAATTGAACGACAACCCCACCAGCGGGCAACTCATAAAACAACTCAATGACGCGATCGAAAGACAGGCAAACAATTCCCTGCGTCAGAACGACTTGACTATGGTTCAAGTATGGGTGTTGCTTTCACTGAATGAAAAAGACGAAAAGACCTGTTCATTCAAAGAACTGGAACGGGTTTTAGGGGTAGCGCAATCCACCTGCGCCGGAATCGTAAACCGGCTTGCGTTAAAGAAAATGGTTGACTGTTTTACCGATCCAAACGACAAGAGGATGAAACTTGTCCGGATCACCCCGGCAGGTGGAAAATGCTGTCAGGACGCTACAGAGAATATCGGAAAACTGGAACAAACCATGTTTCACGGTTTATCTGAAGAAGAACAGACCATGTTTCACAGTCTGCTCCAACGGATATACGAGAACATGAAATAGATGCCCGCCCAGGCCTGCGGGCATTTTGCCCCGGCTATGGGCATCCCGATGAAGCTGGCGTTGGTCACCATGGTCGCGTACTGGCATGAAATTCTCTCATCCTTCTGAAATCCCATGTAGAGAAAATGATTGAGAATCCAGTACAGGATCTGTATTCCCATTGCCGCCGACAGAACCAGCCCGGTTTCCTTCCATAGATCTGCCTCCATGTTCATCTGAAAAGAAGATAAAATCGAACATGGCCAGATGATAGTTACCACCATATCGATCATCTGGCTCCGTCCCCGGGCTGTCTTGTTGTGTCAATTATATGCTGGTCCGATATATTTGTAAAACGAATTATTTGAATATATATTATCTTTAAAACAGATATATCATTGCTTCGTGATGAAATTCTGCTGGCAGGTTTATGTGTACAATATATGGGAGGTGATGAAGATGGGGCGGTAAACTTGTCAGGAGAAAATTTAGAATATAAAAGAGGACTCCGAAGAGTTCTCAATATTTTGTGCCTGCGCTTTTCTTACTCGCCTTACAGGTGGCGAGAAATATTTTGTTTCCGTGCTTTTATATGCCGCCTTACAGATGGCGGAAAAATATTTTATTACCAAAAACATAAGAAGAATATAATTACTACTTCTTCTACAATTATTACACCAACTACGTGTTGAAGTCAAGAATTAAAATAGGGGGAACGCAGGGCAGGGATTCTTAGTGGCAGAGGCCGTCATACGCTCCAAGCCCCCCTTCCTATCACTGATCATTGAAACATATTTTCCACATAATCCCGCATCTCATCCCGGGAGGTAATCTCCCTGGCACCGTTTACAATGGGATTGTTATCCTTTTATCAGAACAATCGTTTATCACAGTTTGACACTAGACAAATTGCTTCAGGAACGGATGAGCCCCATGAACTTGCGCGGCTTTTAAGATTGCTATAAGGGAGTATTCAGAGAGTCTTTTTAGATCTAAAAAATCGGCAGCATGAAATAAACAAATATGTCACACTGCCGATGTTTTCTACATTCCATTTTCTCCATCACTCATAACAAAACCGCCTTCCCTTTTCGGTAACAGGCCAGGCATCCCATGGACACCACAGACATCATTGCCTCCGCTAAAGGAACGGCAAGCCATACGCCGTTTATCCCCAAAATCCGGGGCAGCAGAAGGATGTGCCCGGCCAGCAGGACAAAGGTCCGCAGGAACGAGAGGACAGCGGATACTTTCCCGTTGGACAGAGCCGTAAAACTGGCGGAGATAAAAATGTTCAGGCCGCAGAACAGAAAGCTGAAGGAAAAGATCCGAAAGCCGTTGTCCGCGATTTCATAGACCCTGGATGTATCTTCCGCGAACAGCTCCAGGATACAGGGGCCGCCAAACATAGAAATCGAGAAGACCAGCAGGGATGCCGCAGCGATAAACTTCATGCTGATGGAGAAGATTCTCTTCTGCCGGACCCCATTTCTGTTTCCATAGTTAAATCCGATCACAGGAGCGATTCCCATGGAGTAGCCGATATACAGGGTGTTCAGCAAAAATTGAGAGTAAATCATGATGGTGATGGCGGCGACCCCATCTTCCCCCAGCAGGTTCATCATGGTCTTGTTGAACAGGAAGGTGGTGACGGCGGACGCCAGCTGGCCTATCATTTCCGACGAACCGTTGAAACAGCTTTCTCTGATGACCGCCCATTTTAATCTGGGCCTTGTAAAAGACAGGGTTCCTTTGCCCCTGGAAAAATATACAAGCCCTGCCGCCGTGGGAATCAGGTAGCCGAATCCTGTCCCCAGAGCAGCGCCCCGGATCCCTAATCCCAACATGGAGATAAACACATAGTCTAACACGATGTTGGCCACGCCGGCGAGAAAGGACAGCCCAAACCCAAGCCCCGGCTTTCCCGCTGTCACAAACAGATTGGAAAACAGGGTTTGCAGCACATTTGCCGGGATGAACAAAAGCAGCGTCATAAGGTAACTTTCGCAATAGGGAAAGAGCAGATCGCTGGCTCCCAGGCCATAGATGATCTCATCCTTCCAGATGATCCCCATTAGGAGAATGAGAAACCCAACCACCGCTCCGGTGAGAATGAGCAGAGAAAAATCTTCTTTTGCCGCCTGATATTCACCTGCCCCCATTTCCCTGGAAATGATGGCGTTTCCGCCTGTGGCTATCATGGTCCCCAGGCCCACGGTGACATTGATCATGGGACATACCATATTGATCGCGGAAAGAGCGTCTGTGTTCACAAATCGGGCCACAAAAATCGTGTCCACAATGGTATACAGCCCCATGAAGATCATCATAACCATAGTGGGAAAGGCGAAGCCCAGGAGAGATCCCGCGCTCCATTTCTGATCTAGGATATTGTCCTTCATTGTTGTATTTCTCCTGTTTTCGTGGTAAGATGAATAGTCGGCAGGATCAATCGCTGGGTGGGATAGCCGAACTGGGTGAGAAGCTCAGATTCCACAAATCCAAGTTCTTTATACGCCGCTCGCTGGCCTGTGTCCGCTTTGTCCCCCTCCCGAAAGGTGGTGACACTGATTTCACGGCCAGCCAGTAAATCCCCTGTCAGGAAGTCAAGAAAAGCCTTCGCCACTCCATAATGGCGGTATTGAGGGTGGACCGCCAGAAAGTCGATGCTCCCGGCCTCGCGGGAAAACCCGGCAGCTCCGATCACGGCCGGGCCATCTCTCATGATGAGAGCCTGGCGCTGCCGGATAGACCGCCTGACCTGTTCCAGATGAGCGCTCTCGTCGAGACAGGGAAACCCGTGGATTACAAGGGGGATAAAATCCATCCAGTCAGGGATATCCGTCAGGGCGGCGTAAGAAATCTCCTGGGCGGCCGTGTCCGGGGCAGATGGATTTTTGTTTAGGGTAAACTCCAGCTGGAGAGCGTAAAAGACCTGGTTCTGCCTGTACTCAAAGGGTGTTTGCTTGTACATGGACTTGAAGACGGAAGTAAACGCCTGCTGGCTTTCATAGCCGGCGATCAGCGAGATTTCCATAATCGGCTTTTCAGAGAACACCAGCAGTTTTGCCGCCTGGGTCAGCCGCCGGCGCTGGATATAGTCATGGAGCGTGATTCCCACCGTGTCTGTGAACATGCGGTGCAGATGATATTTGGAATAGCAGACCGAATTGGCGATGATGTCTAAATCCATTTTTTCATTGAGGTGGGCTTCTATATAGGAAATCACCTCTCCTATTTTCTCAATTTTATGGATGCTCATGGTTTCCCTCCTTTCCTGTCTGATCACAGGATACCACAACAGCCGTGGTTTCTTTTCATGATTCTTGCGGTTTTTCTTTTATATCTTTAAAGATGTCCCCATAAATGCCAGGATATAGCTCTCAAAAGACTGGCCGCGTCGCCGGGACGGCAGGAAGATTAAAATCAACCGTTCTTCCCTGGTGCTGTTGAAGCGCTTTCTATTATTATACCAGACGGGGAGGGAGCTGTCCTGCCAGAAGGGAGATACTTTTCCGGCTCTTTCAGATGCCTGGAAAGGGTGGGCCGGGGTAAATGGAGGAGAATTATGATTGACAGCAAACTGAACGATTTTCTTAATACTTATGACTGCAGCGATTCCGCGTATATTCTCAGTGATTATATGAAAAAGAATATGAGAGAAATCCCGCGTATGTCCATTGGAGAGGTTGCCGGAGCCTGCTATGTGTCTAAAGGGCAGGTTTCCAAATTTGTAAAAAAGCTGGGCTATGAGAGCTATTCCGATTTTAAAGACGCTTGTGTGGATTATCTGGAAGCCCAGGGACAAAAAGCGCGGATTTTTCTTCCCGGGTATGATCTGAGAACAAACGCGGCGAGGTTTGTCTCCCAATACACGGAAATGCTGCGGTGGGTGGAGAAAAACATTGATTACGAAAGACTGGAAGAACTGATTACCTGCGTTTATAAGCACAAGGAAATCTACCTTTTCGCCCAGGGGGAGGCCAGAGCGATTTGCCAGACTTTGCAGATAGAATTAGGGAACCTGTTAATTCCCATTGGAATCAGCAATACAGAATTTTCCAGAAACTTTTCTTTGGATAAAGACGTTATGATATTGGTCATCAGCATTAACGGAAGAAGTTTTGTATTTGACAAAAGCGTCATGAGACGGATATTGGATGTGGACAATGATACCTGGGTGATTACCTGCGGTAAAGATATAAGAGGACCAAAAAACCAATTGGTTGTTCCGTCAGAGAACATGGATTTTAATGAATTCGCCATGCGGTTTGTAGTAGATCTCATCATTGCCCGGCTTAAACAATATGAGTTTGAAAAGAAATAGTTTCCAAAATGGAAACTATAGGGAATGGTTTAATAATAATGCTATAATAAGTCCATCAAAACAAAGGAGGTTTCCAGATGGGATTATCAGAGCGTTTTTTGTGGGGAGGCGCTACGGCGGCGAATCAATGTGAAGGAGGGTACAGAGAGGGGGGAAGAGGAATTGCCAATATTGATCTGCTTCCGGCAGGAAGAGATCGTTTTGCTGTCGCTTCCGGCAGACTGAAAAAACTTGAGCCCGATGACAGCGGCTTTTATCCGGCCCATCAGGCAATTGATTTTTATCATCACTACAAAGAAGACATTGCCTTGTTCGCGGAAATGGGATTTCGTGTATTTCGTATGTCTGTGAGCTGGACACGGATCTTTCCCAACGGAGATGAAGAACAGCCAAATGAAGAGGGCCTTCTGTTTTATGAAGATATTTTCCAGGAGTGCCGCAAGTATGGGATTGAGCCTTTGGTCACCATTTCCCATTTTGACTGTCCCATTGGACTGGTGAAAAAATGTGGAGGCTGGAAAAGCCGGGAGATGATCTCATTTTATGAGCGTCTGGCAAGGACATTGTTTACAAGGTTTAAGGATCTGGTCACTTACTGGCTCACATTTAACGAGATTAATATGATCTACCATCTGCCGTTCTGCGCGGCGGGGCTCTGTTTTGAAGAGGGAGAAAATGAGAAGCAGGTGATTGCGGAAGCGGCCCACTATGAACTGGTCGCCAGCGCGCTGGCAACAAAAATAGGGCATGAGATTAATCCCCAAAATAAAATCGGATGTATGCTGGCAGCGGGTCCTTACTATCCGGAAAGCTGCAGACCGGAAGACTACTGGCAGGCGGTCTGTGACGACAGGGATGGCTATTCCCTCATTGATGTTCAGGTGAGAGGGGATTATCCGCCTTATCTGTTGAAAAAGTACGAGCGGGAGGGGATTAAGATTCCTTTCGAGGAGGGTGACCGGGAATTGCTGCGAAATCATACGGTGGATTTTGTAAGTTTTTCTTATTACAATTCCCGGGTAAGCAGCGCCGACGCCGCGGGGAAGGATACGACAGAGGGAAATGTGTTTCCTACATTGACCAACCCTTATCTGAAAGTCAGCGGGTGGGGATGGCCAGTGGACCCTGTGGGGCTGCGGATCACATTAAATGTACTCTATGACCGTTATCAGAAACCTCTTTTTATCGTGGAGAACGGCTTTGGGGCAAAAGATGTTCCAGATGAAGACGGGGAGATTCAGGATGATTACCGCATTGATTATCTGAGAAGCCATATCCGGGAGATGATAAAGGCAGTAGAGGAAGACGGCGTGGAACTTTGGGGATATACCAGCTGGGGCTGTATTGATCTGATTTCAAACGGAACAGGAGAAATGGAAAAAAGATATGGTTTTATTTATGTAGACAGGGACAATCAGGGGCAGGGCAGCTTTCGGAGACAGAAAAAGAAATCGTTTTATTGGTATAAAAGTGTGATTGAGACCAACGGGGAAGAACTATGACACGGATAGTAACAGTCTCAGAATTCTGTTTAAAAGCAATCTGTCCGCCAACGGCGCGGTCATGACCTAGAGCGGGCTGGGATATTTTCTGGTGGTGGATGGGCGGTTCCGTTCTGGGATAGGGGAAAGGACACAACCCATGCGTATCAATTTCATTGTACCAATGAACATCGCGACACCGAAATTGATACAATGGAAAACCGCGGAAATGTCTGGAAATAAGCCTTTCCGCGGATTCGGCGGGAACGAAATCGTGTATGAACACCCCCCTTGCTCTGGAATTTATGAGCGGGCATATTTATTCCGGCAGAATAACCTCAAATCTATTTCTTAAATATTCTAAAAGCCGTTCCGCCACAGGGGTAAATACCTGATATTTTTTCCAAATCAGATAAATTTTTGTTTCAAGCACAGGTGTCAGCGGACGAAAAACAAGTCCGCTGCCAGGGCTTGTATCAATAAGATGCTGAAAAGTCAAGAGATATCCCAGACCTTCTTTTACAAATAAGGAGCCATTGTAAGACAGACGGAAAGACCCTTCCAGGCACAGTTCATCCATTTGATTGCCGCTCCATCGGGAGATATCCCGGTTCCAGCCCTGCTCCGAGCAAAACAGGGGGAGTCCTGCCAGGTCCTCGGCACAGACAGCCTGTTTTTTGGCCAGGGGACAGTCTGCCGGCATGACGACACCCCAAAGGTCAGCTTCGGGAAAGACAAGGGAATGGTATTTCGCGGCATTTGGCTCTTCCGCCAGAACCGCGAAATCAATCACGCCTTTATCCAGTTTTTCCGTAACCTGTTCCGTATCGCCGCTGGTGATATGGTAGCGCATATCAGAAAATGTATTCTTAAATTGCTTGATGGCAGAGGCGAGATGCCGGATCTGGTAAGATTCCGCCAGGCCGAAGTAAACGTCTCCGCCTAAAACATCATCTAAGGTGAGAAATTCGGCGGTGATCTTATCCGCCATTTTTACCAGATCCTCTGCCCGTTTCCGCAGCAAAATCCCTTCCTCTGTAAGCTGTACGCTGAAACTGCGGCGCGTGAACAGTTTTTTCCCAAGTTCGTCTTCCAGGGACTTTAACTGTTTGGAGAGTGTAGGCTGGGTGACGTGAAGCAATTCTGCCGCGCGGGTCATATTTTCCTCTCTTGCCACCGCAAGGAAATATCTCATGGTTCGCAGTTCCATAGGGGGGTCCTCCTGTGATATTCCAAAAATTTATATCATGATATAAATTATAGCCATTAGCGAAGGAAAAATCAAGTGGTTATAATACAGACATAGCAGGAAGGGAGGCGGTCGTATGGATGATCTGATTCAGAATCTAAAGGATGCGGGCTGCGGTTCACAAACCATTGAAACGGTCTGCAGGCTGTATCATGACGGTCAGATTCAGACTGCGGTTAAAACGCTGCGAAAGCACCGTTTAAGCCTGATGGGCAGCCTGCGTGAAAGTCAGGAACGGGTTGACTGTCTTGATTTTTTAGTATGGCGCATGGAAAAAGAAAAACGGCAATCACAAAATAATGAAAAGAAAGAGAGGCATTGAAAAATGGAAAATACGGTAAAATTGGAATTAACAAAGGAATGGGATAAGACGTTCCCGAAAAGTGAAAAGGTGGACCACCGCAAAGTAACATTTCCCAACCGCTACGGAATTACACTGGCAGCGGACCTTTATAAGCCCAAAGGGGCGGGAGGGAAGCTGGCGGCCATCGCGGTGTGCGGGCCCTTTGGGGCGGTGAAGGAGCAGGCAGCGGGACTGTACGCGCAGGCCATGGCGGAACGGGGGTTTCTCACCATTGCCTTTGACCCTTCCTTTACCGGAGAAAGCGGCGGCGCGCCCCGCTATATGGCTTCACCGGATATTAACACAGAGGATTTTCAGGCGGCAGTAGATTTTCTGTCAGTACAGGAAAATGTTGACCCGGAACGTATCGGGATTATGGGCATCTGCGGATGGGGAGGTCTGGCGCTCAACGCCGCGGCACTGGATACCCGCGTTAAGGCGACTGTTGCCTCCACCATGTATGACATGACCCGTGTCAATGCCAATGGATATTTTGACGCTGAGGATTCCGCGGACGCCCGGTATGCGAAGAAAGAAGCTATGAACGCCCAGAGGATTGTGGATTATAAAAACGGCAGCTATGCCCTGGGCGGAGGTGTTGTGGATCCCCTTCCGGAGGATGCTCCCTTCTTCGTGGCAGATTATTATGATTACTATAAAACGGACCGGGGCTACCATAAACGCTCTTTAAATTCCAACGGAGGCTGGAATAGGATCGGCTGTATGTCCTTTATGAATCAGCCTATCTTAAAGTACAGCAATGAGATTCGAAACGCGGTCCTGATCATGCACGGGGAGAAGGCCCACTCCTGCTATTTCAGCCGTGACGCTTATGCCGCCATGGTGAAGGATAACCCTTATACAGACAACAAGGAACTCCTGATCATTCCGGATGCGGTTCATACGGATCTGTATGACGGCGGCGGAAAGGGCGCGATTCCCTTTGATAAACTGGAGCAGTTCTTTGGGGAGAATCTGAAATAAGGACAAATTTCCGGCAAGTGTATGTGACGGTTTATATTCAATGATGATACCCTTGTTCACGGAGGGTACCTTTGTTCACGGAAGGGATTGGAACATTTGGCGCAGAAAAGGAAAGGAGAAATCGAGGATGAGTTTCCGTAAAGATTTTTTGTGGGGCGGCGCCACAGCCGCCAACCAGCATGAGGGAGGATACCAGGAAGGAGGAAGGGGCCTGAGCACTTTTGACGCCGTTACTGGCGGAGGTTATCAGGTTCCCCGGCTCATTACCTATAAAAATCCGGACGGAAGTACAGGAAAAGCCCCGATGGACAGCACCATGACCGGGCAGGTGCCGGTGGGAACTGTGGGAGTCATTTTGGAGGATACGTTCTATCCAAGCCACAACGCCACGGATTTTTATCATCACTACAAAGAAGATATCGCTCTTATGGGGGAGATGGGGTTTAAGTGTTTCAGAATGTCAATTTCCTGGTCCAGAATCTGTCCGGATGGAAGGTATCAGGTCAATGAGGAGGGGCTGGCTTTCTATGACAGGGTATTTGATGAACTTCATAAATACGGCATCGAGCCGGTAGTGACTATGAATCATTTTGATATGCCCATGTATCTGGCGGATCATTATGACGGATGGTCAAGCAGAGAGGTGATCGACTTTTTCCTGTTTTACGCCAAAACCGTGTTCACCCGCTATAAGGACAAGGTAAAGTATTGGATGACTTTTAATGAAATCAATGTGCTGTCCGGGTGGTGCCAGATCGGCGTCCATGACAACAGCCCGCGGAATCGGTACCAGGCCCACCACCACATCTTTGTGGCCAGCGCCAAAGCGGTTCAGCTGGGACATGAGATCAATCCGGAAAATAAGATCGGCATGATGGTGGCCTATACGCCGTCCTACCCCATGACCTGCAGACCGGAGGATGTGCTGGAAGCCATGGAGTTTAACCGGCAGAAGTCTTTTTACATGGATGTGCAGTGCAAGGGCTATTATCCGGAATATAAATTAAAAGAATTTGAGAGGGAGCATATCACCATCAGGCAGGAGGACGGTGATCTGGATACCATCAAGGCAGGGACCGTGGATTTCATTGGGTTTAGCTATTATATGTCTACAGTATCCTCCACGGACCCTGATGTGGAACGGACAGAGGGAAACCAGTTTTTGGGATGTAAGAATCCTTACCTTTCCACCTCGGACTGGGGCTGGACCGTTGATCCTCTGGGACTGCGGATTGCTTTAAACCAGATCTATGATCAGTATCATCTGCCTGTGTTTGTGGTGGAGAACGGGCTGGGAGCGCCTGATGAGGTGGAGGAAGACGGAACCATTCATGACAGCTACCGGGAAGAATATTTAAGAAACCATATCCGCGCCATGAAGGATGCGGTGGAGCTGGACGGCGTGGACCTGATGGGATATACCCCCTGGGGATGCATTGACATTGTATCCGCCGGAACCGGGGAAATGAAGAAACGCTATGGCTTTGTGTATGTGGAACGGTATGATGACGGCAGCGGGGATTTCTCAAGGAGAAAGAAAAATTCTTTCTATTGGTATAAACATGTGATTGAGACGAACGGGGA